>Ga0302324_100009087_pt1 | contig 20859 bp, 13 predicted proteins | sample Palsa_T0_1_FD_201949 | JGI IMG/M metagenome (GOLD analysis project Ga0302324, IMG submission 201949) | Peat permafrost microbial communities from Stordalen Mire near Abisko, Sweden - Palsa_T0_1 | ecosystem: Environmental > Terrestrial > Soil > Palsa > Peat permafrost | place: Sweden: Abisko...
GGGAAGTGCTGGAATACGCCGCCAGCCGTGTGAAGCCTGACGCGGGGCGTGTCGCATCGCGCGAGCACAACGTCAAGACTCAAGCGTGGGCGCTGCAGAGCTCCTGGGAGCGCCTTTCGCAGGGACGACGTATGGTGCGCTGGGTCACCTCGCGTCCGACTCGGGCGCCAACCATGCACGCCATACGCGCGGCGCTCGCGCAAACCCGATGACGATGCCTGCCGCGGCGACGGTGACGTCGGCCGGATTGCTGGGTGACACGCCCACGCGGGATTACTCGCGCAAATTGAGTTTATTCAATTCGTTTGCGGAGCCGGAGATTCGGCAACTCATCCGTGGCTTGGAACTCCGCCCTGGAATGCGGGTACTGGATGCAGGCTGCGGTACGGGCGAGGCCCTCGATTGGCTGTTTGATGAGGTCAAGCCCTCCGGCACGGTGGTCGGGATCGACCTTGCGGGGCCGCATGTGGATGCAGCACGCTTGCATGCGTCAGCGCAGATAGAAGTACTTCAGGGAAATCTGCTCCAAGTACCCTTGGCTCCCAAGAGCTTCGATCTTGTCTGGTGCGCCAATACCATCAACCACCTTCATGATCCGCTGCAAGGAGTGAATAGATTCGCGACCTTGTTGCGTCCCGGTGGGCGAATAGCGCTGGGCCAAAGCGCGCTGCTGCCGGACATGTACTTTGCGTGGGACTCGCAGCTGGAGCGGTTGACCAATGAAGCGGTGCGTCAGTACTACCGAGATCGCTATGGCCTCGACGAGCGTGGCCTGGCCTCGGTGCGCGCCATCGCCGGTGTATTGCGCCGCGCGGATTTGCGCAATGTCACGGCACGAACGCTCATGATCGAGCGGATGTCTCCTGTGGACGCGGCCACGGAATCCTACCTCCTCGAGGCGATTTTTCGCGGCACCTGGGGAGAGCGTCTGCGCCCTTACTTATCGGATGATGATTATGCCGAACTCGCCCGGGTGTGCGATCCGCAGCATTCGCAGTACGCATTGCGGCGTCCCGATTTCCATTTTTTACAGAGTTTCACGCTGGTTGTCGGTGAAATTTAGGACCGGCGAGCGCGGCCCGGTGTCAGGCTGCCGCTTCTGGGATCAGAGCAGCGACTCGAGCGCTCCAACCGACTCGAGCGGATGACGTCCCCTGCGAAGCTCGAATGCATCGAGCTTCGACACGCTCTTGCTGAACGTGCTCCATTCCGGCTGGTTTGCCGCGTAGCCTTGGTTGGCCGCCAATCGTGTCAGCAGGCCAGATCCTGACAGCGGCTCGAGGAGCGGGCGAGCGCCGGCGTTCCGCGCCGAGAGAAACACGACGGCGGCAATCTTCAGTGGTGAAGGGGCGAGCCGATAATCGCCGCGCCGCAGGTCGACCTCGAATTTCCTTACCCCGCTGCGGCGCCGGATAACCGGCGATTTTCGGATGGCCGCGACATCACGGGCCCGCTCGAGCCAGCGCAGCGAGTCGGAGCGAACATGCAGGAAGTTGGCAATCCCTGTCGCCAGCATCGTGTCGGGGGTCACGAACACGCTGTCCTCCGACAGGAAATCGAAGCCCTGCAGCAAGCACTGCAATGTCACCGTCGATTTTCCCGCGCCACTCGGGCCCATCAATAGAATTCCTCGGCCGTTTCGGCCGACACAGGCGGCATGCAGCGACGCCAGTTTCTGGGACCGTGCTGCCAGGGTGAACACCGCGAATTCGATCAGCTCATATCGGGTGTGGTAGGGAAACTTCAGCATCTGCGGGGACACGGCGACGAGCGCCGCCCGTTCTCGAGGAGACAGGATCACGAAGTTCGATGAATCAGTCACGCCACCCAGGAAGCCGGCCCCGGAAAGCATCTCGAGTGCGGGCGGCTCCAAGCGTCGGCGCTGACGCGGCTGACCACCCGAGATCAGCGACAGTCTGACGCGCAGATGTGGAACCGGGGTTGACAACCGGTGCCGCGGCAGGTTCGCGTAGGCCGCGTCCACCAGACGAAGCAACTCTGCACTGTCGCTCTCGAACTGGAACCGTCCACCCAGCAATTGCAGGTGTTTGCGCATCATCGCCGGCGACCGCTCGCCGAACGGATCGGCGTGCTGATCGGGTATCATGGTGTCATTCTTGCGAGTCATGTAGCCTTCGTAGCATACCGGGAACCGTGGCGTCTGCGCGACACGTATTTACTCTATGAATTCAATGAACACACCTCGAAATTCGTCTTCAACACCAACGGTTTCGACGCCGCAATTGCGCGAAACACAGGAGGCGTTTGACAGCGTGGCTGCCGACTACGACGGGCCGCGGGGCAACAACGCTCTCATTCAGGACATGCGCAGCGAAATGTGGCACTGGTTGGACGCCACGTTTGCTTCACCCAGCCGATTGATCGATCTGGGCTGCGGTACCGGATTGGACGCCGTTCGCATGGCGCAGCTCGGACATCACGTAACGGCCACCGATTGGTCGCCGCAGATGGTGCAACGGACCAGCGACCGTGCCGAGCGCGCGCGCGTGACCGAGCGGGTGCAGCCGCGTGCCGTGGGCGCTCACGAGCTACATCGCCTGGAAGGTGAGGGCATCTTTGATGGAGCGTATTCGAACCTAGGCCCGCTCAATTGCGTTCCCGACCTCGTTGATGTGTCGCGCGAATGCTCTCGCCTCCTCAAGCCCGGCGGGGCGCTCGTGTTCACGGTAATCGGCCGGATCTGCCCGTGGGAGCTTGCGCATTACCTGCGGCGTGGACGATGGGCGAGGGCCAAAGTACGCTTTGCCCGCAACGTCGTGCCCGTGGGCATGAACAATCACACCATCTGGACCCGCTACTACGGTCCGCGCGAGTTCTATCGAGCCTTCGAATCGGAATTCACTCTCGAGCACTTTCGCGGGCTGTGTGTGTTCGCACCGCCGCCGTACTTGACCTGGGTTCGCGAGAAACATGCGGGTTGGCACGAGCGGTTGTGGCGACTGGATCGTCGTGTGTCCGGATGGCCGGTGATCCGCAATATGGGAGATCATTTTCTGATCGTGATGAAGAAAAAGTGACACGAGAGGGAGTTAGGGGCGCTGGGTTCCGGCCGGACGTCGATGGATTGCGGGCCATCGCGGTCTGTCTGGTGGTGCTGTATCACGCCGGCGTGCCGTTCCTGCACGGGGGCTTCATCGGCGTCGATATATTCTTCGTCCTGTCGGGATATCTCATCACGGGTCTGCTGGCACAAGAGCTCGATTCATCGGGCACGCTCGACCTGCTCAGGTTCTACGCTCGACGGGTACGCCGTTTGCTGCCCGCATCGATCCTTGTCGTGGTCGTCGTTTGTCTGGTTCAAGTCGTTGCTGTCAGCCCGATCGCGCAAATCGAGGTCTTGAAGGCGGCTCTGGCGACGACGCTCTATTGCAGTAATTTGTATTTTGCGCACATACAATTACATTATTTTTCGCAGGCTTCGGCGGGCGGTCCGCTGCTGCACACATGGGCCCTGGCCGTCGCAGCGCAGATTTATCTTGTGTGGCCGATTTTTCTTCTTCTGCTGACCCGGGCGGCCAAGAGCCCCGGCACTCGGGTATTGGTGATTGGGGCGGTAGCGGCCCTGTCGTTCATCGACTGCATCTGGCTGACGTCGTCGAATCCAGTCGCGGCGTTTTACCTGTCGCCGCCCCGCGCGTGGGAGTTCGGCGTCGGCGGGTTGCTCGCCTTTGTGCCTCTGCACTGGCTGACTGCGCGCGAGAATTTGTGCAAGTACCTTGGCGCCGTGGGCTTGATCGCCTTGGTGCTATCCGGCGTATGGATTGGGGATACCGTGAGTTTTCCGGGGTACGTTGCCGCGATTCCCGTCCTTGCAACCCTCGCTGCGCTGCAGGCCGGCGCGGGCGCGCCGAGTTCACTCGCGGCTCGCCTGCTGAATTGGCGCCCTTTGCAATATCTCGGGGGGATTTCCTATTCGCTCTATCTGTGGCACTGGCCCGTTCTGATGATGGCGCCGGAAATACTCCACAATGACTCCGCTGCCGTCCGAGCTGCGTGCGTTGTACTGTCCGTCGCCTTGGCGGCAATCACTCATGTCGCGGTTGAAAATCCCGTCCGGTTCAATTCATTCCTGCTGCCAAGGCCCCGGCTGAGCCTTGGGATTGTCGCGCTATCCATGACGATAGGCGTAGGTGCACTGGCAGCGTGGTGGGTGGCATTGAATCATTCGGCGCAGTTTCGCAAATTCAACCAGGCGCGCGGCGACGTCCCTTCTTTCTATGCGACCGGATGCACCGCCGATTTGGCCGGTGGCCGCCCGATGCTGTGCACTTTCGGAGAAATTTCCCATCCGGAAGCGACGATGGTCCTTTTTGGCGATTCACACGCCGCACAATGGTTCCCGGCATTGAAAGCTATTGCCGAATCACGGCACTGGAAGTTGGTGACGGTCATTAAGTCCTCATGCTCTCCGATGATTGTCAAAACTTTGAACAACCTGCGGGCCATAGAGGCATGCGAGCAATGGCGGAAGCTGTCCATAGCGACGATTCAAGGGATGCGCCCGGACATGGTCATTATGTCCAGCTCATCACGCTATCCGCAGCGCGATGGTTCGAAGCTCATCGATGCCTCGGATTGGGAGCGGGGATCACGATATACTTTTCTCGAACTCGCACGGCACAGCATTGCCGTAAGATTTATCAGGGATACTCCCCACGCCGATTACGACGTCCCCCCGTGCCTGGCACAGTTGGCATGGAACGGCCGCGCGACCTGTCCTCCGTTGCTCCGCACGAGGTCATTGAACGACGATATCTATCAAGCACAGCTTCGGGCTGCGTCCGGTATCGCCGATGTCAAAGTCATCGATATGGCGGATACCATCTGCGCCAAGGACAGCTGCGAGACGCAGCAAGGGGACATCGTCAAGTACCGGGATACCGACCACCTGACCTCAAAGTACGCCGAAAGTCTTGCCAATGTTTTGGAGGGGCAATTGTTCGGTAGCCGTTAACCGCCAACCACGGCAACTAGTACCTCTTCATTCATGCAACCAACCGTCCCAACGCGACACGCCAATCAGCGTCTGACTCGGCCCACCTATCGTGCCGACATCGACGGTCTCCGCGCAGTTGCAGTGCTTTCGGTCGTCATTTATCACGCCTTTCCGAACGTCCTCAGGGGCGGCTTCATCGGCGTCGATATTTTTTTTGTCATATCAGGCTTCCTGATCAGCAGCATCATATTCGACAACCTGGAACACGATAGTTTCGGTTTTCGGGAGTTCTATGCTCGGCGGGTGCGGCGCATCTTTCCTGCGCTGCTGCTCGTGTTGTTCGCGAGCGTCGCATTTGGGTGGTCATTGCTGCTTGCGGATGAGTATCGAGCCTTGGGCAAGCACGTTGCTGCAGGCGCGATGTTCCTTTCGAATTTCGCCTTGTGGAATGAGTCTGGCTACTTCGATTGGTCAGCACATTCAAAGCCGCTGCTGCATTTATGGTCATTGGCCATCGAAGAGCAGTTCTATCTGTTCTGGCCGCCGCTACTTTGGCTGGCCTATCGACGCCATAAGAGCTTTTTCGCGCTGACTTGTTGTATAGCAATTGCATCGTTCGCGATCAATGTCGGGACGGTTACGAGATATTCGGTCGCCGCGTATTACTCACCGCTTTCGCGCTTCTGGGAGCTGATGATGGGAGGGATACTGGCGTATCTGGTCCTTCACCAGCCGCAGTACTTTCCGAGGTATGCCGGTGCCCGCTCGCTGGCCGGGTTGCTGTTGATCGGCACGGCCTTGTTTGTTCTCGGAGACGACAGAGCGTTTCCTGGCTGGTGGGCCTTGTTGCCCACCATCGGAGCCTTCATGGTTCTCTCCGCAACGCCGACGACCTGGCTCAATCGCTATGTACTCGGCAATCGATGGTTGGTATGGATTGGGCTAATCAGTTATCCCTTGTACCTGTGGCACTGGCCGCTCTTGTATCTGGGCTACCTCGTCGGTTCGCCGTCGCGGTGGACAAGGTTGGGCGCTGTTGCAGCCAGCGTTCTGCTGGCTGCGATGACTTATCTGCTCGTTGAAAAGCCCATTCGACGTGCGGGACGAACCGGAGGTTCCGCGCTTTATCTGGCGGCCGGCATGGCGCTTTGCGGTTTCTTAGGATTGTCGATCTATCTGGGCGGGGGATTTGGATTCAGGTTGCCTCAACAATTCCGCCAATTTACCTCCTCGGCGCCACGAGGCGTCCCTTACGACTGTGAGCGTTACAACAGATCCGATTTCTTACCGAAATGCACGACGGTGCTGCGTCGCCCGGCGATCTTCATCTGGGGCGATTCTCATGCGAACAGTCTGGCGGCGGGGTTCATACCTCTGCAAATTGAGGGCGCAATCAGCCTATTGGAGGTGACGGGCCTAGGCTGTCCGCCTTTGTTGAATTTCATATCTAATGACAATGACAAGTGCAGGGAAATTAATGACTACGCCTTGCATAGCATCCGGCTCAAGAAGCCGGACATCGTTGTGCTGCATGCAAACTGGGAAGCCTACGACCTGTCCAAGCTTGATTCGACTGTCCGGCAACTGAGGGAAGCAGGCGCCGGTAATATAGTCCTGCTTGGTCCGGTTCCGCGCTGGAACGGTAGTCTGCTGCGCTCGCTATTGCGCTGTTGGAGACCGGGTACGTCCACGGAAGAGCTCCCTCGATACTTAAAGTGCGGACTTGATCCAACCGTTCCCGAGGTCGACGCCTCATTGCGACAGATGGCACGACGTTTGGGTATCAGGTACATCTCTTCCTACGAGACGCTATGCAACAGCGAGGGTTGCCTGACTCATGTCGACGACGGTGGCGGTCAGTTGATGACCTATGACTATGGACACTTGAGTGTAGGAGCAGCGGAGTATTTGGTGGCTGCAATTCGCGTGAATTTGTTCTCAACTGTGCCGTCGGCCGTACCTCCTTGATCTCTCCTGATAGGCTGGGTTTGGGCTTGAACTCTAACTTGCGGCCGAGCTGCGCTTTTTGAATGCCACGGCGCAATACCGCACGTCTTTCATCAGTCTATTGTTGCGATCGAACAGAACGTCGGGCGCCAATAGCGCCGGATCAACCTCGAAGACGGTCTCGAAGTTCTGTGCGGTAGCCGTGTCGCAAAATCTGAAATTGGTGGTGTGCAGCAGCAACAGGCCCCCCGGCTTCAGACACCGGGCGAAATCCGCCACCATACGTTCGAAATCGTCGAAACGCAGAAGAGGATCGCAGCGCTGGGCGCCGGAGGTGGTGAGGTCCGCGAGACACAGCACCGCCAAGCAGAAAATTGCGTCGTAGCTTGCTGCTGGTTCACCCTGCGTCGTCGCGGCCGCAGTGAATGTAATCCCCAGCGCATTTTCAGCGCGCGCTCGCACCTGGCAACGGTGGATGTTGCGCGGGTCGATGTCGATGCCCTTGATGTCAGCGGTCGGAAAATAATTGCGCAGGCTGAAGACCTCTTCGCCTAGGGAGCAGCCGAACGACAATATGCGCAGGCCTTGGCGGTCGCCAAGACGTTCAGCCGCAAACCGGAACAACCATGGATAGCGGTCCGGCAATGTGTGGTTATAGGGTTGAAACAGACCAGGCACCGGCCCCCGGACTCGCGCGACCAGACGGCGGACAGTGCGACGCATCGTGTCACGGGCTCGACGCGCAATACCCCTTAGTGGGTTCAGATTCACAATCGGCCTACGTTGGCGGTGCCGTCACCCGGCCGTTGACGGCTTCGGATCGGCTGACCCGAACCCGCCGCAGCACCGGCTGCAGGCCGGTAGAAGACCGCCCGCGCGGTCGAGCGTGCGTCTCAGCTGCGACAGCTTCTCGTTATTCCATATCTGCTTTAAGCTGTGCGTGCGAATATTTGCGATCGGAAAGCGGTAGCAGCGGCCGTGGACAGGAATCGCCTCACCATCCGAATCAATCATTAAAATCCGATTGGCATCGTGACAGCGGCGGCCGATGAAAACCTCCGGCCGCCTGTAATAGGTGATGAGGTCATTCACTGCGGTGCGATGGGGCTGGATCGTGACAGGAAACGGATATTTGGACCTCTCGATTTCCATCAGTTCGGTGGACAGCAATTCCATGTCTATTTTCGTCGGATCGGATTCAAAGACATTGGAGGGCGTCGCGTGCAGATCGCCGTCAAACACGAGGTTGTGGTTCTGCGCCTGTTCGCCCGTCACGAAGTTGTTGTGCATCAGACCGACGCGTTTGAGGGGCAAGCCGCTCATGTCTTGCAAAAACTGCCTGAGCGACCCCACGTTCCATTCGGTGATGGTGCAGAACACCGCGATATTGGGTGCTCCCGGCATCGCCGCAACCGCGTTGATGCCTTCCACGGCGCGAGCAAAACTACCGGCGTGGCGGCGAATTCGGTCATGAATGGCTTCGGGTCCATCCAGCGAGACAGAAAGGTTCACACAACCGCCAGCCACCAATTGTTGCGCACGGCGCGGCAACAGCAGTCCATTGGTGGTGACCGAGGCATATAATCCGCGGTCACGCGCATACTTAAGCGCGTCACCCAACGGGGACCAAGCCAATGGTTCGGTGAAGGTGAATGCGAGATGCGCGCGCGGACAGAAAGTCGCTATCTCGTCGGCAATCCGTTGAAATAACTCAAGCGACATCGAACGCGTCTTGGCGCCTACGAGATTTGCGCCGAAGTTCGTTTCGTCATTGCCGGTGCCCACGTCGCACATGACGCAACGCAAGTTGCAGAAATTATTGACCCCAAGCACCACATGTGTGGGCCCCAAAAAAAGATGAGCGGGAAAAAACCGCTCATTCATTCTCCGAACAAGGTAGCGCATGGGTTTGCCGTCGAATCGGCAGATGGTTAATCAATGAGCAACATTGTGGGCAACTGCGATCAAATTCACAAGGGCGTTAGAGAGGTAGCGCGGGATCTTTGCTTGCTGCAACACCTGTATCCGGCAGGTGGATGGTACGGCGCAGGGGAAACGCGGGGATGGGTAGCGCAAAAGCGAGCAGGTCAATGCCCGGGAAATCTAAGGCAAATACGTTAGAATTGGGCAATTCGTTCGCCGGACACAGTGTGATGTTGGATATTGAGACGTTCGACAATCTGCGCGGCGGCAATTTGGCCTACAAAGCGCTGGCCCACCCCGTAGCGGCCGTAAGGCTGGGGCAGCTGGCGGACTCTTTGAACGAGGCCGGGCGAGTGGGGATTTACGACCCCGAAGGAATCGCTGGGCTGCTGCTGGCGCTGAGCCCCAATATTGACGTGGAAGGTGTCTATGTTCATGACACGCTGACCGTGGGTTCGGTGCGCGGCGGACACCATGCGCGACCGTTGACGGAGCTGGCGGCAGCCAGGGTTGCGATCGTGCTGATTGCAGCGTTCGATGCAGGCCGCATGGCGGCACGGATTGCGCCGTTTGTCCCGGCGGGCGTCGCAGTGCTGACATTGGACGAAGCAAGATTGCCGGCGAACCTGATCACCAATCCTGAGCGCTATCTGGATGCGGTGAACTTCGCGACCAATTTTGCGTTTTTTCGGGACGACAATCGGCTTGGAACGCGCCTGACGACGATGAATTACTGGACGGGATATGGCGCTCGTTCGGTCAAGCTATTCGTGCGGCTCTACGATATGCGGGGTGACGTACTGGCGGAGTGGCTACAGGACGCGCCGGACGGCGCCGGCGGATTTCTCATCGATAGCGGCGAAGTACGGCGTCGGTTCGGTCTGAAACCTTTCATAGGCCAGTTGTTCATTCACGTCGTCGGCGTGGCGGGCCATGACGTGGTGAAGTACGCGCTGGATACGTACGCAACCGACGATGGCGCCTCGCTGTCCTGCACGCACGATGCGAATGCCTGGCCGGCCGACAGGTATGCCGGATTGCCGGCACCGTCGCAGGATGAGTGCGTGACCTTGTGGCTGCAAAACAGCCACGCTGTGCCGATCCCTCCCGGGACTTTGGCGCTGTGCCGCATGGGCGCGGAATCGGCGGTGCCGATCATTGAGGAAATTCAGCCATTTGCAACTCACCCGGTGGAGGTTGCGCATTATTTGCCCGGCTTGCACTGGCCGGCGCAGATCGAGCTGCGGGCCGGCCGCCATGTGGTAAGGCCGCGCTACGAAGTGAGGCGGAATAACCGCACCCGGATTGCGCACATGAATGTAGAGCGCAACGATTTGGGGGCTGATCCGGGGATCCGGACGTTGTCGCCGACGTTGGGACGCGGCTTTCTCTTGCCGTTTCCCGTGTTGCCGCGGGCGATTTTTCGGACTACCGTGCAGCCGACGCCGATGGCGGTGAGCGAGATGAACACGCCGTTACGGATGGATGTCTTTGCCCACGACGGAGCGAAGGTCGCGGAATGCTATCTTGGGGTGCTGCCCCGCGATCATGCTCTGGCGCTGGATCTGGATGGGGTTCTCACCGCGGATGCTCTCATCGAAGGGGGACATGCCGAGCTGGTCCATGACTTTCGCGATGGCGGCGATGCCAACGGCTGGATGCACGCGTTATTCCGCTATGAGCATCGTGAGACGGGGCATATGGCGGAGAGCAGCTTTGGTGCGCATATATTCAACACCGTCATGACCTATAAAGGCGAGCCGCAATCCTACAAGGGGCCCCCGCCCGGCCTTTCTACCCGTCTATATATGAAGCTCGGGTTCGGCGGAAGGGATGGCTTTTGCGTATTGATCTATCCCGCATCGGCCAAATGGCATGAACATTCACGAACGTCGCTGGAGTTGTACAGCGATGCGGGCGTTCTACTGGCGCAACGACAACTGGAAATTGCTTGTTCTGGTTCGGCAACCGTATATCTGTCGCGGTGCTTTGGTAAGGATGAATTGCAACATGCGGGCGAAGCGGGTTACGTGCTGGTTCGAGATACTACCTGTCGGCTGTTCGGGTTCCATGGATTGAATCATCATGCCGGTGAGTTCTCCTTCGACCATATGTTCGGTTTTTGAAGGCTGCAACGTGATCGTCCAAGGAAATCAAAATGCAGTCTGAGACATCGCAGATGCGACCCATACGTGTATTGGTCATCGGTGCGGGCGGGGCGGCAGTGGCAATGCATTTGCCGGTCCTGGCCCGGCTGCGCGACATGGGTGAGGTTATGCTCTCGCTCATCTGCGACATCCAAAGCGAGCGTGCGGCGGCAGCGAGGCGTGAGTTTGGGTTTCTAGAGCAGAGCGGTGACGGTGTCGCAGCCTTGGAACGGAAGGACATAGACGTCGTCTATATTTTTGGTAGTGCCCAGTTGCATTATGAGTATGGCTTGGCCGCGCTCCGGAACGGCAAGCACCTGTTCGTTGAAAAACCGGTCGCGCCGTCATATTTGGAAGCGCATAACCTGGCTCGGACCGCGCGTGCGCAAGGACTCATCGCTGTAGGCGGCCTCAATCGCCGGTTCCATCAATCCCTGGCAGCGGTGCGTGCGCGCGCCGGAAGAGCAGGCTGGCGTTTTGCCGAGGCGGTGTTTCACAAACCAGAATTCGGAAAACCTCCGCTGTTCGGTGCGCGCAGCTGGCTCAGTGCGAACGGAATTCACGGTCTCGATGCGCTCATCTTTATGATGGGCGGCCTGCCCGAGCACTTGACGGCGCTGGCGGGCGAAGCTGGTGCCGCGGTGCCGTATACTTTTTCCGCTCTCATGCGCTGGCGCGACGGCAGTCAGGGGGTGTTTCTATGTAACAACAATGCCGGTTCGCGCCGCGAAGAATATGTTTTCCATGGCCTTGGCGAGACGTGCACGATAGATGAAACCGGTCTCACCGTCGAAAAGGACAACACCGTAGCTAAAACGCCATTTCCCTCTGTCGGCGACGGAGTGACGGCGGAACATGAATCTTTTCTTCGGGCAATTCGCAGCGGTGTCGAGCCACTACACAGCCTCGCTGCGATAGCACCCTCCTTATTCCTTGCCGAGCTGATCGAAAGCGGTTTCAGCGGATCTGTGGATCTGCCACAGCCGGCACCTGTCGATATTGTCCGTGTCGCTATCCCGCGGATGGGTGATTCCGCGGCGAAATCCATCCTGGTCGCACCATCTGTCGAGTTGCAGGCGCCGCTTGCGCGTCTGTTGCCTCAATATCGACTGGTTTCTCTGGAGGATGTTCGAGGATCTGCCGGCGAGCGCCCCGATATTGCGGCGGCAATATTGGGCCGTGGGTCATCCCCTTTGCCGCCGGAGATATTGGCCAAGCTGCCGCGACTTGGCGTTGTGGGCATCATGGCCTTATCGCTTGCACGTCACGAGCCCGAGGCGTTGCTGGCGCGCGGCATCACCTTGCTGAACGCAAGCTCGGCCTATGCCGAGAGCGTGGCTGAATTTGCGCTCGGGCTGGCTATTCTGGGGCGTCGCCGCGCCTTTATCTCTCATCAGGTGATGCGTGCGGGCGGGTGGGGAATCGTACCGAAAGTGCCGGGCCTTAAGGGATTGATGAAGCGGACGGCACTGAATGTACGTCCCGCCGTCAAGGCGCTCGGACTAGAATCGTTTTTTCTGGGTATCTGGAGAGCGGCCAGGCCGCTGATCGAGGTGCCGGGAGCCCGTGCAGTCGTGGCACGCGATCTACGAGGGGCCACCGTCGGATTGATCGGCTGGGGTGCAAATGCGCATGCCTTTGCAGAGCGTCTTGCGCGCGCAGGGTCGCGGGTGCTGGTGTACTCCGAACATGCGGCGGATGACGAAATTCGCGCTACCGCAGCCACGCCTGTCTCTCTCGCGGAAGTGTTGGCAGCCGACATCGTGTCTCTGCATCGCGGCCTCAACGAAAGCACACGGCATTGTCTGGGTGCCGTCGAGCTTGCGAAGTTGCGCGCGGGTGCGGTTCTGATCAATGTGGCGCGAGGCGCGCTGATCGAGCCGACCGCTCTTCTTGCGCGCCTGAAGCAGGGCGACATCTTCGCGTGCCTGGACACTTATGATGAGGAACCTCTGATTGCCTCGCACCCGTTGCGCGACCTGCCCAATGTGTTTCTCACGTCGCATATCGCGGGCGGCTCGCCCGATATGCACGCTGCGGCCGCCGAGGAGGTGGTGCAGAAAGTGGCCGGCTATCTGGCGGGTGATGTCGCGGGTTCCATTTCGGCGGAACGCTTGCGCACGATGACGTAGATGACGGCGCAGCGAATTGAGTCGGCAGCTGAGCGAATAACGAGGGTGGCCACACCCTTCCATCGCCGCTATCTTGCCCTCGTCGAGGAGATAGAGCGAAAGTTCCCCGTTGCCCATTGGAGAAGCGGCGATGTGGACATGTGGCCGTTGGCTCGCATGGATCTGTACCTCGACATGTACTGGGCCAATGCGGGAGGCTCTCTGTTCGCATCGCGTCCGTTGCCCTTGCGCGCTATCGAACGCATCGCAACACCGCTCATCAATTTATGGAAGAGCCGGCACGATCTTTCGCATTGGGTAGCGCGCCCCAAACCCTCGTATGCGATCTTTCTGGGCGATGGCGTGTCGCTGGACCGTGTGGAGGATGGGTGGCAGGACCGCTATGGTGAGCCGCTGATCGCTGCGCTGCAGAAGCGCGGCCTCGGGACATTTCTGATGGAGAGCGGCGATCTTAGCAGCTTGCCGTGGCATCGACCCACTTTTGCCGCGAACGTGATCGCGGCGCAGGGTTCGCTGGCTCGCTTCGCCGCAACCACACCGGCCGACTTGCCGGACCACGAAGGAGTGATGGAGTTTCTTTCCCGCAATGGCGAACGCGCGCAATCTCTCGGTCGGGCTAGGCTTGCGCGCCGCGCAAGCACGGTCCTTGCGACCGCGTCGGCATTCGAGCGGGTGTTGCGGGTCGTAAAGCCCAAGATGGCGTTCGTGGTCACCTACTACGCCGACCTTGGGCCGGCCTTCGTGCTCGCGTGCCGGCGTCAAGGTATTTTGTCCGTTGATCTGCAACATTGCCCACAGGAAGGTGCCCATAAGGCCTATGGTTGGTCCGCGCTGCCGGATGAGGGATATGCGACGTTGCCTGCCGTATTCTGGAACTGGACGGAAAAGGATGCGGCTTACATCCGGCGATGGACAAGCACGCTTGCCGCACCGTGGCATCGCAGCGTGCATGGCGGCCATACTCAGCTAGTTTCCTTTCTGGACGACAGCGACCCAAGGACCTTGGATTGGGACGCGAAGTTCCATGCGATAGCCAAGGGCGCTGCCTATGAGCGAGAGATTCTGGTTGCCCTGCAGCCAGTCGGTGGTTATCGCGCGCAATGGGATGCCCTGGCTGCGCAGATTGAGGCTGCACCTCTCGGATGGCGATGGTGGATTCGCCGCCATCCTTCATCGCGCGGTTATCAAGACGCGGAATACCTGCGCCTGGTGTCGCTGCGCATGCCCAACGTGATCGTCGATGAGAGCCTGTCTGTACCGCTTCCGGCGCTGCTTCGGCACATGAGCGTCGTCGTGTCGCGCTTCTCGGGCGCATCGGCGGAAGCGGCCGCATTTGGCGTGCCGGCACTTTTCCTGAGCGAGGAGGCCCGCGGGCAATTTTCCGAGCTCATAGATCACGGACTCGCATCGGTCATTGACATTCAAACGCTCAACGCGGAAATTGCGCGCGTGCGTTCCGTGCCCGTGCGGCCGACGCTGGTCCGTCAGCCGAACATCGATGAGACATTGCTGCATCTGGAAGAGATCGCGCGCGATTATTCGCAGGTGTGCCGCAGCGCCGGGAAAGGACGGACGCAATGAGATGCCGGTCTCATCACTGTAAGGATTTTAGCAGATGGCCCTGCAGCTCATTGGCTAGGCTCTCGATGTAGCTCGATGTCAAGTGATCGCCATCCCGGAACTTGACGATGTCCCCTTGCTCCGTCGCGCAGGTATCGCTGCCGCAGATGGCATCCGACATGTCGACGACTTTGACATTGTCGATATTCGCCGCGGCGCGCAGCTCTGCCTGATAGATATCTGAACTCAATGCCTTTGCTCGGGGCAATGGAGGACAAGTCGCGTGACCGTTCCATTCGAACTGTGCCAGGCATGACGGCACATCGTAATCGGCATGGGGCGTGTCCCTGATCAGTCTGACGGCAACGCCGTGCCGTGCCAAGGCAAGAAAAGTGTCTCTCGATCCCTTCTCCCAGTCGGAGACGTCGATGAGTTTCGAACTATCGCGCTGCCGGTAGAGCGACGAGGTGGACACGATGACCATGTTCGGATGAATATGATCGATTGCCGCTATTGCCAGCTCGCGCCATCGTTCACATGCCTCTATGGCTCCCGCGTTGCGCAGAATTTTGATATTCATGGGAGAGCAGGCGGATTTCACGACCGTCACCAGCTTCCAGTGCCGCGATTCGGCGATATCCTTCAATGCTGGGAACCATTGTGCGGCATGTGAATCGCCAAAAAGCACCATCGTCGATTCCGGATGGGAGATTTCTCCGTAAGAGCACAGTTTCGGGGCGGCATCGATCAAATCGGCCGTGCATCCGGTCGCATAGAAGGAAGGGACATCGTTGCGCACTTGATTGAATTTGCGAAACTGCGTCGAATGATTCAATGCCACCCACCACGTCGCCATAGCTGCCACGCTGGCCGTCATGGATAGCGCTACGATCCCAAGGCTCAGCCGCGGCCTCGGCACTAGGAATAAATTGAATCGGACGGGATTTTCAACCGCGACATGAGTGACAACCGCCAATGCAATCGCCAATCCAATGCATGCAGCACGGACCGCGGCAGAGTTATCATGAAGAATTTCCGGCACGATCATCAGCACCGGCCAGTGCCACAGATAGAGCGAATAGGAAATCCCCCCGAGATATTGCATTGGGCGCCACTTCAGCAGGTGAGCCGCGAAAGAATTCGGAGCGCCTGCTCCGGCCTGAAGTGCGGCGAGAGTGGCGAGAACGGGAATCGCGGCGATAGACCCCGGGAAGCTCCCGCCATCCCCAATCCATACGCCGGACAGCACCAAGGCGATCAGACCCGCGCCCCCGAGCCACTTACACAGATTCTCGCGCGCCAGCAGCCAATGCCGGGGCGCAAAGGCGAGCAAGCCGCCAATGCTGAACTCCCACGCACGGGATGGGGACTGGTAGAAAGCCATGACTTGATTCGACGACGTCAGCCAGATGCAGCCGATGAACGAGATGATCGTTACCGCGGAAATTACCAGCACTCGGATTCGGACGCTCCTGACGGCTTTCGTCAGAAGTAGGAGGAAAATCGGCCATGCAAAATAAATCTGCTCCTCGACAGCCAAAGACCAAGTGTGAAGCAACGGACCAGGCGTCAAACCTTGAGCAAAATAATGCAGTTGGATGTGGGCAAAATATAAATTACTACAATAGAGAGTCGTTGCCAGAGCAGCCTTCAAGACCTCGATTTGCGCAATCGGACTGGCGACAATGATTTGAAGCAGGCAAACGACCACTACCACCAGACTCAATGCGGGCAGCAGGCGGCGCACCCGTCGAGCGTAGAACCTGGGCAGGTCGATTGTGCCCGATGAATCGAGTTCCTTCGTCAGCAGGCCGGTGATCAGATATCCCGACAGGACGAAGAAGATATCGACGCCGATGAAGCCTCCGGATAAAAACGGCAAACCGGCGTGATACAGCACCACCAGACAGACCGCAATGGCTCGCAATCCCTCGATGTCCGGACGGAACGTAATGCTCGAGGATCGATTGAATTTTGCCAATTGCGAACCTAGATTCTCCACGATGTTCTCATTTCCGTCCGTACATTCATCATGGTAGGAGCTTACAACGCTTGAGTTCCGCTAGAATGCGCTGTGCAACCAACTCGTTTCCATTCGCCAGCAAATGACCCGTATCGAAGTACACAGTATCGGATACGCCCGCGAAACTCTTGGTGCTCAAGTCCGCCACGCAGGATTTGCCTGATAGTTCGTTCGTATCGGCGAATTTCCCAAGCAGTGGTCGCACGGTTTGATAGAAGACCTCACGCTCTTGTTTGACGACACCGCCCGCCGGCGGAGCGTTCCTCGCTTCCGTTGCAGTGTATGTCTTTCCATCGATCCCGACGATCGGTTGTAAGAACGATGCGAAGTGAAATCCTTTCTGCCTCGCGATGAACAACATTCGTTCATGGTTCTCCATATAGACATGTGCAGCCTCGACGGACAGTTCCGGACTGTACGGTGGGTCATGCGGTGCGTCATTGCCCCTGTCATGAAAGGCGTTGGCTACTCGGTCGATCGAGTAGTGCAGAACCCGGAAGGTCGAAAAACGAGTCAACCACCCGAGCAGGCGGCCGGAACTCAGTCTCGCGAACAAGCCGAACGAGCCGCTTGGCGAAAAACTCGCATTCACGCGATCCTCATTGTCTTGTTGCGACGCCGTTCGGTAGGGACGAGTACGTGGGGCTCCGGCAATGGTCGCCGGCAGAAGCTGTGCATCGTTCCAGCCGTCATACGCAATGACCAAATCGGGCTGGAACCTCAGCAAGTCGGCGATGAGTAGCAGGTATTCCTGATCGGACGCAAAATGCGAAATTCCGCCGTTGATGACTTCTACTTGACTGGATGTTCCGGCGAACTCCCGCTCCAACAACAATTGCAATTTTGACGGCAGGCTCTCGAGCGGACTATCCACACCGATTCCTTCGACCGTCGAGCCGCCCAGCATGATCACGCGGAATACACCGGCGGGCTTGTGCAACGAGTAATGATGACCGAGGCGGGCGACAGGCGGAAAACCATACTCATCGGTCATAAACCAGAACGTCGCGTCGTCGGCATTGATGGAGTCCGCTCCGTTGGGTCGCCGCATTGACCTAACGACCATAAAATTCGGTACTAGGCGCGTGCCCAGCAGTCCATCGGCCTGAAGTCGATCTAAATAACTGGAATAAAGATGTACATGCTGTGACAGAAGCTGGTGGATCTCCGGGGTATCACGATGACCGGTGCGTGCGGAAAAACGCAGAGACGTTGCAAAAAAATCATCGGGGTTCGCGCGTCCAGTTTTTACTATTACGACCGCTAGCAATGAGTCGCACAACAGCCATGTGATCGACAGGGCCAGAATCAATATCAGGCGGCTGAGCGGCCCTTTGCGGAACCACTGTTCGAAACGGTTTTCGTTGGGCGTCACTTTGCGGGGATCTCGGGCGCGATTCAATCGCGTGAAGGCAGTCTTGCGATCAAGGCCAGCATGCTTGGCCGGATGTGCTTTAGCACCCGCCGGCGACTGCTGCGGTGCTTGGCAAATGGTTACTCGGGTAGCAGTTTACATCGCTCGAGTTCCGTAAGGATATGCTGTGCAACTAGCTCATTCCCATACGCCAGCAAATGACCGGTATCGGCATACACCGTATCGGTTACACCGGAGAAGCTCCTTGTGCTTATGTCCGCCACGCAGGATGTGCCGGATACCTCGTTTGCCATGGCAAATCTATCAAGCAATGGACGCACCGTTTGATAAAAGGTCTCACGCTCGTGCTTGACCGCAGGCGAAGCGTATTGAGCTTCGATGGCCGTGTATACCTTTCCATCGACTCCGATTATTGGTTGCAGGAATGATGCAAACTGAAAGCCCTTCTGCTTGGCGATGAACAACATTCGTTCACGGTTTTCAATATAGATTTGCGCGGCCTCAACGGACAGCTCCGGCTTGTATGCTAGGCCATGGTTCACGGCATCGCCCTTCCCGTGGTAGTGTTCGATGACTAGATTGATAGAGTAGTTCAGCAGCCGAAAGGTCGCAAAGTGACTAAGAAAGTCGAGCATGTGACCGGCGCCGACCGTCGCAAATAGGCCGAACGATCCGGTCACGGAAAAACTGGCATTCGCACGATCCTCATTGTTTTCCTGTGATTCCGATCGGAAGGGACGGGTTCGGGGAGCTCCCGCAATCGTGTCGGGCAGATTGTGGGAGTCGTTCCAGCCATCATAGGCGATCACCAAATCCGGCTCGAACGGCAACAGATCGGCAATCAGCAGCAGGTATTCCTGATCCGAAGAAAAATGGGCTATGCCACCGTTGATGACTTCAACCTTCTTCGACGTCCGCGAGAGCTCCCGCTCAAGCAGCAATTGTAGTTTTGACGGCAGGCTTTCCAGGGGGCTATTGACGCCGGCCCCCTCGACGGTCGATCCGCCCAGCATGATCACACGGAATACATTGGCGGGCTTTCGCAACGAGTAGTGATGACCAAGGTGGGCGACGGTCGGGAAACCATATTCGTCCGTCATGAACCAAAAAGTTCTGTTGGCTGCGTAGGCGGAGACCGTCGCGTTGCCCCACCGGTCGGGTGTGAAAGTCAAAAAGTTGGGTATCAGGCGTGCGCCAAGCAGTCCATCGGCTTGAAAGCGCTCCTGATATGCCGGGTAAATCCGGGGGTGCCCCGCCAATAATTCGCGGATCTGCGGGATGTTGCGACGCTCGTCATGAACGGGCGACAGCACGGATGTTACGAAAAAGTCCTCTGATTTTGCATGCCCTCGGTTTACGATCAGCACGGCGACCAGGGAATCACACAGCAGCCACACGAGGAGCAATGCGAGCATCAATAGCAGTCGATTGAAGGGCCCTTTGTCGAACCACTGTTCGAAACGGTTTTCATTGGTCGTCACTTGCAGAACTCTGACGCCATTCAATCCGGCGCGAAAGCGTTTTTGTAGTCGAGTCGCAGCGAGGTGTTCTGCTTGGATTTCTCCAGGCGGCAATGCTCGACGAATAATTCGTCGATTTCGCTGCCCATGAAACATCGGAACGCATCCTCAGGAGTATTCACGATGGGTTCGCCGCGTACGTTGAAACTCGTGTTGACCAGCACGGGGCACCCCGTGAGGTATTTAAAACGGCGGATCAGCGCGTGAAAACGAGGATTCGTCTCCTCATGTACGGTCTGAATTCGCGCAGAATAGTCCACATGAGTTACCGCAGGAATGTCGGAACGAGGCACGTTGAGCTTGTCGATGCCGAATAAGTCCCGTTCCGCAGCGGTCATGGTGCGACGATGGGAGGGCTGCACCTGGGCGACGAGCAGCATATAGGGTGAGTTGACATCGCAATCGAACCAGTCCGCCAGGTCTTCGCGTAATATTGCCGGGGCGAACGGCCGGAATGATTCTCGGTATTTGATCTTGAGATTGAGCATTTTCTGCATCGTGGGCGAGCGAGGATCCGCCAAGATGGATCGCGCGCCCAAGGCGCGGGGCCCGAATTCCATCCGGCCCTGAAACCACCCGACCGCCTTGCCCGCGGCCAATGCCTGAGCGGCAGCCTCGATCAAATCCTCTGTCGCCAACGTGGTGTAGTGAGCGCCGCTTTCCTGCAACCGGGTCTCTGCATCCGCCGCCGTATATTCCGGCCCCAGGTATGCACCCTGCATGGCGTCTCCCCCGTTTACTGGCTTTTGCAGGGCGCCTCCTTCCTGGTAGTAGGCAAACAGCGTGGCTCCGAGAGCACCGCCAGCATCTCCGGCGGCCGGCTGAACCCACATATCATCGAATATGCCGGCGCGCAGAATCTTACCGTTCGCCACGCAGTTCAGTGCGACCCCGCCTGCTAAACACAGCTTTCGCAGGCCGGTCTCTCGCGCAACCGATCCGGCGAGCCGAAGCATGATCTCTTCGGTAACGGCCTGGATCGACGCTGCGATATCCATGTGAAAAGAGCCCAATGGGTCTTCCGGCCGCCGAACCGGCTGGCCGAACAGCGCCGCAAAACGCTCGTTGGTCATCGTCAACCCGGTACAGTAGCCGAAGTAGGACTGGTCGATGCGGAACGTGCCGTCTTCCTTCAGATCAATTAGTTTGTCCAAAATCTTGTTGACGTAGCGGGGTTCGCCATACGGCGCAAGGCCCATCAATTTGTATTCGCCGGAGTTGACCCGAAATCCCGTGTAATAAGTAAATGCGGAATACAATAGACCCAGTGAATGT
>Ga0302324_100009088_pt1 | contig 20859 bp, 23 predicted proteins | sample Palsa_T0_1_FD_201949 | JGI IMG/M metagenome (GOLD analysis project Ga0302324, IMG submission 201949) | Peat permafrost microbial communities from Stordalen Mire near Abisko, Sweden - Palsa_T0_1 | ecosystem: Environmental > Terrestrial > Soil > Palsa > Peat permafrost | place: Sweden: Abisko...
CCGCTTCGACTAACTTAGGATTGGCCACAGGAGATTCCTGAATCAGCCGAGCGTGAATTCGGGCGGTGGCCGTGGCTGTGCCCGCAAGTTGGATGACGACGTTCACGGGAACGGGTTTGTCCGGTTGCCGGTCGTTTTCTGTATTCTCAGGCATGCCGAACGGAGCATCGCGTGCGCATGCTTCGGCGTCCACGACAAAGGGTAGCGAGCCGCCCGCTTATCGCCGGATAAGGCCGAACGGGATTTAATTCAAGGCGGATTTGAACCAAAACCTAAGCCGGAGTCAGTCACCGGATCTTAGCCAGTGACCGACTAAAAAATTGCCACCGGAATGTCCTTGGGCAGATGACCTACGCGGGCTAACGCCGATCAGTAACCATCAACTTCCACGACAGCCTGGGCGAAGGCTCGCGGTGCTTCCTGAGGCAAATTGTGACCGATGCCGCCTTCGATCAGTCGATGCGTGTACTTGCCCGAGAATTTCTTCGCATAGGCCGCGGCGTCCGCATGCGGTGCGCCATTCGCGTCGCCTTCAAGAGTGATCGTGGGCACCCCGATGACCGGAGCTTCGGCGAGACGCTTTTCCAGATCGTCATATTTCGACTCGCCGTCTGCCAGGCCAAGCCGCCAGCGATAATTGTGGATCACGATGCTGACGTAATCCGGATTGTTGAAGGCCGCCGCGGTGCGATCGAACGTCGCATCATCGAACTTCCATTGCGGCGAGGCGATCTGCCAAATGAGTCTGGCAAACTCATCCCGGTATTTCTCGTAGCCCGCCCGGCCGCGCTCAGTGGCGAAATAATACTGGTACCACCACTGGTACTCAGCCTTCGGCGGCAGCGGCATCTTGTTGGCTTCTTGGCTGGGAATCAGATAACCGCTCACGGAGACAAGGGCCTTGCAGCGCTCCGGCCAAAGTGCCGCGATGATATCGGCCGTCCGTCCTCCCCAGTCGTAACCGGCGACGATCGTCTTCTGAATCTTCAGAGCATCCATCATGGCAATGGTATCGAGCGCGACCGCCGCTTGCTGGCCATTCCGGAACGTCGTATCGGAAAGGAAGCGCGTCGTGCCGCAGCCACGCACATACGGGACGATCGTCCTGTAGCCCACAGAAGCCAGCAAAGGCGCGACATCGGTATAACTGTGAATGTCGTAGGGCCAGCCGTGCAGAAGAATGACCGGTGGACCATCCAGCGGACCAGCTTCAGCGTATCCGATATTGAGGACGCCGGCATCGATCTGCTTCATTGCGGCGAACGACGTGTTCGTACCCGGCTTAATCGGGGGCATATCTGCCGGTTCGGCCCTTCTGGATTGTGCCTCCGCAGAGTGGAAAATGCCGAGCTGAGCGGCGGCAAGGGTCATGGCCGCAGTGCCAAGGAAGCGGCGGCGGCTATGCTTGATTTCTTCGGACATTTGCCTTCTCAATGGGTGCATTGATAACTGCTGTAAAGCTCGACTCGACTAAGGTGTTGTCTTTCATTGTCAGGTGTCCTGCTTTGTTAACGTAGTGACTTGAATGCAGCGCGTAGTTCTGCTTGCTTTCCCACTACAGACGAGCCGAAGAGATCGGCGTGTTCGTCAACCAGTAGAGCGTGACGTTGTCGAGGACGTCGTGTCGCGTAAGCCCTTCACGCTGACCGTCAAAGACGCGCGCGATGAGAGCATAACTGAGCGCGTCGTGGTCGAGCATCCAGGCGGCCAGGCCGACCGGCGAATCCCCGATCCCGTAAAGCGTCTGCGGGCGGTTCGCCATCTCCTGGGCGTAGCCCAGGCCGTGCTTATAGAAAAAGTCGAGCTGATCGTACGCATGCCTCTCATCGGCTGAGAGGCCGGACGGCGGCGGGTCGCCGACCTGGAGTGCCTTTGCAACGTCGGCTGGCACGGTGGCAGGCATGTTGGTGTGAATGCCGATCAATTCCGGAGGTGCCAGCAGAGCCATCTGTTCCGTGACCGCATTTCCCCAATCGCCGCCTTGCGCCACAAATCGTGTGTATTCGAGGCGCCTCATCAGCACTATCCAAGCACGTGCGATGCGGATGGGATCCCAGCCGGTCGTCGTCGGTTTTCCAGAAAACCCGTAGCCCGGCAACGAGGGGATGACGACATCGAAGGCGTCCTCAGCGCGCCCACCATAAGCCGTAGGATCGGTGAGTGGGCCAATGAGCTTCAGCTGTTCGATGATCGAGCCGGGCCATCCGTGCGTGATGATGATCGGCAATGCATTTGGATGTTTCGAACGAACGTGAATGAAATGAATGTCTACTCCATCGATCGCGGTGACAAAGTTCGGCAGAGCGTTCAGTTTCGCTTCGCACTTGCGCCAGTCGTAGTCTGTCTGCCAATAGCGAGCGAGCTTCTGAACGGTCGCGCGCTGCACGCCTTGCGATTGATCCGTGACAGTCTCCTTGTCGGGCCACCGCGTCGCGTCGATGCGTTTGCGAAGATCGATAAGTTGCTCTTCCGGAAAATTGACGCGAAAGGGACGGATGGCCTGCTGGTCGTCCGCAGCCGTGGCGGCTCCTGAGCGGTTACTAGCTCCTACTGTTGACATAGCGACTGTAAGCGCGAGCAAGGTGAAGCGTTTGATTGTTGGTGGATTGGTTGACATCGTTATCTCCCGAAGTTTTGAGACCAAACCGATCGTCACAACTATCGCTCTAATTTAGGACCGACTTGGATGAGCAATGGGTGGCGGGCTAGTACCGAATCCTCTTCATGTTCTCAACGAGTAGCTTCTCGGCGCGGCGGTCGTAAAGTTGAAAAATCAATACTCTTTTCCCCCAATCCTAGAGGATCGACCGTTATATTCGGCAAACCAGCGAAACGTTTTCGTTCGCCGGGACACGGAAACGTTCCTGCGGTGTCTGGAAAACTGGGTACGGGCCTTCGGCGGTGTGCCGCTCTTACTCAATCTGGATTATGTTCCCGGACACATAATCCAGATTCTGTGCCCTACCGTGATATGTGCCCTGACTTTGGGCGTTTTCTCTTCGTTACCGGGCTGAGCCGTAGTTTGGGGCGCCCATTGGCAACATAATACGGGCCCGATTCAATAGATGGTTTCATTCCCCCCTGGTTTCGGAATGAGATTGTCATGATCGAACGCTATTTCATTAAACACCAAACTCAGGATCGGATTCGCGCCAACTGGCTCGGCGAGCCGATTGAGCGTTATATTACGTGGCTCCATGAGCAGCGATATGCGGCCCGCAATGTTTATCGGCGAGTTCCCGTCCTGATGCATTTTTCGGCCTATGCCCAGTCAAACGGCGCGAAAATCTGGGCTGATCTTCCCAACCACGTGCAACCATTCGTCGAGCGTTGGGTTGGCAGGCGAGGAACGAGCTGCCGCAACGAACGAGCCCGCAAAAAAGTTGCGAGCTGCGTTCGGGGCCCAATCGAGCAGATGTTGCGCTTGGCCTTACCGGATTATGTAGGCAGCGGACGTAGCCGGCGACCCCACCCGTTCCTCAGTGAAGCGCCAGGCTTTTTCGACTATTTGCTGGAGGAGCGTGGACTCCGGCCGCGTACGCTGGAATATTACGATCATTGCCTTCGAACCTTGCAGACCTATCTGAAGGATATCGGGGTTAGCGCCCTCCAAGAACTCTCGCCGACGATCCTAAGCGCTTTCATAACGGCTCGCGGCCAGCAATGCGGTAAAAGCACCATCGGCGCGTTGTGTGCTGCCTTACGAGTATTCTTGACCTATCTGCATAGGGAAAACCTCATTCTCCGCAACCTCAGTTCCAGCGTCGAAGCTCCCAAGCGCTATCGCCTGGCTAACGTCCCGCGCTCCATAACATGGGACAACGTCGAGCGCATGCTCGGAGCAGTGGACCGGCGTACTCCGGTGGGCCAACGTGATTATGCGATTCTCTTGTTGCTAGTGACCTACGGATTACGCAGTCGGGAGATTGCAGCGCTGACCTTGGAGGATCTGGATTGGCAACGCGAACGTCTGCGGGTTCCGGAGCGCAAGGCTGGGCATTCGACCGCGTACCCCTTGTCTCCCATAGTAGGGGAAGCCATCTTGGACTATCTGAAGCACGGCCGGCCCAAAACGTCTGAACGTCACATCTTTTTCCGAGTGCTGGCCCCACTAAGTCCATTAACCCCCGAGGCTATTTCAAGCCGAGCCGCTTACTACCTTCACATGGCCGGCGTGACAGTAGCTCGCGCCGGTTCTCATACACTCAGACACACTTGTGTACAGCGTTTGGTCGATGCTCATTTTTCTTTGAAGACGATCGGCGATTATGTTGGCCACCGCTCGCCCGATTCTACGATGATCTACACCAAGGTTGACTTGGAGGCCCTCCGGCACATCGCAGAAGTCTGCGGGGAGGAGATTGTATGAAGCGCGAAGCCCGCCCTTTTCAGTCTTCGATCGCTGGCTTTTTTGAGGATTTTCTCCGCTACCATCGCGCCTTGGGCAAGCGATTTGACACGGAAGAGAGAGCGCTCCGAATGTTCGATCGCTATTTGCTCGAACTTGAAGTCCGCCAGATCACGGAGATCACGCCGGCGATCTTGCAGGCCTTTGTGAACTCACGCCGCCGTCCGATTGCAAAGAGTTATAACCATTTGTTGAGTGTTTTGCGGCGTTGGTGCGAATGGCTCGTGCGGCAGGATCGGCTCGCCGATTCGCCATTGCAGGTGCGACCTCGTCGACTAACGGGTACTCAAACTCCCTTCCTGTTTAATTCCAGCCAAGTCCGTCACTTGTTAGCGGTTGCAGGGCAATTACCGGACAATAATTGTGGCCGACAGCGCGGACTGATCTACCCGATGATTTTCACCTTGTTGTACGGATTAGGACTGCGGGTGGGAGAAGTGACTCGTCTCCGTTTTGATGAGGTTGATTGGGACCGTAATATTCTAACCATCCAAAACACTAAATTTGCTAAAAGTCGGTTGGTGCCTTTCGGGCCAAAAATGGCCACTAAGTTGCGCGACTACCGTCAGCAGCGAGAACAGATGTGGGGTCCATTTTCCGAGTCAGATCCCTTGTTCTCCTTCGACCCACGAAAGAACCAGGCAATCCATCCCGGAACGATCAGTCAGACTTTTCATCAGCTCTGGCCGCGGCTCAACCTCAATTTGCCGGACGGAGTTACGCCACCGAGACTTCACTGTTTAAGACACTCATTTGCAGTCAGCACTTTGCTTGGGTGGTACCGCTCTGGCGTAAACCCTAATGATCGTTTGGTGCATCTGTCCACCTTTATGGGACACGTCCATCCCTCATCGACGGCCGTTTATCTTACGATTACGGCCGATCTATTTCAGGAGGCCAACCAACGTTATCAACGGTTTGCTGGCCCCTTGCTCAAGGAGGCTGCTTTATGAGTTCTCCATCCTTAGGACAGTTGCTTTTCAGCTTTTTTGAAGATTACCTCAAATGTCAAAAGGGACTACGTCCATCTTCAATCAAGAGCTATCGCGACACGATGAAACTCTTCCTTCAGTTCATAGCGGAAGAGGCCCATCAAAGATTGAGTCGGTTATCTGTCGCTGACCTAACCTGCGAGCGAGTTCAATGTTTCCTTAAAACGCTAGAGGAAAAGCGGCACAACCACGTTCGAACTCGCAATCAGCGTTTGGCTGCGATACGAACGTTTTTCGAATACGTGGTGCAGCATTTGCCGGAGGCTCTTAGGGAAGCCGAGCGAGTGGCAGCCATTCCGACTAAAAGAGCGGCCCCGATAGAAACTAGATTTTTGGAGAGGGACGAAATTGACACACTTTTCCGTTCCTCGGCCTTGGCCGGCAAGGCTGGTTTGCGGGATCGTGCGCTGCTTCTATTCCTCTACAACACCGGTGCCAGAGTACAAGAAGTCGCTGAGCTGAGCGTCAAAAACTTGGAACTGGGAGCGACGCCGCTGGTGCATTTGCATGGCAAAGGAGACAAGTGGCGAACTTGCCCGCTATGGAAGGAGACGGCTCAACTCCTTCAACAACTATTGGCAGACGTCCCATCCTCGAATGTGCAGAGTCCTGTCTTTGCTTCGGCGCAAGGCAGGCCTCTGACGCGATTTGGCATTTACAAGATCGTATGTCGTCACACTCGTAGATTGGCACAACCTCAGGTTAGGCCTGGTCAACGGGGCATTTCACCTCACGTGTTTCGGCACACGGCGGCCGTCCACTTGCTCGAATCGGGAGTCGAACTCAATGTGATTCGCGCTTGGCTGGGACACGCCAGTCTTGAAACCACCAATCGGTATGCCGAAATAAATCTTCGTATGAAACGGGACGCTCTGGAAATCTGTCAGCCGCCTTTTTTCGCGACTTCCGGGGCATTCCCCCGAAGTCCTATTTGGCGAGAAGATGCCGAACTGCTCAAGTGGCTCAAGTCGATTTAGATTTTATGTGCCCTGGTCTACGATTCCTGCGAAGCAATAAAGCGGAACATCCAAACCCAGGGCACATATCACGGTAGGGCACAGAATCTGGACAACTTAAAAGCGGTGGTCCTCAAGGCCGATTGGTTTGATCCGGAAATTAATCCTAAACTGGCTGACTTCTGCTTGCTGCATTGTTGGACTTCTAGCTGAGCTAGTCGGAATGCTCTTGCCTTACAAAGGCCGCGTCTTTGATCCTTGCTGCGGCTCAGGAGGCATGTCTGTCCAGCCGCTCACGATGCGATAGTGCGCCCGTGCACTTTCGTTCGGACGTAGATAAATCCCCGTCCGCTCATCCCGATAAAGATTTGGCACACTTGAACGACGATAGCCCATCTAGATGTCACTTGTGTAGGCACAGGGTGTAGTCAAGCTTTGCGTAAGTCGTTTGGGCCCAGTCGGATTCGAACCGACGACCAAGGGATTATGAGTCCCCTGCTCTAACCGCTGAGCTATAGGCCCTTTCTCTGAAAATCGTCGGGAACGTCGCTGAAGTTTTGCTCTTTTCTAAGGTTTTCTTTTCGCGTAGAGAAAATCAGGACGCAAACCGTAAGGAAATTCTACATTCAGACCGGATCCGGACTTTGTGCGTTTCTCACGATTGAATCATTTTTACTGCTTGCGATTGACCATATGCCTGGCGGCAGCCGTGATGGTCGCCGGATGCGCGGCACGCAAACCGGCGCCCCCTCCGCCGACGTTTCCTGCCACGTCGGAGGCTGCGCTCCAGGAATTGCGCGCCCCTCCCCCGCGTCCATATGACCGACTGCTGATCACAACGGTCGCCGCAGAGATTGGGGAACAGCTCGCGTCCGCAATCAAAAGCGCGCGCGAGTCTGCCGCACAAAAAGGGGCGAACGCGCTCGTCCTCCTTCACGACACCGAATTCCAACAAAAAGTCGGTAAACGAACGCTGAGGGTCCGGCGAATCACTTACCTGGCAATTCACCACCGATGAGCCTGGAACGCCGGCAGATCGTCGGAGACTTGTGGGCGATGCAGGCTAAAGATTCACATGTTCCCGGACCTCGTCCTCGAACGTCTCAAGGTCGGCGGCGCTGATCTCAGAAATGCAGAAGAAATTCAATCGTCCTTTGTTCCATCCGCAGAAGTGGTAACCGCGTTCCGACTGGACATCTATGTCGATTTTTTGGTCCGTCGCCGGCCAAACGAACAGATTGATGACATGATTCCCGTGCTGGTAGACGATTGCTGCGACAGGCCTTTCTTCCAGGATGTCGAGGCGACCGCCGATCAAGGTGTATCCAGCTTGCGTGAGATCTGGGACCGGAGGCGAATAATCCAACTTCCCGTTGAACCACGGCCTGACGGTATGCTGATCACCAGAAGCGCAATCGACCAGATGAGAATCCATCAGTGAGCGGGAGTGATTCGAGATGGCCTCGGCAATTAATCCCTTTTCCTTGCTCGGAGAAAGTGAGAGCCAAGTCCAGCAAAGCGCACAACTGCAAACAACCAGAGCTGCGGCGGCGGCAATTTGCCATCCGTGATCCGTTAACCATTGGGGGTTCGGCCTATCTACTTTCCGAAGCGTCGCCCGAACTTTTGATTTCAGCGCTGGAGGCGCTTTATAGTCTGGCATATTTATCCGTAGGATTGAAGAGCGGGTGGTGATCCGTTCGGCCGCATCCTGGCAGGAAGCACATTCTGCCAAGTGAGTTTCCATTCCCAGCTGACGCGTCAGTTCCAACTCCCCGTCGACGTAGGCGTCTAACGATTGCCTGGCCTCTTCACAATTCATTGACTGCCTCCGCGCTTCGAATGTGGGAGAGCTCTTGTTGCAGCCGCCGACGCGCCCGGCTTAACCGTGACATGACAGTGCCGACGGGAACACCGAGTGCCGACGCCAATTCCTTATAAGACAATCCTTCGAACTCGTAGAGGACAATGATCTCGCGATACTCTGCAGGTAGCCGCAATAACGCATTCTGCAAATATTCCTTCCTTTTTTCGCTCACCATTTCTCTTGTTGATTGATCGAATGAAATGATTTTTGCGTGCTTTTCCTCTTCGTAAGGCACGAGCCGCTCATCCTCAGAGTGCTTGTGAATCCAGCTGTAGGCCGTATTCCGGACGATCGTCAGCAGCCAAGCCCTCCCGTTTCCGCCCCGGAAGCCGTGAAATCCTTTAAACGCCCGCAAGTAAGCCTCTTGCACGATATCTTGCGCATCCTGGTCATGCTGAACAATCCAACGCGCAAGATTGTAAGCAGCATCCAGGAAAGGCAGGAAAGTTTCTTCGAACTGCCGACGTTCTTCACCCATCGAGTATATGGACCGAAGAGCGCATCAATTTATTCCGTGGTCCGGCCTGTTTCGTCGAGTGCAAAGCCGCAGAGCGTGTCGGCGGTTCGCGCTGCGAGCACAGCGACAATGCTGACCTGACCGTCTCGCCGGTCCGGGCCGCGGATAAAGGGCGGACTCAGTATGCTCGCCGCTCGCGTCTCGAAAATCGGCCAAATCGCCGACGGCGGTATGCCTCCCACTTATGAGACGATGCATTAGTGTCCTGTCCCCGAAATACCTCGTATTTCGGGGACAGGACACCGGATGTCACCAGCGGAGAGGAGGAGATTTTCTGCTCGGTTATCAGTGCCGCAACTCCAATCCGGGCGGCAGCTTATCCAAGCCTTCCAGTTTGATAATGGTCCTATCTTTCTGGTTTTCAACGGTGGCCTTCACTTTGGGATCCGCAGCTTTAGTCTTTAAAACGTCAGCCACATATTTGGCGCGGGGGTCAGAAATATCTCCGCGGGGAATCATCGCGAATAATAGCGCGAAACCGAGACTCAAGGCGCAAATGCCGCTCCACGCGAGACGAGGTAGGCCGAGCAACGGGCGTCGAGAACCTCCGCCTATTGCACCTGTCTCCCGCCTGATCTGTTCGATGATTTGCGAACTGAAAAATTCGGGATTCCAAAGTTCCCGACGCGGCAGACTTTCTTTCAAAAAGCTCTTCAACTTCAGAAACTCGGCCCTCTCCCGCTGAATCGAGGGGTTCTCGTTTTCGAAGGATCGCAACTCCTCGCCGCCGAGTCTGTCATCAAGCCAAGCGGTAAATTTTTCCTCAAAGGTTTTCATACACGTCTCGCAGCAGGATCTGTAATTTTTTCCGGGCGTAAAACAATCGTGACATTACGGTGCCTAGCGAACAGCTGAGAATTTCCGCAATCTCATTGTATTGCAAGTCTTCGATTTCCTTCATGACGATCACCGCGCGATGTTCAGGAGAAAGCTTGGCAATCGCGTCATCAATCCGGCGCCGAATTTCATGCTGTTCCAGTTTTATGTGGGGAAGAGGGACAGCCGATGGGGTTGTTCGGGAGCCCGGTTCCACATTCGCGGGAGCAATCCGGTCGTCGAACTCCGCCTCACCATGAATCCCTTTCCGGCGAAGTGAATCGATCGTTACATTGGTCATGATCCGATAGAGCCAGGTATAAAATGAGGAATGCCCCTTGAACCGGCGAATCGATTTCCAAGCATTCAGGAACCCTTCCTGGGCCAGATCCCAAGCGTCTTGCTCGTTCTGAACCATGCCGTACACCATCATAAAAGCCTTGTTTCGGTAACGGATGACCAGAACATTAAAGGCGTTTGAATCTCCAGCTTGACATCGCTTCACCAGCACACGGTCGTCCGGCTCGACTGAATCATCAGGACTGTGACCCGCCTCTACCTTAGACGCGCGTTCGTCTAGTTCATTCAACGGCAAAACTCCTGGTTGACCTAGTTACGAACCGTAACGCCTTCGCCATTCGGCGCGAAGATCGCCCATCATGACGATGATGCTGTCCCGGACTTGAAAGAGGCGCTGATACAGTTCCTCAAATTGCCGACTTTTGAGACTACCGTCGTAACTCATCTGAGTCGCCGCCTCGACGGCCGTCGAAATGGCCCGAAGCGCCCGCTTAAGGTAAGCGATTGTCATTCCGATTTCTTCGGTCTCGTGGTCGCTGAGCGCAGCCGCCAGTTTAGCGCTCGCGACCGCCACGTGAGACGCCAGCTTGACCCCAAGAGGGCTCGAAGCAACACTGGGAACTTCGTCAAAGAGTTGATCAATCCAGACGGTCAGAGAAAACGCGTTTTGATAGAGGGGGTGTGATTCGAAGACTTCCTGAGTCTCTTCTTCTGCTTCGCCCTCTACCTCAAAATCGGGTTCAAACTCGATCTCCTCGATTTCTTCTGTTGGCTGGTCAACCAGATGGGTCCATCCCATCTCTTGAGCGATGATCTGGTCACGATTCGGGTCATCGATATACTTCTCGAACAGCTCCATGTAGCGTTCTGTTTTGCTATCCTGCTGTTGGAGAAATCGCTCCCAATCGTACTCATCCCAAGCTCGCTCTGGCTCATCATAGAAATCAGCCATACGCCGTTCCTTTATCTCAGGTTATTAGAACCTGCAAAGCTTTTGTCTCGCATTGTCTGAAGCCGAAGCTGACCACAGGCCGCATCAATGTCATGTCCTTTCTCTCGCCGAATGGTGGCATCCACTCCGCCCCTGCGCAGTGCCCTGTAAAATGTCTGCTGCCGCGTCTGGGAAGGACGCTTCCAGCTAAGGCCCTGGACCGTATTGTAAGGGATCAAGTTGACTTTTGCCTCCAACCTTTTTGCCAACTTGGCCAACTCCACGGCCTGATCCAGCCCATCGTTGACGTTCTCGATCAGGATATATTCGAACGTAACCCGCTGGTGTTTCTTTTCGCAATAATATGCGCACGCGTCAGTCAACGCTGCGAGATTAAACTTCCGGTTAATCGGCATGATCGTTTGGCGCACATCGTCTGTCGCCCCGTGGAGAGAGACCGCAAGGCGGATCTGGAGCGGTTGCTCGGCCAGTTCACGTATCCGCGGCGCCAGGCCGCTCGTCGATACCGTGATATGCCGCGCCCCAATTCCGATGCCCCAAGGCGCTCTGATGATTTCAATCGACTGCAATAGATTATGATAATTTGCAAGGGGCTCGCCCATTCCCATGAAGACAATGTTGTTGACCTTCTCCCCGCTCAGAGCCTCGACTCGCAGCACCTGTTCAACAATTTCTCCAGTTTCAAGATTTCTCGTCCATCCCTCCAATCCGCTTGCGCAGAATTTGCATCCGTATGCACAGCCGACTTGCGTTGAAACACAAAGTGTCTTGCGGTCAGACGCAGATCCATAGAGCGCCGGGCTCGCGGGGATCAAGACGGATTCAATAAAACTGTTATCCCTTAGAGCAAAAAGAAATTTCTGCGTGGTATCGCGTGACCCCGTTTTCCGCGCGCAAGCCAGCGGCGCCAAGAGAAATTCGCTTTCGAGCGCGTCGCGCAATCGTTCGGATAAATCCGACATCTCGTGGAATCGGGAGGTTCTCTTCTCATAAAGCCACTGAAGAACCTGTTTTGCCCTGTAACGCGGTTCATTGCGTGTGGCAGCCCATGCTTCCAGTCCCGATAACGTGAAGTTGAAAACCGACGGCTTCTTGTCCATTTACCCAAACTGAAGCATCACACATATCAAGACGGGATCAACAAGCGTGAGAATTCGCTGGACTTAGGGCAGGCGCGCAATGAATCGTTCGCGCCTATCAACATGATGAAGTGCTACGAGATCTTCAGCAAACTTTCCCCAGAGCTGACGAACGAGATTTTCGCTTACCTGCTCGAGTTCGAGAAACCGGTCTACAAAGCGATGATCCAGAACATTGCTTCGCGCCGGAAGTTGCGACCGGTGTTTATTGAGCGAAAACCGAAAAACGAACGGCATCTGTGGCTGCAGCAGGCGATCTCCTTGAAAAGCGCGGACGACATCGCGATGCAGTTGCTTCAAATTTGGCTGCTCGGCGCTCAACGGGAAATGATCTGCGAGTTTCTCGATTCCCTCGGGATCGTGCACGACGGGAAAGGAGTCGTGGAGAACCTGCCTGAGGCGCCGCCTCGAGAAAGGCTAAACGACACGATCACAAGGCTCCTCGAAAAACGTGCTCCTGAGGTTGTGGCCGTCTATCTTCACGCCTTCCAAGCCATGGACGAAACAGGTTGGTCTGTATTAGATGAAGCTTTATCCGCAGACTCGCGGGTTTCCTTAGACAGTGATCGTACATGAGATCGTACCGAAGAGAATTTTGGTTCGAAGCCGAATGACTACGTCGCTCGAAACAGACGTCCTTCGCTTTTTGAGCCAACCAGAAGAAGGGAAATTCGAGTCGCTGGCTCTCGCGATTTTCAACCACCAGCGGCGCGAGAATCCGGTCTACGCGAAGTATTGCGAATTCCTTGAGACGCCGGAACGAATCGACTCTTGGAAGAGAATCCCAGCGGTTCCGCAAATCGCGTTCAAACGATCCGATATCCGATCCTTTTCTGTGGAAGAGACCACGACGGAGTTCCGGACGAGCGGCACCACTGGGGAAGGCTACGGAAAACACTTCTTCCCCTCCTTGCGGTTGTACGAGGCTGCCGTCGTGCGAGGCTGGGACTATTTTCGGCTGCCGCGGCATCGATTGATCCTCTTGATGCAACATCCGGATGAGGCACCGTTTTCCTCTCTGAGCCGCATGGGCGGAATCCTGACGAACTTCCGACGCGATCGATTTGCCATAGCGAAGAATGGCGGTTTCGACCTCGATCAGCTGCGCGAACAGCTCCTGAATCGTGAAGCGGCTCTGACGCTGTTCGGCACGGCCCTGGCATTTTTGAATCTGCTCGAGGTTTTCCCGGCTCGCTGCCTCGAATTGCCGCACGGAAGCGTTGCGATAGAAACGGGCGGTTTCAAAGGCAGCGGACGAGAGATTGGCAAACGCGCCTTGTACGAACAGCTGTCGGTCCGTCTCGGCGTCGCAACCGACTCGATTTGGAACGAGTACGGAATGACCGAATTGAGCTCGCAATTTTACTCCAGCGGGATCGGGCGCTCGCACCGGGCCCCGCCTTGGATGAGATTTCAGGTCATCGACCCGGACACGAACGAGGAAGCTTCTCCTGGAAAAATCGGGCTACTGCGTATCATCGACTTGGCAAATTTGTGGTCTGTGCTTGCCGTTCTGACGCAGGATCTGGCGATTGCCCAGCCCGACGGAGGTTTTCTGCTGCTCGGGCGCGATCCAGACGTGCTACCGCGCGGTTGCTCGCGGGCAATGGATGAACTGATGCGGTCAGCCCGATGAAGCTGGACGACCGAATTGCAGCCGTTGTCTCGGCTGCCGCGGGATTTTCCTGGCTGGGCGACCTGACCGCAGAAAACATCGCGCGTTGGATCGAGTTGGAGCTTGGACAATATCTGAGCGATCCTCGGCTTCAAACATATGGGAGCCAACATTGTCTCACGTTTCCCCTTAGTCCCATCCTGCATATTGTCAGTGGGAACACCCCACACGCGGCTTTGCAAAGCCTGATCCGCGGCGTAATCGTCGGTGCCACTAATTGGATGAAGCTGCCACAAGAAGGGCTCCCTGAAGTCGACACTTTTGTCCGGGCGCTACCGAAAGAAATACGTCCGGAACTGGCCGGCGACCTGCATCAATGCTGGATGGAGGAGGCTGAGGCGATCGTCGTATTTGGCTCGGACGAAACGATCCAGGAATTTTCGCGGTGGGCCCGGCCGACCCAACGGTTCCTCGCGCATGGGCACAAGATCAGCCTCGGATTGATCTGGAGCCGATGCGATCCACACATCGCGGAAGGAATTGCCCGTGACGTGTTCCCGTTCGATCAGCTGGGTTGCTTGTCGCCGCAATTCTTCTTCGTGGCCGGCGACTCGGCAGAATTTGCGTCTCAGCTCTCAAAGTGCATGGAGAAGCAACGGCTAAACCTTGTGGCACCCGTGCGCGACCGCGGGCTCGCCGCAGCTCTTCGCGCGTTCCGCGAAGAATGGAAATTTCGCGCCGCCACCGAACCCGGCGTGTTCCTCTGGGACAGCCTTGCAAATCTGGACTGGGTGGTGATTCATGATCCGAATCCCGGGTTGGTCACCAATCCGTTACACGGAACAATTTTTATCAAAGCGATGCCGTCCGATCCCGAATTGGCTCTCTCGCCCATCCGCCGGCTCATCAGCACCATCGGGCTTTCCCCGGTCAATCTTGAGTCCGTAAGCCTTGCGATTCGTTCGGGGGCGCAGCGGACCTGCCAGATCGGTCAGATGCAGAATCCGCCGCTCACTTGGCACCATGATGGTTGGCCGGCCTTGGGGAGCTTTGTTCGCTACGTGGACGTGGAGGGGCTGTAACAGGAGGCAGGAGTCAGGTGTCGGGAGTCAGGACTCAGGAGCACCCAACGAGGGAGAGCGCGTGAAGATTTGCCAGGAAACTCGCGCACTTTTCCGCTCTGTAAAGAATCCTGCGATCTTGATCGGCGATTCGATCCACGAATTCTTTATTCAACCGTACCGGCAGGCTTTTTCTCCTGAACTTCCGTCTCCTGCCTCCGCCCTCTTTGAAATTTCGTAGAATCGCAGCATACTGACAACGGTGTCCTCGGCCCGTTGACTCGGCTTTGGAACATTTCCCATGACCCAACCGCTCCAAAGTTACCTCGGGTATTCTTATCCTTCGCAATTAGCCGAATTGGTCAAAAAAGTCTGGCCGAAAGATCGTTTAGCGAAATTGCCTCAGGAACATCATCTTCGAAAGCTTTTCGACATTGCCTATCACGCGAGTCTGCTGCGTGACGAGGATCGACAGGTCACATTTCGGCTGATTTTTGAGGATCCAGGACTCTTGCCACCGGACGATGGTCCTCCGAGCGGCCTGATGCCGCTACACCTCGATCGCCCGCGGCCGTTTAACGAACAAGAGATTCGACGGCTCTCGATGGCTGCGCTGTTTTTCCGTTCGATGATCGGGGTGTGCCGGAGCGTGCATCAGGATCTGCAAATCTGGGGTATGGTCGTTTCTGGAACACGCTGGCTCAGCAGCCTCGCCGGGGGCCGCTACCATGGGGCTCCGGAACCGGATTCGCTAGTGATCCATTCGCTCGGTCCGGGCCGGCTGACCATTCATCTCGGAAGGAATCGAATCGCCACGCTGGCGGGAGGTCGAATCGAATCCCGAGCCTTTGATCTATTCGAATCGAGATGGCTGCAAGGGGTGTTCGCCCAAGTCCGCAGCAATTTTCTAAACGGGGCATTTGGCGAAGGCACCGACGCCAAATACGTCCCTGTGGAAGTCGATTTTGTGCGGATGATGACCTACAATATCGTCCTTCGGACGCTCTCGGTTGTACGGAACGGCCGGCATGGGGGAACTCTGGTAATCATTGATCCAGATGATGAGGCGAGACTCCGGAATCCTGAAGCGGCAGTCCGTTTCAAGTACCTGATAGCCGATTGTCCCGCGCGAAGACGTTACGCGCGGTTGCTGACCCAGGCCCTCGTTCGCCTTTCGAAGCTGGCAAGCCACCATCGCCGACCCAACGCCGGATGGACGGAATATCAGACGCTGATGGATACCGAGTTAAGCGATATGGATGAGGCTCTATTCGATTTCGCACATTTTTTGGCCGATCTGATGGCAGTGGACGGTGCGCTTGTTGTCACCCAGGCCCTGGACCTGGTCGGGTTCGGCGCCGAATTGCGATTTGAGGCGATCAGCTTGAAAAGCGTCCGGCACGCTCTCGATCTTGAGGGCGAGATCTGGGCGAACGAACCGCTCGATAATGTCGGGACCCGGCATCGCGCGGTGTACCGGTTTTGCCGAGGTTATCCGAGATGCCTGGCGATCGTCGTTTCGCAAGATGGATCCGTTCAATTTGTACGGAATCACAACGGTGCGGTGACCTACTGGAATCAACTCTCGTGGTAGCGCTGCCGGTGCTTTCTCTTGAAGAAGCGCGGCGAGTGGTGCTCCGGGCGCAAGGGTTCGGAAATCGATCCTCCGGGCAAGTGACTCGACGGCATGTTCTTGCCGTCTCCAATCGCATCGGGATGCTGCAGATTGATTCGGTGAACGTCCTGATGCGGGCACACTATTTTCCATTGTACTCGCGCCTCGGCGCTTACCCGGTGAAATTGTTGGACGAAGCGAGCTATTCACCGAAGCGACGACGTTTTTTTGAGTACTGGGGACATGAGGCGTGCCTGTTGCCGCTCGAGGTTTTCCCTTTCCTCCGATGGCGAATGGAACGAGCCCGCAACTTTGTTGGAACCTGGAGCGGAATCGCCCGCTTTGCCAAGTCGAACCAGGATTTCGTTGAGCGAGTCTTTGGGGTCGTGCGCGAGTATGGGCCGGCAAGCGCCGGCGAAATCGCGCGGCGCATGATGGAGTATCGACCACGCGAGTCCCGCGGATGGTGGGGATGGACGGACAGCAAGGCAGCCCTCGAGTTTCTATTTTGGTGCGGTCGTATCACGACGGCGACCCGTCGCAATTTCGCGCGCATCTACGATCTGGTAGAACGGGTGATACCGCACGAGGTTCTCACCGCACGAACACCCTCTTGCGCTGAGGCACAGCGGCAATTGATCGGCATCGCCGGACGCGCGCTTGGAGTCGCCACTGAAATGGATTTGCGTGATTATTTTCGGCTCCAAACGGAGGAAGCTCGTGCCCGAATCGCTGAATTGGTTGAGACAGGAGAACTCCTGCCGGTCCTCGTTGCGAATTGGAAGGCGTATCTCCATCGGGACGCGAAAATCCCGCGGCGAATTGATGCGCAGGCACTCATTTCACCATTTGATCCATTGATCTGGGAGCGGAAAAGACCGGAACGCCTTTTCCGATTTCGTTACCGGATCGGGATCTACACGCCGGCGCACAAGCGCGAGGATGGCTATTATGTGCTGCCTTTTCTGCTGGGGGACGAACTGGTTGCGCGAGTTGACCTGAAGGCTGAGCGCAAGCAGAGAAAACTCCATGTACTGTCGGCGCTGGAGGAATCAGGCGCAGATCGGATGAGAGTGGCAGAAGCTTTGGCGGATGAACTCGATCTTCTCGCGCGATGGCTGGGTCTGGAAGAGACCACGGTGGACGATCGCGGTACGTTGGCGGCGCCGTTAAAGTCAGCCTTAAAAAATGCAAAACGCCCCGGGTCCGTCGGCGTTGCGGGGAGATTCCACTTGGAAGATGCCTGAATCGTTTCCATATTCTCGCGGAAAATGAACCAGGCTCTTATTGCCCTAGAAGATGGGCGCACTTTTGCCGGAGAAGGGTTTGGAGCGCGCGGGACGACCGTCGGTGAGATTTGTTTCAACACTTCGATGACCGGATATCAGGAGGTGCTGACCGATCCGTCGTATCGCGGTCAAATTGTCGTGATGACCTATCCACTCATCGGGAACTATGGAGTCAACGCCCTCGACGGCGAAAGCCGCGAGCCGCATGTTCGCGGATTCGTCGTCAATGAACTCTCGCAGATCTCGAGCAGTTGGCGCGCGAACGGGTCACTGGATGACTACCTGCAAAAGTGGAATATCTGCGGGATTCAGGGAATCGACACCCGTGCATTAACGAAGCACATCAGGGTTCGAGGAGCAATGCGTGCCTGCCTCAGCACGGAGATCAAAGAACCTGAGGAAGCCGTGCAGTGCGCCCTGAACTCTTCACCGATGACGGGAGCCGACTACGTGAAGGAAGTCACGACTCGAGAACTGTACGAGTGGGATCCGGAAGATAAACTGAGTCGCGATTGGACGATCGTGAAAGGTGCAGGCTGCCGATCCGGCGAGGTGCTCGAGAACGGCCAGGTTCTCAAACCGCTGCCGCCGATTCGACGTAAAGTCGTCGCCTACGATTACGGCATCAAGTTCAACATCCTCAGAAGACTTCGTCAGCAGGGATGCAAAGTGACCGTCGTGCCAGCTGCCACCACGGCGTCGGATGTCCTTGCCATGAAACCGGACGGCGTTTTCTTGTCAAACGGACCCGGCGATCCGGGTGCTTTGCCTTACTTGTCCGATGAGCTGAAGAGACTCTTCGGTCATTGCCCGATCTTTGGGATATGCCTTGGGCACCAATTGCTAGGTCTGGCCTATGGGGGAAAAGAGTTTAAACTGAAGTTTGGCCACCGAGGAGGGAACCAGCCTGTCAAGGATTTAACAAACGGAAGGGTTTCCATCACTTCACAAAATCATGGGTTTGCGATCGACGCGGAATCTTTGCCCACGGCGGTAGAAGTCACACACATCAACCTCAATGACCAGACGGTCGAAGGGATGCGCCACAAGGAATACCCAATCTTCAGCGTCCAATATCATCCCGAGGCATCCCCGGGCCCTCATGACGCAAGCTATTTCTTCAAGGAATTCAGCAAACTAATGGACGATCACTCTTCGCACGAAGAGCCCAAAGATTGACCGGGCGCTGGATTTTAGCGTTCTATGCGAGACGGCACATCGGTTGAGGAAGATCGTCTGCACGCAAGGGTTCCGCGCGTGCCAGAGGTACTTTGTCCAAAGACGAGTCGTTGGGATTTAACCTCGCTCGATGCACTGAACGGCGTCTGGGCAAATTGTGCCAGAATTTCGCTGCGCGAGAATCTATCGGGTCGCCAACCGCGTTGGGGTACGGAGGTGCGCCTGGGCTGGAGCGGTGACGTCCTGCATGGTCTGTACCTGTGTCAGGATCCAAATCCGTGGGCCACAAAGACAAAACGGGACGACGCTTTGTGGGAAGAAGAAGTGGTTGAAGTCTTTGTTGATCCCTTTGGAGATTCACTCTCCTATTTCGAGATCGAGATCAATCCGCTGAATGCCGTGGCCGATCTATTTATCCGGCGGACCTGGACAGGGCTGAAGAAGGACTTCAAATGGAACTGCGAGGGGTTGGTCACGACTTGCGGCACCCTTGCGTACGGTTGGATCGCAGCGTTCCAGATTCCATTTGAGTCTCTCGGGGACTGTCATCCGACACGCTCTCCGGTTTGGCGTGTGAACTTTTCGCGGATCGATCGGCCGAAAGATGAACCGCTCGAATTATCCGCCTGGTCGCCGACCCTCGTGAAAAGTTTTCACGTAGCTGGCCGATTCGGGAAGTTGCGTTTCGATCAAGTGTAGGTTCCCTGAGAAAGGAGTCAGGAGCCTTGATTTTTCCGGACACAGCGCAGAAAGTCGGTTGTACCAAACACCAACAGGGAGTCAGCAGATCCAGCGATTGCGAGGAAAAATTATGGACGAACACCAGGATGCACAAGATGCGGCGAACAGCGCCAAAGACCACGTAAAGAGCGCCGCAGAAGATTTCAAGGCAGCGGCCACCGCGAAAGCAGAGGAGATCCGGCGCGCGGCCGAGCAAAAGGCGGAAGAACTTCGACACGCGGCGGAGCACAAAGCCCGGGAATTTCGCGGCGCAGCGGAAACCGCTTGGACTGATGCACGATCCAAGGCGAAAACGTGGCAATCTGACAGTGAATCGTACATTCGCGGAAACCCTACAAAGGCGATCTTGATCGCGCTTGGCCTTGGATTTCTATTAGGATTGATGTTTCGGAAATAATTCATGGATCCAGATGCTCCGCTCGGGGCTCAAGCTTCGAAACAGTCGACAAGCGACTCAGTTCGGAACTGGGTAGCCGCGTTTCTAAGTTATCTTGAGCTCAGGCTGCGGTTGCTTGGGCTTGAGTCGAAAGAAGCCGGTCTTCACTTACTGGTGCTGGCCGCGCTTTTCGTCGGTGCGGTGGTTTTCTTTGCCGGTTTCCTGGTCATGCTGCTCGTGTTTTTGCTCTATCTATTGACGCTTCTTTTCCACTGGGGATGGGGATGGAGCGCGCTTGTCTGTGGCGGGGTCTCTCTCCTGGTCGCGATCGCCGCCGGGGTGATCCTTCGGTTCCGGATCGTTAAGCCTCTCTTTCCGACCACATTCGCCGAGTTTAAAAGGGATCGTGAATGGCTGACCCACAAGACGAAAGAAAGCGAATAACCGCAGAACTCGCGCGCATGCGAGTCGAACTGAGCGATCAGTCTCTGCTTGTGCGCCGGGATCTGGACGTTGGACGCCGAATGTCCGATTCCCTGAGGAAGCATTCCTGGGGCTGGATGAGCGTGGCTGCGATTTTCGGCTGGCTCCTCGCTCGATTGCCGGCGAGGAAAAAGAAAATCTATGTGCACGCGGCAACCTCCGATAGAAGGGTGAATTACCACGAAGGTTTCATTGCTCAAATCTGGAAAGGCGTATGGTCGATCGCCAAACCGCTTGTCGTGGCCTACGTCACCAAGAAAATTGCCGAAAAGGCGAAATTCCCCGGCGCCAAATGGCTATAGCCTGCAAATCCCGCGATCGGGGTAGCCCAAGGTATATGTTTAGCGTGGTTCTCTGGGCCCGAAGGACGAAGAAAACATAGCCCAGGGTTTACCCTGGGTTAATTCCCCCATCAGAATAAGCCCTGAAGGGCCGTTAGGTACAGCAGGGGTCGGCTCCCCAATTTGGACCGGTGCGCATTCCCATCTCTGGAGCCCCTTCAACATTCTGATGCCGAATCATCTTCATCTCTTTGCGTGGCCTGGGATTTTAA
>Ga0302324_100009089_pt1 | contig 20857 bp, 14 predicted proteins | sample Palsa_T0_1_FD_201949 | JGI IMG/M metagenome (GOLD analysis project Ga0302324, IMG submission 201949) | Peat permafrost microbial communities from Stordalen Mire near Abisko, Sweden - Palsa_T0_1 | ecosystem: Environmental > Terrestrial > Soil > Palsa > Peat permafrost | place: Sweden: Abisko...
GGCGCGTCTAATCACAAGTGCGGGCGAGAAGTGCGAGCGGGCAGCACGGCGTCGGATGCGGTTGGTTTGACACTCGCGTGCAGCGTCAAGGATACTAGGCTTTTACCTCCGGATGTCTTCAGGCGCAGTAAGTCCTATTCGACGGAGCAATCGAGCATGAGGAAACGGATGCGGCTGAGTGTGGCCATATTTTTCGGGGCGTGCGCGGCTGTCTCGCTCGGCACGTTTTTCGCCGGAGCGCTTTTCGCACAGGCCGCAGCGCGGGAAAAAACGGCGGATGTGCGTCCGCCCAAGTTGGCGTACACGACGCACACTCTCGGAAACGGCCTGCAGCTGATACTCCTCGAAGACCACGCCGTGCCGGTGATCAATCTGCAGGTCTGGTATCACGTGGGCGCGAAGGACGAGCGGCCCGGCCGCACCGGCTTCGCGCACTTGTTCGAGCACTTGATGTTCAAGGGCTCGGCGCACGTCGCACCGGAAGAACATTCGCGGATGATTGAAGCGGTGGGCGGATTTGACAACGCCGAAACCGGCGACGACACCACGAACTTCTTCGAAACTTTCCCGAGCAATTACCTCGAGCGCGTTCTGTGGCTTGAAGCCGACCGCATGGGCAGCCTCAACGTGGACGAAGCGAATTTCAAGTCCGAGCGCGAGGTGGTGAAGGAAGAGCGGCGCGTGCGCGTGGAGAACGAGCCGTACGGATACTTGCAAGAGGACCTGCGCGCGGCGGCCTTCACCGTGCACGGTTACCATCACACGCCCATCGGCAGCATGGACGATTTGAATCGGGCCACGATTGAAGACGTCCGCGATTTCTTCAACACGTTTTACAAGCCGAACAATGCCACGCTCGTCATCGTGGGAGATTTCAATTCCGCGGAAGCGCTTGCGTGGACCACGAAATACTTCGAGGGCATTCCGGCGTCGGCGAAACCAATTCCGAGGCTCGATGCTTCCGAGCCAGCGCAAGCGGAAGAACGCATTATCAAGAAATCGTATTCCAACACGCCTCTTCCGGCAGCCGTGATCGGCTACAAAATTCCGGCGCGTTACGCGCCCGATTCCTATCCGCTCGATCTTGCTTCGAACATTCTTGCCGGCGGCGAGAGCAGCCTGCTCTACCAGGCGCTGGTTTACAAGCAGCAGATTGCCGTGCAGGCCGCGGGCTTTGGTGTGTTCGCCGAGGATCCCGGTCTTTTTTGGGCCTACGCGATCATGAATCAGGGGCACACGGCGGAAGAGGGCGAAAAAGGGATCGAAGCAATCCTGGACGAGCTGAAAGCGCAGCCGGTCGAAGCGAAGGAACTCGAGAAAGCCAAGAACCAGGAAATTTCCGGATTCATCCTGGGCCGCGACACGGATGAGGAAAAGGCCGTGGCGCTGGCTTCGGCCGCCGTGATCGGAAAAGATCCCGCTTTGGTCAACACCGAGCTCGAACGCTATCTGAAGGTTACGCCGGCGGATGTGCAGCGCGCGGCCAAGGAATATTTTGAATCGCAGCACGCGACCGTTTTGCTCGTTTCTCCAGCCGCGCCCTCGCAGTAGAGATTCCGGCGAAAGAATGGCGCGAAAACAAAATTTGAGGACACGAAATTGCAAATGACGATGACGAAGCGCGCAGCACAGCGCTGGACAGTTTTACTTTTGATGATGGCGGTTGCCGCTCTACCGGCAATGGCGCAGCAGCCGCAAACCGCTCCTCCATCGGGCGCAGGCCAGGCGCCGGCCGGCGAGCAAGAGCAGAAAAGCGGGACGGGCGTCGTTCCGCCGGGCGTGAAACTCGTGCCGGAAATGCCGGGACCCACAGCGCCGCGGCCCTTCCACTTTCCCAACGCGGCCACCAAGACTCTGCCGAATGGCCTGCGCGTTTTCGTCGTGAGCGACAATCGCGAGCCGGCGGTTGCGGTGCGGCTCGTGATTCTCTCCGCCGGGACCATCAAGGATCCTCCAGGAATGCCGGGGGTGGCGCAAATGTCGGCCGAGCTCCTGACGCAGGGAACGGAGAAGCGTTCGGCGCGCGAGATTGCGGAAGCGATTGATTTTGTGGGCGGCTCGCTCGCCGCTTCGGTGGGCAAGGATGCCACCACGGTAACGCTTGATGTGGTGAAGAAAGATTTGAATACGGGACTCAATTTGATGTCCGACGTCGTACTGCACCCCGCTTTCCGCGCCGAGGAGCTCGACCGGCAGCGCCAGCAGCTGCTTTCGAACCTCACCGTGCAATATGGCGATCCGGATTATCTGGCCTCGCTCGTATTCAGCCGCGTAGCTTATGGCAAGTCGCCCTACGGATTGCCCGCCGAAGGCACGCCCGCCACGGTGAAGAAAATTCAGCGCGAAGATTGCGTGAAATTCCACGACGCGAATTACGCGCCGAACCAGGCCTTGCTCGGCATCGCCGGCGACATCACGCCGGAAGAAGCCCTGGCTATCGCGGAAAAATACTTTGGCGCTTGGCAAAAAATTGAGGCGCCCGCGGGAGCGCCGCCAGCGGTTGGCGAGGTTGCCTCGGGGCGCCACATCTGGCTTATCGACAAGCCGGACGCGGTGCAAACGCAGATTCGCGTGGGAAAACTCAGCATACGCCGCGGCGACCCGGATTATTTGCCGCTGGAAGTGACCAACCACATTTTCGGCGGCAGCTACAACAGCCTGTTGAATACCGAGGTGCGCATCAAGAAGGGCCTGACCTACGACGCGTATTCCACGTTCACGCCGCATCGCTACGCGGGCTCGCTGATCGTGGGAACCTTCACGCGCACCGAAGCGACCGCGGAAGCGACCAAGCTGGTGGTGGACCTGCTCGACAGAATGGCTTCCGGCGACGTGACCCAGAAGCAGCTGGACTTCGCGCGCGATTTCCTGGCCGGAGTTTATCCCATCCAGTCGGAGACTCCCGAACAGGTTGACGATCGCGTGCTCACCGCGGCGACCTTCGACCTTCCCGCGGATTACAACCAGACCTACCCGCAAAAAATTCTGGGCATCACGCTCGAGCAGGTGCGCGAAATGGAACGCCGCCATTTCACCACCAAGGACCTCGACATCGTTCTGGCCGGGAACGTCGGCGCGTTTCGCGGCGAACTCAAAAAGAACTTTCCCGATGCGCAGTACACCGAAATTTCGTTCGATCAGTTGGACGTGCTCGCTCCCGATTTGCGTGCGGCCAAGGCAGCGGCGTCCGCCGCGACTCCTGAATCGTTGGAACAGGGGAACGCGTTGCTTCTGGCCGCGGCCCGCGCCGCCGGTGGCGAGGAGCTGAGCTCGATCCAGACGATTGGAATCGCAGAAAGCGGGAAAGTCACGGACCCTTCCGGCGAGCGGCCTCTCGATGTGATGTGGCAAGTCGCGTATCCGGACCGTTCGCGCGGCGAAGTCCTGATCGACGGCCAGAAAATCCTGCAGGTTTGTGACGGAACCTCGAGCTGGCTGCAATTCTCGCAGGGTGTTCGTGACACCACGCCGATGGTCGCCGAATTCAAGCGCGGCATTTTGCTCTTTGGCGGCGGCTGGGGGCTTTACCGGCAGGTGCTGGAGGGAAAAATCACGGGCCAAGCGATCGGCGAAGAAGAAATTGAGGGGAAGAGGACCCTCGGCGTGGCCATCGAAGGTCCCTTCGGCGCGGTGAAGCTGTATTTCGATCCGGAAAGTCACTTGCTGGCCGCTGCGAGGTTTGAGTCTGCCGGGCCGCGGGGCATGAGCGACAACGAGCAGCGCTGGAGCGATTACCGGAAGCTCGGAGCGCGGACCTTCGCGTACTCGACAGTCACCTACCGCGACGGCGCAAAATTGTTCGAGTCCACGGTGCAGGACGTGCAGCTAAACCCGCACATCGACGAATCGCTCTTCGCCAAGCCCGAGCCCGCGGCGGCAAAATGAAACATCGCTTACTTCAGGGTCAGCACGACTTTGCCGATATTCTTCCGGTCATGAATATATTTGTGCGCGGCGGCGGCTTCGGCGAGCGGAAAGGTTTTCCCAATCACCGGTTTGATTTTGCCCGCGGTGTACATCCGGAAAATGTCATCGAGCTCGCTGCGCAAGAGCGCTCCGCGGGAGGCCAGGCGCCCCAGATTCACCCCGATGATGGCGAGATTGTCGCTCATCAGCTTCAGCGGATGGAATCGCGGCGTCTGCGCCAGCGCTTGCAAGCCGCGCCACAGGCTTCTCTTTCCGCTGGGGCCTGCGGCGGCGGAGAATCCATAGACCACGAGCCGGCCCGTCGGGCCCAGGCATTTGCAGCTCCGCGCAAACGATTTTCCGCCGATGGCGTCCAGGGCCATCTCGATTCCGTCCGGCGCGATTCTGCGCACGACCTCGACGAAATCGCTTTTCGCGTAATCAATGGGATGGTCAATGCCGATCTTGCGCAAATACTCCTGCTTGGAGGGCCCGGCGGTGCCGAAAGTCACCAGGCCGCGCGTTCGCGCCAGTTGCCCCGCGGCGATGCCCACGCCTCCCGCCGCTCCGTGGATGAGTATCCGCGCGCCGGGCTGCAGATTGCCCATGACGAACATGGAGTGATAGGCAGTGAGATAGTTCACCGGAATCGCGGCGGCATCTTCAAACGGCATCCCCGGCGGCAGGCGATACGCTTGCTGCGCGGGAACGGCGACCCAGTCCGCGTAGGCGTTGAACTGCGAGAAAGCGGCCACAGCGTCGCCCGGCCGCAAGGATTCGCCTTCGCCCGCCTTCCCGCCGTCGGCGATTCTCTCCACCACCCCGGCGATTTCCAGGCCCGGAACGAAGGGCGGCTTGGGCGTGCCGGGATAAATTCCCATGCGCTGCAGAAGATCGGCAAAGTTCACGCCGACGGCTTTCACGCGAATCAGCACCTCTCCGGCCTTAACCTGCGGATCGGGCACTTCGCGCGATTCGAAAACTTCCGGAGCTCCGTACCGCCTAACGACCATGGCGCGCATCTAACTCTCCTCTTGCCGGAAACAGACTCGGACGCACATTCGTGCGAGCCGCGCTTTTGCCGGGCTGGGGGGCGAAACCGTACCGGCATTTGCTTTGGATTCGAGGGCATCCTATCTTAAACTGTTAGACTTTGTGCAACGATGAAAACCAAACTGAGAGCTAGAGCTATTTTTGCAGGTGTCGCCGTGCTGCTGGCGGCCTGGGCTTCCGTGGCGGCAGACCGTCCGGCGGACACGAGCACGCCACCACCGGTCCTGACCGCGATGCAGGAGGAGCTGGACCGCTCGATAGCGGGCTTGTCCAAGGCGGACTCGTCCGTTTACTTCCTGAGCTATACCGTGGCGGACCGCCAGTACTCCGAGGTGTCCGGCTCGAATGGCGCGCTGCTATCGAGCACGGAGAGCCGCGCGCGTTGGCTCGAAGTGCAGACCCGCGTGGGAAACTACCAGCTGGACGACACGCACAAGCTCGGCGACCGTCCGCCGAGCTGGACCAGCCCGGGCACGAACATGGCCCTGGATAGCGATATCCCGGTGTTGCGGCGCGAAATCTGGCGCGAGACCGACCGGCAGTATCGCGCGGCAACCGAAGCGCTGATCAAGGTGCAAACCAGCCAGCAGGTGCAAGTGCAGACCGCGGAAGGAAACGCTCCGGATTTTTCGCGCGAGAAGCAGCACGTTTCCATCGGCCCGCGCGTGGACATTCACGTGGAGCGCAAGCCCTGGGAAGAGCGCGTGCGGAAATACACCGCCGCATTCAGCAAGTCTCCGGCGGTGCTGAACTCCATCGCCACCTTCACCGCGCTGGGAACGAATCAGTATCAGGTGAATACGGAGGGGACCAAGCTTTCGTTCGGCCAAGTGCACTACCGCCTGGAGCTTTACGTACAGAGCAAGGCGCCCGACGGCATGGACATCAACCGCTACGCGAATTTCGACTGGCTGACGCCCAAGGATGCGCCGGCCGACAAGGAAGTATTCGACCGCATTCAAATCATGATCGCGGAAACGGAAGCGCTTGATAACGCGCCGCTCGTGGATCCCTACGCCGGTCCCGCGCTGCTTACTGGCCGCGCCGCCGCCGTTTTCTTTCACGAAGTCTTCGGCCATCGCGCCGAGGGATTCCGCCAAAAAGACATCAACGAGGGCCAGACCTTCACCAGCAAAGTGGGTGAACAAATCCTTCCCGATTTCATTTCCATCAAGGACGATCCCACGGAAGCGGCGTTTCACGGGCAGATGTTGCTGGGCAATTATCCGTTCGACGATGAAGGCGTTCCGGCGGAAAACGTTGCGCTCGTCGATCACGGCGTGCTGAAGACGTTTCTGATGTCGCGCTCGCCGCTGGTGACCATTCCGGAATCAAACGGGCACGGCCGACGGCAGCTCGGGTTCGTGCCGGTGGCGCGCCAGGGGAATCTGATTGTGTCGAGCTCGCGCGCGGTGACCAACGAGCAGCTTCGCCAGAAACTTATCGAGCTGGTGAAAGCGCAGGGAAAACCCTTCGGCCTGCTGATTGACGATATCGCGGGCGGCTTTACGTTCACCGGACGCAGCCAGCCGCAGGCATTCCAGGTTCTTCCGCTGGTGGTTTACAAAGTTTTTCCTGATGGCCGCCCGGATCAGCTGGTGCGCGGCGTGGATATCGTGGGCACGCCGCTCGTCTCGCTGACGAAAATCGTGGCCACCGGCGACACGCCGGATATTTTCAACGGCTACTGCGGAGCGGAATCGGGTTCCGTGCCGGTTTCCGCCGTGGCCCCCGCCATTTTGATTTCCGAGATGGAAGTGCAGAAGAAGGAAACTTCGACGGATAAGCCGCCCATACTTCCGCCGCCGGCGCACGATCCCGCCGGGAATTACCCGGGGTCGAAGAATTCGCAGGCAAAGGGACAACAGCCTTGAGGAAATTTTCCGTCATAGCATTGCTTGCGGCTTTTGCGATCCCTCTGGCTGCCGCGCCAGGTCATGACGCGCGCACGGTTTCTGGCGTGGCCGCTGCTGCTGCGGCGCGCCCGCAAGCTCCCGTGCCGGATTCGGAAACGGATCAGACGCTTCGCGCCATGCACGACGAAATGGAGCGCGCCCGCACGCGTTTGCAGCTTCCCGGCGTGGACAAGCCGTTTTACGTTGAATACCGGCTGCTCGATCTCGATGTGCGCAGCGTTACTTCTTCGTTCGGTTCGCTGGTAGCGAGTTCCACCACGCGCAACCGCTTCATGAGCGTGGATGTGCGCGTGGGCGGCTATCATCTGGACAGTTCGAATTTCCTGAGCGAGGACGGCTTCCAGGGATTCCTGGGCTCCACCGGCGAAGTCGGCATCGACCGCGATTACAATTCGCTGCGCCAGGATTTGTGGCTGGCCACGGACCAGGCCTACAAGCAGGCCGTCACGCAGATGTCGCTGAAGCAGGCTTTCCTGCGCAGCTTGACCAAGCCACCCGAAATTGACGATTTCTCCCAGGAACGTGCGGTGGTGCAGATTGACCAGCGCCAGGAGCCGGACTGGACTTCGCGCAATTGGGAAGAAGAAGCGCGCAAGGCTTCGGAAGTTCTGAAAACGTTTCCGCAGTTCAATGGTTCGCGCGTGAACTATTACATGGTGTACGTCACCTACTACCTGATGAACAGCGAAGGCTCCACAATCCGCACCTCGCGCAGCCTGGCCGCCATCGAGGCGGCGCTCGATACCCAGGCTGACGACGGCATGCCGCTGCACGATTTCTACTCGGTGTACGCCGCGCGCCCCGCGGATCTTCCCGACGCGGAAACTGTGGCCAAGTCCTTGGCGCAGACGGCAACCGAGTTGGCGGAGCTTCGCGCAAGCCCGCTCGTTTCCGACTATACCGGCCCGGTGCTTTTTGACCCGGCTGCGGCGGGATCGCTTCTGGCGCAAGCCATGGCGCCGTCGCTTTCCGGAGCGCGTCGTCCACTTTCGATGACCCAAACGTACGACGCCATCATGGAAAGATTCGGCGGGCGCAGCGAATGGTCCGGGCGCGTGGGCACGCGCGTGCTGCCGACGAATGTGTCGCTCGTTGATGACCCGACGGCGAAGGAATTCCAAGGGCAGGCGCTGCTCGGAAATTACGTAGTGGACGACGAAGCAGTGAAGGCGCAGCGCGTTTCGCTGGTGGAGAGCGGCGTCTTGAGAAACTTGCTGATGTCGCGTCGCCCCGGCCCCGACTTCGGAATTTCGAATGGGCACGCGCGCTCGGCCATGCTTTCCGACACGCTGCCGCTCAGCAGCAATTTGATTTTGCAGGCGAGCGATGGCCTGGATGCGGCGGCACTCAAAAAGAAATTTCTCTCGGCCTGCCACGACGACGGCCACGAATGGTGCCTGGAAGTGAAGCGCATGGATAATCCCGCGCTTTCGTCCATTCGCCAGGAAGATTTCAACGATTTCATCGGCGGGATTGCCGGAGGAATCGCCAGCGGCGAACGCATGCCTCTGGTCGTGTATCGCGTGTACGTCGCCGATGGCCGCGAGGAGATGGTGCGCGGCGGACACATCGAGGGGCTCACGCTGCGTTCGCTGCGCAACGTGCTGGGCATCGGCAGTGACGCGGGGGTGTTCACCTACATGCAGAATCCCGCGGGAGGATTTGCCGGCACGGCGCTGGGAGCTTTTGGTTCGGCGCAGGGCGGCATTCCGAGCACAGTGGTCACCCCGTCGCTCCTGCTCGACGAAATCGAAATCCGCGGATTCCACGGCGAGCCGCGACGCCTGCCGATCGTCTCCGCTCCGCCGCTAAAGTAGCCTTCGGCGGCAGAGCCGGCGCTACTTCATCGGCGAAAAATCCGTGGGATGCATGTAGGTTCCTTCCTCTTTCTCCACCAGCTTATTGGCCTGTTCGGATTTGATCACTTCTTGAAACGCCGGGTCGGCCACGAACGCAGCCCAGTTCTTGTTCGCTTCTTCCCGGCTGGGGTAGCTCAGAATATCGACGAATGTATTGTCCCAGGCAGGAGAACCCTCCGGGACCCAGTAACCCACCACATTCAGATCGTGTTTGGCGAGCAGCTTGGACGTTGTGTCGCGGAACCTGGACTCCAGCGCGGGCAATTTGCCCGGCACGGCATGATAGATGCGCAGCTCAAAGACGCGATTGCTGTCGGCTCTCACTTGTTTGATGTGCATCAGGCCGGCGCTGATGAGCGACCCAGCGGCAAAGGAAAGCAGGGCGATGGCGGAAACAGACCATCTCTTCGATTTCCGGGGACGGAGAGTACTCGCAGTCGACAACTGATTCGTCTTCATGAATTCATCTCCCTTTGCGCCTTTCGCATGAACACCATTTAGTCTTACTGCCCTCGGCTGGACGGCGGCACAATTCCGTTCATCCGCAAATATTCCACCATCTGGCCGTAATGATCGTTGGCATGGGCCACGCCAAATGTTGCCAGGTGCAGCCGCGGAGAATTGTTGTGCCCCACGGGCTGCAACATGTTCTCCGGAGTTAAGGAAGCCGCGGCCTTGTGACCCAGGGCAAAAGATTCCTTCAGAAACTTGATGATGTCCGCTTTGGTCTTCAAGCCCTCCGGACCGTTGCCGTCCTTCAAGCCCTCCGGCAGCTTATCGCCGGTGATCGGCGACCAAATGAAATAATTGGAAGCGGCGACGTGCTTCACCTGCACCGCGAATGTTCGAACACCTTTGAATTCCGCGCCGGGAATGTTCAAGCTCTCGGGAGAGAAATTGAATTTATCTTCCGGCATGGCTTCGGCCGCTTCCACAATTTGTTTCTCGATGGCGCTGATCTCGCGGTCCACGGTCGAGGCTATGGTTGCAGCGGGCTGCCGCGATTGTTGCGCGGAAGCCGGCGTCGCCGCGCTCTTGGCCTCTTGCCCCCGGGCAGGCACGCTGAAAATGAGTGCCGCCAACGGCAAGAAGATTCCTATTTTTTTCATTCGAGGGCTCTCCTTCGCATCAACTTGAATCGAGCTATTCGTATCTCAGCGCCACCAGCGGATCGACGCGTATCGCGCGCCGCGCCGGAATGTAACAAGCCAGCACCGCGACGCCGACCAGAAGAAGTGCGACGCTCGCAAAAGTCAGAGGGTCCATCGGCCGCACGCCGTAGAGCAGTCCGGCCATCAAGTACGAGACGATGACAGAACAAACGAGCCCGACCGCAGCGCCGCCGAGAGCCAGCCCCAAACCCTGTCGCAAAAGCATCCGCAAAATATTGGCGCGCTGCGCCCCGAGCGCCAGGCGAATGCCGATTTCGTGCGTGCGCTCGCTCACGATGTACGAAATCACGCCGTAAATTCCGAGCCCGGCCAGAAGCAACGCGGTGAGAGCGAACAGCGCGACCATCTCCATGGAGAAGCGCCTCTCGGCCAGAGACTCGGACACCCCTTCGCTGAGCATTTGCGCGCCGAAGACGGGAAGCTCCGGATCGGCCGATTGCACCTGCGCGCGCAGTTGCACCGGAACCGCAGCCGGATCCAGCCGCCCGCGCAAGAAAATCGCCAGATCTTTGGCGCGTCGCTGGTACGAGCTCAAATAAACTTGCGCCACGGTCTCTTCCGCCAGCGATTCGGTTCGCGCATCGGCGATGACCCCGACCACGGTAATCCAGTCAGGACTCGCCGGATCGGTCTTCAGCCGCTTGCCGAGGGGATCATCGTTGGGCCAGTAGGTGCGCGCGAAAGCCTCGTTGATGACCGCTGCCGCCGGGTGCTTGTCGTCGTCGGAATCGTTGAATGCGCGCCCGCGCAACACCGCCATCCCCAGTAAGTGGAAGTATTCGGGCGTCACGATCGAATGGCTAATGGTGGGAGGTTGGCCGCTGCGAATTTCCTGGCCCTCCAGGATCAACGGGGTCGTGTTTAAGTCGTTGCGACCGTGACCTAATGGAACTGCCGCCAGATCTCCGATGGCGATTTCTTCCACTCCGGGCACCGTTTTGCCGCGGCGAAGCAACTCGCGTACCAGCACGGATTCCTGAGCCGCGGTTCGATAGGGATCGGTATCGGGATCATTCGGAATAGGCAGCCACATGCGCACGGCCATCACATTCTGCGGATTGAAACCCGGCCGCACATTCAGCAAATCCCAAAAGCTGTGCAGCAGCAGTCCCGCGGCGATCATCAGCACCAGGGACAAAGCAAATTCCGTCACCACCAGCGCCCGGCGCGTGCGCGCTTGTTCCGCGGAGCCGGTCGAGCCGCGACCCTCCTGTTTGAGCATGGGAACCAAATCCACCCGCCCGGCGTGCAGCGCGGGCGCCAGCCCGAAAATCGCGCCGGCCACGAGCGAAGTGCCCAGAGCAAAAAGCAAAACGGTCCAGTTGATGGACACTTCATTGAATCGCGGCAGGCTCTCCGGCAAAATTTGCAGCAGGAATCTGCGGGTGCAGAAGAGAATGGCCAAGCCGCCGATGCCGCCGGCCACAGAAAGCAAAAGGCTCTCGGTCAGCAACTGCCCCATCAGCCGGCTCCGCGCGGCTCCCAGCGCCTGCCGCACGGCCATTTCACGCCCTCTTGCGCTCGCGCGTGCCAGCATCAGGTTGGCGACGTTCACGCAGCCAATCAGCAGCACCAGCGCCACCGCGCCCAGCAGCAAAATCAAGGACTCGCGCACATTGCCGACCAGCGACTCCTGTAGCGGAACCAGCCGCACCTTCCAGGCATTCTGCGCCGGATAATCTTCCGGGTATTGTTTCTGCAAACCGGCCACGAACACGTCCAGGCGGCTCTGCGCTTCCCGCACGCTGAGCCCCGGCGCCAATCGCGCAATGGCTTCCACCAGAAAATGCGATTCGCGCAACGGAGGAGGCGCCGGCGGCCCGGCAAAACCCGCAGCGGCCCAGACTTCGGTGTTCCTTTCTTCCACCATTTGGCCCGGATCGTGGTAACCCGGGGGCATCACTCCAATAACGCGATACAAATCGTTATCCAGCCGCAGGCTTTTGCCCAGGATGTTTGGATCGCTGCCGAAAGCTCCTCTCCATAATCCGTCGCTTATTAGCGCTTCGAGCGTAAACCCCGGCGTCTTGTCCTCGGGATCGAACGCGCGGCCCAATTCCGGCTTCACTCCCAGCGTCGCAAAATAATTCGGCGATTCGCTAAGGAAGCTGGCTCGCGCCGGTTGCGATCCGCCGGTAAGATTGACCGACCCTCCGCCTCCCATGGGCGAAACATATTGAAAAATTCCGGAATGCTCGAGGTCGTGCCACTCCGGCACGGACATCCCCACATTTTCGGCCCCCACTCCGGGGAAATCGTCAACCACGCTGACGAGCTGTTCCGGATGCGGGTAAGGCAGCGGGTGCAAAAGCGTGGCGTCAACGATGCTGAAAATCGCTGTGGTCGCTCCGATTCCCAGGGCAATCGTCAACACCGCGATGGCGGTGAAACCGGGAGACCTGCGCAGCATGCGCAAGCCGTAGCGGACGTCCTGGCAAAGGTGATCCCACCAGAGCGCGCGCCCGGATTCATAGAAACGCTCCTCCGCTCGGGTTAAATTGCCGAAAGCCTGGCGCGCCGCGGTTTCGGCGTCTTGCTCGCTCAGGCCCTGTTCGCGCAGGCGCTCTTTTTCCAGTTGCAGATGGGCCTCAATTTCGGCGTCGAAGTCGCTCCTCTTGCGCTTGCGTTGGAACATGGACTAAGCCTCCTCGGCCGCGAGAATCCGCGCTATCGCCGCCGACAATCGATTCCACTTGGTGGTTTCTTTCGCCAGTTGTTTGCGGCCGGCGGAGGTCAGCGAATAAAACCGGGCTTTGCGGTTGTTCGCGGAGACTCCCCATTTTGCGGAGATCCACTCGCGCTGTTCCAGGCGCTGCAGCGCAGGATACAGCGCTCCGTGCTCCACCAGCAGCTCTTCATCCGAGGTCTGTTGAATGGCGCGCGCAATTCCCTGCCCATGCTGCGATCCGAAAATGAGCGTGCGGAGAATCAGCAGATCCAGCGTGCCCTGCAGCAATTCCAATCGTTCGCGGCTCTGTTGGGTAGACATGTAACCCGAGTATGCGGCCGTTCCGGGTAAGATGTCAACCTGAGACCAGCAGCCCTCCCCGATCATCAAACTGTTGCAGCCCCGGGCCCTACAACTTTTGGCCTGTGCTGGTGTTAATAAACGCCGACACCTCGAAATTCCAGGAGAAGGAGAATGCTATGAAACCCGCCCTCAGGCTTTTGTTCCTCCTCGTCACGGGACTGGCGGCCACCGCCGCGCAGGCCCAGTACGGCAGCACTCCCATCAAGCACGTAATCGTGATTTTTCAGGAAAACCGCACGCCGGACAATTTGTTCCAGGGATTGTGCACCGCGAATGGAGGTGTGCCGGGTTGTGCCACGACAGCTTCGGGAGAAAAGTACGACATCGCGTCCACGTACGTGAACGCCGACGGGCAGACCGTGCCGTTGACTCCGGTTGGTCTCGCCACCAACTTCGATCTGGATCACAGCCACGCGGGCCCCGATCTTAACAGCACCATCAGCGGATTCAATTTCGAGTACAAGAACCAGGGCATCGCCGGCAAACCGGCCGCCATCGTTCCGCAAGTCTGCGGAGCTAACATTTACGGCTGCGTCGTTCCGGCCGACAACTTCTCGCAGTTCATGTATGTGTACAACACCCCGGTAACGAACACCAACGGCAGCAAGGGCGGCCTTCTCGATCCGTACATTAGCCTGGCCACGACCTACGGTTGGGCCAACCTTATGTTTCAGACCAACCAGGGCCCGAGCTATCCCGCCCATCAATTTATTTTCGGCGCGACTTCAGCGCCCAGCGCCACGGACGACATGATGGGCGTCTTTGTCGCGGAGAATTCGAACACGGACTACGGCTGCGGCTCGGGCGAGTCCGTGCAACTCATTCGGCCCAACGATGGCGGGGATTTTCCTTTCGGCACGGAGACGCCCGGCGACAAAACCGTGGAATGCTTCGATCGCAATGCCATGGATTATTTGTTTAGCCTGCCCACGCCCAAAATCACCTGGACTTATTACGCCGAAGGGCAGACCAGCCTGTGGGTCGCGCCGAATTCGCTAGCCAATATCTGCATCCCGGTGAACGGCGTATGCACCGGGCCGGACTGGACCAAAGGCGAGTCCAATGGCTACGTGGACACGAAGCCGCCCGACGTCTTGAATGACATCGCCAACTGCCAGCTTTCGCAAGTAAGTTGGATTACTCCCGCGGGACAATATTCCGATCATCCGATCAATAGCGGCCAAGGGCCGTCATGGGTCGCCGCGGTGGTGAATGCAATCGGAAACAATACAACCTGCGACGACGCCACCGGCTACTGGAAGGACACCGTCATCTTCATTACCTGGGACGATTGGGGCGGCTGGTACGATCACGTGCCGCCGGTATTCCAGAGCGGCGCGAACCAGCGCGACTATCAACTCGGCTTTCGCGTGCCGCTGGTGGTGGTTTCCGCCTACTCCACGAAGCCGGGATACATCAGCAACCAAAAATGCGACTTCGGGAGCATCCTGAAAGGCGTCGAGGGGATTTTTGGTCTCGGCAATCTCGGTTTTGCCGATGCGCGAGCCACCAACGACCTCCACGAGTTCTTCAATTTCCATAAGCCGCCAACTGCGTACAAAACAATCCCAGCTCCGCTCGGTTCAACCTTCTTCACCGACACCATTACCACCGAGGTTGACCCGCCGGACGTGGACTAGACGGAATATTAGGACATTGCTCTGTAGCGGGCGCCTTATTTGCTTTCGTAGCGGCCGCCTTCAGGCGGGCGTGCCTTGTTTGCTTTCGTTGCGGGCGTCTTACTTGCAGACGAAATTGGCCGCGTCATTGGTGCTGCCGCTGCCGGTGTACTCCGCTTCTTTCGGATACGGGCACAGCGGACGCGTGAATTCCACTTCATCCGCCGGCGTGTTGTTCACGTAGTGCGCAGCCAGGACGCTCTCCGGCGCGACGCCCTCTTCCACCCACGCGTCCAGCGGCAAGAGCATGTCGAATACATTCGCGCCCGGGCCGCCGCTGCAGTGGTTCATCCCCGGAACCATGAACAGCCGGTAATACTCCTGCGTGCCTGACCCATCGGGAAATTTCATGACGCTCTGGAAGTAATTGATGCTGGTCTCGGGCGGCACCTCAGGATCGCTGAAACCGTGATACTGGATGAGCTTGCCGCCGCGCGCCCGGAACGCGCTCAGATCGGGGTCGATCGAGTTCAGAACCGAAGCCAAGGTCTGGCCCGGAACCACTACCTTGGCGTCCACATAAGCCGGGTCCGCGCTCCAGTTAAACGTTCGAAAGTCCCAATCCGGATTGTCGAAGACGAAATTCTGGAAGAACGATAGGCCGATCGCCGCGTGATTGTCCGTCTGCGGCGCGGGCGGCGGTTCCGGAGAAATGCTTCCGGGCCAGCCATCGGCTTCGCCGCCGCGCTCGAAGGGCGGGTAGTAGCCGGCCTGTTGCACCATGTGATCGGGGCCGGTCCAAAGATTTGCAACCGCTTTCACCTGATCCGCCGCAAGGCAGCTCGGAGGCGCGGCGGAACCCTGGCACAAAAGCGCTTTGGGATTGAAGTGGCAGCGCCGCGGATCGTTCAAGACGCCGTCCACCACGCCATCGAGCGCGTCACAGGCCACGTTGACTCCGTTGCCGAGCAGCGTGTCTTCGGTGGTGAAAACGGTGCTTGCCGGATTGTAAAACATCTGCCACACGACCCACAGATTCGCGCCCACGTGGTGGTGCGTGTAGAACGCAACCGGATCTCCGGCCACGATGCCATCATAATCGCTCGCGTAGCGCTGCGCTTCCATCAGCGCCTGCCTGCCGCCGGTGGAGCAGCCGCTGAAGTAAGCATGCTCTGGGACCTTGGCGTAGTAGGCGTAGGTAATGCTCTTGCCGATGACGGTCATCAGATGGATCGCGCGATATCCGAAATCAATGATCTTTTGGGGATGCCCGAGCGCAAACGATCCGTCGGTGGAGGTTCCGGCGTGGCCCGTGTCGGTGCTGGCGGTGGCATAGCCGTGCGCGACGCCGGGCGCGAGCGCGGCGTACGCAATCGTTCCGGCAAAGCCGCCGTTTCCCACGCCTTCAAACTTCCCGTTCCAGTTCGAGGCCGGCATCCACACTTCGATTCCAATCTCGGAATCGCTCGTGGGCGTGAGCGTGGCTGCCACGCGGCAGAAGGCGGGCATGTTCTCGAAGACTTGGCCGTCCGGCGCGGTGTAGCTTCCCGCGGGTATCGATTGCGCCGCGGTGATCGTGGTGTCCGGCAGCGTCAGCGACGCCAGACTCTCGCAGGTTGCCGCAGTGGCCTGACTAATTCCGATGGAGGCAAAGACTAGGGCCGTTGTAAGTTTCCAAAATGACATGAGGTTTCACTGCTTGCGCCGGATTATTTTAGAAACTGATCTTCAGGATTTGTCCGTTGTTGCCCACGAACCATCCGGCGTGGGGATTGGCGAAAGCCACGGCCCAGTAGCCGCTCACTCCTGGCAGCGCGTACCAGGTTTGGCCGTTATCCGGGCTCCACGCTCCATCTCCGGAAGCGTAATCGGGTTCGGCCTCGGAGGTCACCACCACCGCCTGATCGTATGGGCTCGGCGGTTCTCCGTCGTATCCGTTCGGGCCGTGGGGATTTCCGCGCACCAGCGCGAGGCAGAAAATTGCTCCGGACACCGGCGGCGTTGTTGTAAGCGTCCAGGTTTGCCCGCCGTCGCTCGAAGTCGCGAATTGAGCGGAGCTGTTATTGGACAAATCGCCTCCGCCAAGGACGCCGTTCAAAGAATCACGAAACGCCACCGAGACTCCGCCCGCGCTGGGCGAGCTAAACAGCGGAGTGTTATAAGAGTTCCAGGTGTTGCCTCCGTCTGTCGTTGCCAGGATGCGCGCGATGGTTGAGCCGCCGGTCGTGATCCAGGCGTTATTCAATCCTTCTGTCGCGATGCAGGTTCCGCTCGCGGAAAACGAAGCTTCGCCCGGCAGTGCGGGCGGCATGTTTGCGGCGATGGACTCCCAGGTCGTTCCATTGGTGGTGCGGATGGCGGGGAATACTCCGTTCACGGAATCGCTGTGGGTGATGCCGCGCTCGGGCGTCCAGAAGGCGAAGCAATCGTAAAACGCGCCCTTCAGCTCGTTCTGAAACTGTTTCGTCCAGGTGGCGCCGCCGTCCTCGGTTTTGTAAATGCGAAACGATGGCGCGTCATTCCCGATGGCCATCAGATAAGCGACTTTGTCGCTGACGCCCTGCACGTCGCGGAATTGCAGACTGTTCGCCGAGGGCACCACGCCCGATTTCCAGGTGTTTCCGCCGTCCGTGGTCACCACGAACGTGCCGCCCGTTCCGGCAGCCCACACTACGTTCTCGCTCACCGGACTCACGGCAATCAGCAGCTGCGTGGTCCCGCTCGTTTGCGGCGTGAGGGTAGGCACGGGAATCGTCGCGGCTTTTTGTGCAAACGCAAACGACGCAGAGAGACCAATCAGGAGAAAGGCCAGCAAAGATTTCAACATCGGAGTCCTCCCAAGTAAGGAAAGCGGCAGTGTCGAGGAGTATAGAAACCGCGCACAGAGGTGTCAAGGCGAGAACCGCGGGCTTGGCCGCAGCGCCCGCCGAAGACTGGCTGCTAACCCCACTGAAGGTAGTGCGTCTACCCCAACTAGGGTAGAATGCCTACCATGACGGCGCCCAAGAAATCTCCCAACCGGACCGAGCTGCTCCAGGGCACGCTCGACATGCTGATTCTGCGCACGCTGCTTTTCGGCCCGGCTCATGGCCACCAAATCGCAAAGCACATACAACGCTCGACGGAAGACGTGCTGCAAGTGGAGCACGGCTCGCTGTATCCGGCCCTGCATCGCATGGAGCGCAAAGGCTGGATCGTTGCGAAATGGGAGCTGGCCAAGGAACGGAATCGCGAGTTCAAATATTACCGGCTGACACCCGCGGGCAAGAAGCAGCTGCTTCGCGAACAATCGCGCTGGAAGCAACTGGCTGCGGCCGTGGCAACGGTATTGTGGCCGGCCACGGGAGACCGGTCATGAACGGTTCGAGTTGGCTTCGCGCGCTCCTCGCGAGCGTTCGGCCGCGCGGCCATCGGGCGGAAGAATTGGAGCGGGAGCTGGAGGCGCATCTGGAGCTGGAAAAGATGGAGCAGCAGGAATCCGGCTTGTCGCCCGAAGACGCGCATTATGCCGCTCGGCGAGCCTTCGGCAGCACCACGCGGGTCCAAGAGGACCTGCGCGCCATCTGGAATTTGGTTTGGATGGAGAGACTGGCTCGAGATGCGAAGTACGCGCTGCGCTCGCTGCGCAAAAGTCCCGGGTTCACGGTCGTTGCCGTCCTTACGCTCGCCTTGGGCATCGGCGCCAATACCGCGATTTTCAGCGCCATTGATGCGCTCATGCTGCGGCCGTTGCCTTTCACCGCCGCAGACCAGCTCGTGCGCATTTACTCCATTCAAAACGGAATGGCTAACACCTTTGGCAATCCCGATGGACCTTCGGCGCCGGACGCTCGGGACTTTGCGCAACGAAGCCGCAGCTTACAAGGGTTGGTCGTGTATGACACCTGGCCGAAGAATGTCAGTTTCGGCGAGTCCGCGAGCGAACCGGAACAGATGTCCGTGGGCTTGGTGCCGGCTGGTTATTTCGAACTCCTGGATATGCATCCGATCATCGGACGGCTCTTCAGCGAGGACGAAAACCAGGAAGGCAAGAACTATGTGGCGGCGATAAGTGCCGGCCTATGGAAAAGCCGGTTCGCCGGCGACCCATCCGTCCTCGGCCGCAAGATTCGCATCAATGCGGAGCCCTACACCATTGTCGCCGTGATGCCGGACGTGATTCCGGCATGGATGGAGCCTGGGCGGCAAAGCGAAATTTGGACTCCCTTCGCGTTTTCCGACGCGTGGTCGGAAAATTCGCGAGGAGGACGCGGCTACGCGGTGCTGGCACGCCTGCTACCCGGAGTTTCGCTGCAACAGGCTCAGTCAGATCTTTCGGTCATCGCCGCGGCGCTCACAGCGGAGCATCCGGTGGATCAAGGCGTCGGCGTGTCCGTCAAAAAGTTGGCAGACACCCGGGTGGGAGCGCTGCGGCCGATGCTGTACTTGTTGATGGGAGCGGTCAGCCTGATCCTGCTGATCGCCTGCGTGAATCTGGCCAATCTGCTCCTCGCGCGCAACTCGGCGCGCCAACGGGAGCTGGCGGTGCGCGCGGCTTTGGGTGCCGGGCGGGGCGGGCTTGTCCGGCAATTGCTTGCGGAAACGCTAATCCTGTCGCTCATCGGCGGAGCGGTGGGATTTGCTTGTGCCGAGATTGGACTGCGAGCTCTGGCGACGTTGCACCCGGAAAATCTACCCCAACTTGCTTCGGTGGGAATCGATTGGCGAGTGCTGACGTTCACTTTATTGGTATCTCTTGTCACCAGTTTGCTTTTTGGGCTGGCGCCGGCGTTCATGGGCACCCGGTTGAGCCTCGTGGATGCGCTCAAGCAAGGCGGGCGATCCGCGACGTCGGGACGTTCGAGTCAGCGTGTGCGCAGCCTGCTGGTGATAACGGAAATGGCCATGTGTTTGATGCTTCTGGTAGGAGCGAGCCTGCTGGTTCGAAGCATCCTGCGCTTGGAAGGTCAGACTCTGGGTATCCGTCAGGACCATTTGTTGAGAGGCCGCATCTATTTGCCGCCGGTCCGCTACGCAAACCCCGGAGTGAGAACGCGCTTCTGCGATGATTTTGCAGCGAGGGTTCGGGCATTGCCGGGCGTGAGGGAGGCGACCGTGACCACCGTCTACCCGCCAAATAACGGGTGGACTCAGATGTTGGTTATTCCGGGGCGTCCGGTCACGCGAATTCAGGATATTCCATCGGCGCAGTTCGGAGTTGTGGACCAGCATTTCCTTCGAACTTTGGGAATTCCGCTGATTCGCGGAAGAGATTTCGCGGAGTCGGACGGCGCCACGAGCCCTCCAGTGGCTCTCATTAGCGAGGAATTCAAGCGGCGCTATTTCGCGGCAGAAGATCCCATCGGCCGGAGGATTCACATCGGGCCTCCGCAATTCCTGCAAATCGCCGCGGAAGATGATGTGACGGACGACGCGGACGTCACAATCATTGGCGTTATTGGCGATTTCAAGAATGCTGGCCTGGCCCTCGCGCCGCAACCGCAGATCACCGTGCTCTATTCCCAGCACCCCCTGGTGAATGGCGGGTTCAAGGACATCGTGATTCGCACGGCTTCGGAGCCGCATGTAGTGGAGTCCGAAGTACGAAGTCAAGTTCGCGCGCTGGATTCCGACATGCCTCTCGCCGAGGTTCAAACCATTGACGAACTCGTCGAACGCCAGACCGGCGGGCAACGCTTCACCACATTTTTGTTGGCTTCCTTCGCGCTGGCAGGATTGGCGCTCGCCGTTGTGGGCATCTATGGCGTGGTCTCCTTTCTCGTCGCGCAACGCAAGCAGGAGATGGCCGTGCGCATGGCATTGGGTGCCAGCCGTATCAATGTTCTCCGGCTGGTGCTGAAGCAAGCCCTGAAAATGGCCGCGATTGGCGCGGTCATCGGACTCTTGGGCGCCTGGGCCTCGCAGAAACTCACCGGACGCCTGCTTTTCGGCATTTCACCGCTCGACCCGCTCACCTTCGCAGGCGCGGCACTCTTCTTGCTCGCAATCGCAGCGATCGCAAGCGCCATCCCCGCCGCGCGAGTCTTGCGAATCGATCCGGCAGCAGCGCTTCGCGAAGACTGACGGCGCGAAGGCTGCCCTATCTGCTATCGGGCGGTGCTAGCCCCTCGGGGATCGCGCGAGCAGCGCGCCCGAGTGTTAGAACCTTTGGCCCGGTCGGCGCAAACTCATACGGCGGCGTATAATCGCCGGGAACATGGCGGAAACGGCGGAACATGCGACTCGCGAAAAGCGGCTGGCGGCGCTCGGCTCGGTGGGCTCCGCGGTGCTTCTCGTTTTCCTGAAGGTTTTTCTCGCCGTC
>Ga0302324_100009093_pt1 | contig 20854 bp, 20 predicted proteins | sample Palsa_T0_1_FD_201949 | JGI IMG/M metagenome (GOLD analysis project Ga0302324, IMG submission 201949) | Peat permafrost microbial communities from Stordalen Mire near Abisko, Sweden - Palsa_T0_1 | ecosystem: Environmental > Terrestrial > Soil > Palsa > Peat permafrost | place: Sweden: Abisko...
CGCTTAACCTGTGGGCACCACCTTAGCCAGGCCCCGTTTCCCCAGGTCATCCTCAAACGTGAAGACCACTCTAGGTCATCGAGATTTTTCGATCTTTGTTTCCAGTCAAGATTCCAAGATCAAGTGACTAACTAAGTGATTCGGCTCCAGCTGACGGCAGGGGCAGCGCGGCGTATCCAGACACCGGTGCCCTCTGGTGTGCGGTAATCAGAGTCGATTCGACGGCGTCAGACTTCTAGTCACTGGGAAGGGCCGGATATGCGCGGGTTCGGCCGCTGCCCGTCTCCGTTGCCGAGAGAATAAGTGCTCGGTTCCCTGGCCGTACAGGCAGTCAGCGTTTGAGGTTTCGCGTCTGACTTGTCGTCCAAGAAGCGCCATCTGCTCCAGTACTTGATCGGGAGCCGCGAGATGATCTCGGCCGACGGCTTGGTTCCGTAGACCTGCTCCAGGTGGTGCAGGAAGGTCACCACCGCCGCGCCGGGCCACGTTCAGGAGGTCAGGCGGCTGGTCTTCGACCGCTGACCAAGGCTGTGAGTGCCGAAAATCTCATCCGCGCTACGCGACCAGGCGATATTCGTGAATGATGCCGCTGACGCGAGTCCGCCTTCGTACGCGGTGCTGCTCGAAAACGACCGGTTGAGGTAGCGGCCCGCACCGCTGACTTGTGACGAGTGCCACCACCCGATGTTCGCGAAGGTCTCCCGTAATGGCTTGCAGTTCTTCGCCCACGCTCAGAGCGCACCTAACTGCGCGCTTGCCCTTGAAACACTTGCGCATCACCTGCTAAAGCTAGAGCTCGCAAACGCAGCCCGGGACGCAGGCGCCCGAGCCGAATTGGAAGTCCGTGGTCCCGATGGCGCCTGGCGGGCTGATGTCATGGCATCGGACCATGGCGGCACGTGGCGGATGGCGTTGGAAGCGCAGCTCTCACCGATCACCGTCGCTGATGTCATCGCTCGCACTGAGCGGATGCGTGCCGACAGTGTGACGTCGGTCTGGTTCAGTGACCGGCCCAGGCTGCCATGGCTGGGTACTGTTCCCTCCGTGCGCCTCGCCCAGCCCGATAATGGCCAATGCTTGCTCATTGCTGAGGGTCTAGTCAGGTTCGACGGCCTCTGGGGCGCTGTCCCGGCTACCCTGGTCGAGTTCCTCGGCTGGGTGTTTACCCGCCGTATCGTCCCCCACTGGCCGATGGCCGACTTCCGCCCCCCGCTGACGCCACTTGCCATGGTCTGGACCGCTCAACGCTACATCCGGGCTGAAACAAGCATCTCGCCGAGGAAGAGGCCCGGGCAGTGGCACGGATGTCGCGGGAGGAGCACAGGCGGGATGAGTTTCGTCAGTTCGCCATGGATCCGGCGGTGTCCCCGCAGCGGATTCTCCTTCGCCAGGCGAACGGCAAGGCGGGCGATGCTCTGGACCGTCGGCGGGCGGCCGGGCTTGCGCCGCTTGCTCGTGTCGTACTTCTTCGCGGCCAGCTTGCGGTGCCAGGCCAGCAGCGTCGCGGGCCTGACAGGAAAGACCTCACTCCAGCGCCTGCGCGTATGAGCCGTGCCAGCGCACCGAGCCAGGCCCGGTCAACGGGTTCGTACCGCGCCCGGCCGGCGTGCCGGCGCAGCACCGCGTTCTCGTGACGCAGAACCAGCAACTCGGCGTCCTTCGACAGATCACGACGGAACAGCACGACCAGCAGCCCGAGCACGGAACGGGCGATCAGGTAAACGAGGGTAAAGATCACCCGTGATGATCCCAGGCCGAACGCCATGACCGCCGCTGAAACCCACAGGTCAAGCCCCCAACCGAATATTCGAGCGGGACAAGTTCAAGATTTCCTCCGAGCCCTGCACTGGTCAGGTTTGCGGAGCTGCTCAGTGCGGCGCGGCCGTCTTCAGTGTCACCCAGCAAGTAGGCCTTTCCGTGCAGGAACTGGGTCGCATACCGGCGTACCTCGACGTCGGGGCGGGTGAGGAAGGCGTCGACCGCCTGAAGTACGGAAGCCGCCCGACTGGGTGGAAAAGCGGGCAAAGTCGCGTCCGCCACGGAGCATCAGGCTTGCACGTATGCGTCGGCCACGGTTGCGGGGGAAGCGCCCAAAGCGGCCGTAGAACCGCAGCAACAGCGCGAATGCGAGCTTGCCATCGCCGTGCTCGACCGTGACCAGGTCAATCTCGTCTACGCGGAGGGTCCAGTGTTCGATCAGCTCACCGGGGTGAGTGGAGCAAGGCGACTCACGAACGCTCATCATCCAAGACATCCATTCCGCCAATCACATGATCACGAATCTGGCCCCTGGCCGCACGGTTCTTACTAACGTCCCTGCGTCATCCGGCCGGAGGGCCGTGGGATCTGCGGACATTTGCATACCAGTCAAGGAGCTCTGGCCGGTCGATTGCTGAGGGGTCTGCGACGACATTGAGGTCGGCGCCTTGCAGGAGACGTTTGATAGGGACTTCGAGCTTCTTGCCGGTCCGCGTGTGCGGTACGCCAGGGGCGTGGATGATCTCGTCCGGGATATGGTGCGGTGAGACGTTGTCTCGGATCGCCGCGCGGATCCGCTGGGTCAGTCCGCGATCTAGTTGCGCATCGTCGGCGAGCTCGACGAATAGCGGCATCCAGTAGCTGCCGTCCGGCTGTTCTGCCCCGATGACGAGGGCCTCGACGACTTCGGGTAGCTGCTCGACGGCGTGGTGGATCTCGGCGCTGCCCATGCGCACGCCGTGTCGGTTCAGGGTGGCATCGGAACGGCCGTGGACGATGATCGTTCCGCGGGAGGTGATGGTGATCCAGTCGCCGTGCCGCCACACGCCGGGGTAGAGGTTGAAGTAGGCGTCGCGGTATCGGGAACCCCCGGGGTCGTCCCAGAAGGACACGGGCATCGAGGGCATCGGGCGGGTGACGACGAGTTCGCCGACTTCGCCCCGGACGGAGCGGCCTTCGCCGTCCCAGGCGTCGAGGGCGACGCCCAGGCACGGGACGGAGATTTCGCCTGGCCAGACGGGCACGGTTCGGGCGCCGCCAGCGAAGCAGGTAACGACGTCTGTGCCGCCGGTGGTTGAGATGAACTGGACTTCGGGTCCGACCCGCTCGGACACCCACTGGAAGCTGGCGGAGGGCACGGTGGCTCCGGTCGCGCCGACCACGCGAAGCCGGGTCAGGTCGTGTTCGGCGGAGGGGCGGATACCTGCCTTCTGGCAGGACTGCAGGTAGGCCGGGCTGGTCCCGAGCACGGTGACCTGATGCCGCGCGGCGAGTTCCCACAGCGCGCCCGGGCGGGGGTGGGCGGGGTTGCCGTCGTAGCAGACGATGGTGGATCCCACGAGCAGGCCGGCAACCTGATAGTTCCACATCATCCAGCTGGGTGAGGTGTACCAGAAGTAGGTGTCCTCGGGCCCGAGGTCCAGGTGCAGCGCGAGGGACTTCAGGTGCTCGAGCAGGACACCGCCGTGGCCGTGAACGATGCCTTTGGGCCGCCCGGTAGTGCCGGAGGAGAACAGCACCCACAGCGGGTGGTCGAACGGCACCGGCGCCGGCTCCAGCAGGTGGTGTCCCGCGCTGGCCGAGGCCCAGCTCACGACATCCCGAGGCAGGCTACGGTCGAGTCCGAGGCGGGGAACCAGGATGGTGTGGCGCAGCGTCGGCACGGCATCGCGGAGCGCCTCGATGTCGGCCCGCCGGTCATGGGTCTTGCCGCCGTAGTGGTAGCCGTCCGCGGTGATGAGCACCACAGGGTCGAGCTGACCGAGCCGGGCGGCGGCCGCCGCGGCGGCGTAGTCCTGCCCGCAGGCGGACCAGATCGCGCCCAGGCTGGCGGTGGCCAGAAAGGCGATCACGGTCTCGGCGATGTTCGGGAGGTAGCCGACAACCCGCTCGCCCGGCTGAACGCCCATGCCGCGCAGCGTCGCCGCGACAGCCGCGACCTGGCGAAGCAGCTCCTCCCAGCTGTACTCGCGCGGGCCCGGGCCGCCGGGTTCGCTGTCCTCGATCAGGGCAGGCCGGTGCGCCCGGGAGTGACGCAGGATCTGACTGACGTAATTGAGCCGCGCACCGGGAAACCAGCATGCCCCGGGCATGTGCTCCCCGGTCAGCACGAGGGCGGGGGCCGGGCGGTGCTCAACGTCGAAGTACTCCCACACCGAAGTCCAAAACGGCTCAAGCTCGGAAACCGACCAGGTCCACAATCGGCCGTAATCGCCGTCCGTGTCGACCCCGCGCTCGCGGGACAGCCACGCCGCGAAGTCCGTGATGCGCGCCGGTTCGACCTGCTCCGTACCGGGCTTCCACACCGGCTGGGTATTCGCGGACATACGCAAGACCTCCTGGCATGGGAAGCATGAACACGCTAGCTGGCCAGGCGATACCCAGACGGGTCACCGTCGCCTGATCTAGCCGCTTGAGGTTGCATGATCGCAAATAGTTTGTCGATGCCCCGGCTCCCTTATGTCACAGGGAGGGCGGCGTGGATGCCCAGTTGCTGGAAGCGCGACTGCATGTCGAGACGGAGATTTTCTCGGCTGCACAAGGCACCGGGCCTTCGCCGGCGGTTCATACTGGCACCCGGCGCTAGCCCTTTCCAGCGGGGCTCCGAGATCAAGATCATGTGGCTATGGGCCCGTCGGCTGGCGCGCAGGCGTGCGTGCAGCGGGCATCCTGGCTAGGCGTCTGACTCGATTCGCCGGAACGCTTCTGTGAGCACGTTCCGCTCCTGCTCGGCACTCATCGGAATGGCGTATCCCTCTTCCGAGAAGATGTCCTTCAAGTGGTCTCGGACGTTTTCCGTGGTCAGAGACGGCGAATAGAATCCGCGTCCTTCGGCAATGAAGATTCTCGCGACTCGCCCCGCGGCTGCGGAGAAGATCTCACCGGACACTTCGCATGTGTCATGGGCAAGAAACGCGACGACGGGCGAGACCAGGGAGGGCTGCAGTCTCCGTTCCCAGTCCTCGTCGAGCAGCCCAGCCGACATTGCCGTAGCGGCAATGGGCGCAACGACGTTTGCCTTGATGCCGTACTTGGCGCCCTCCAGCGCCAAGACACGCGTCATGCCGATCAGTGCCATCTTGGCCGCACCGTAGTTTGTCTGCCCGAAGTTGCCGAACAGTCCGGCCGCAGATGAAGTGGAGACGATGCGCCCATATCCGGCTTCCCGCATGTGCTGATATGCTGGCCGGGTCACGAAGAAGGCGCCCCGAAGGTGCACGTCCAGAACCGGGTCCAGAAATTCAGGCGTCATCTTCGCGAACGTCTTGTCACGGACGATGCCTGCGTTGTTGACGAGTATGTCAACTCGGCCATAGGCATTTACGGCCGTATCGATGATCGCCTGGCCGCCTTCCTCAGTTGCCACCGAATGCTGGTCGGCGCACGCTGTGCCGCCGGACACGACGATCTCGTCCACCACCTGCTGGGCGGAACTCGCTGTGCCGTTCGCGCCTGGAGCCGGGTCATTAACTACCACAGCGGCTCCGCGCGCGGCGAGCAGTCGAGCGTGTTCCCGGCCCAGCCCCGTGCCCGCTCCGGTTACGACGGCTACCCGGCCGTCGAATCGCATTTCCATTTAGCTCTCTCCGTGATCATCGATGAGTACAATCCCAGCAGCAGAAAGTTCGTCCACATGCCCGGCGGCATATCCGATTTCCTCGAGCACCGTGCGCGTGTGCTGGCCGAGTCGTGGCGCTCGAGCTCCCACTCTGCCAGCCTGGCCGTCGAAGAGGATGGGCAGCCGGACGACCTTCACTTGGCCCGTGCCGGGCACCTCGACAATCATGTTCCGCGCTTCCACCTGCGGATCGGAGCCGACTTGATCGTCGTCGTAGACGGGACCCCATCCCACTCCTTTGCCGGATAGAACCGGCTCAAGGACGCTCCAGTCGGCCTTCGACAGCGACGTCCGCAGCTGTTCGGCAATGGCGGGTGCGGACCGTTCCCGCTCTTCTGTCGTCAGCGCCGCAAGATGCTCGAGTCCGGCTGCCTCGCACAGCGTCCGCCACTGGTGGTCCTCGCCGGCAATACTGAGCGTAATGAGTTCCCCCGTGCTGGTCTCGAAGACGCCGTACCCGGGGTCAACGGGCGGGTATGGCGCCGGGTCAAGCCCATTCATCGCCGAGACCAGCGCCGTGCTGCGCCAGCTCACCAGCGCGTCAAGCATCGAGACGTCGACGTAACTGCCGCCTCCCCTGCGTTCGCGGCCGAGCAAGGACGCCAGTATGCCCACGGCCGCGAACATGCCAGATGCGAGATCGGCGACGGGAAGCGGTGCGGGCGCCGGGTCGTCGCCGCGGACCAGGCCGGCCATTCCCTGAAGGGAGATGTCATGTCCGCCCCGCGCTCCCATCGGACCGGTCTGCCCGAAGCTGGAGATCGAGGCATAGATCAGTTCGGGCAGGCGGGTCCGAGCCATACTCGGGCCGATGCCGAGACGGGCCACGACGCCAGGTTTGAAGCCTTCGATGACGACGTCCGAGCTCTCGGCGAGCCGCCAGAATATCTCACGCCCCTCCGGTCGCTTGAGGTCAGCGGCGATCGAGCGCTTGTTCCGGTTCAGGGCCTCGAAGTGACCGGAGAACCGGCGCGTCGGGTCACCGCCGTTCGGGCGCTCGATAAGGATGACGTCAGCGCCGAGATCAGCGAGGATCATCGTCGCGAACGGCCCCGGGTACTGCTCCGCCAGGCTCAGGACACGCAGCCCCGCCAGCGGTGCCGCGCCTGGGTGACTCGTCGTCATTGACGGTCACCGATCGGCTCGTACCAGAAGTCGGTGACCCGGCCCTCAGGGTTCTCGCCGAACACGACGCGGACCCGGGATCCGATTCGGAGCGCAGCAGGCAACTCGGCTAGTGAGTTCAGGTCGGCACCCCGGACGTAATTGCAGATCGAGGACGTGGCGCCGTCCAGCCGGACGTACGCGACGGCGTACGGCACCGGAGGCGAGCCAGCGAACGGAGCCGTGACTACGGTGACGGCCTCGATCACGCCCTCGTGTCCCACCTCGAGGAGTTCCTCGACCGGAACGAAACAATATTCGCAGAAGGACTTCGGCGGCACGCTGACCCGGCCGCACTTTACGCATTTGCAGCCGAGAATCCGCTGCTCGTGCAAGGCCTCGAAAAATGATGTGGCGAATGTCCCGATTGTGTACTGATAGGGGATGTGCCATTCGCCGGGGATACGTGTCGGAGTGGTCATTGTCCTACCTCGTTCTTTCAGCTGGATCGCGCGGCAAGGACCGCCGCGGTGTAGAACTGGTCGATTCCTCCGCATGCTGTCGCGAGCGCGAGCCGGGCGCCGTCGACCTGGTGATCTCCGGCGCGGCCCATCACCTGCAGGGCAGCCTCGCCGAACCGGACCAGGCCGGTTGCGCCGATGGGGTTGGATGCCATGCAACCGCCCGACGGGACAAACGGGATGTCGCCGTCCATCGCGGTGGCGCCGGTTTCCACGAGCTCGATTCCGCGTCCGCGCGGGGCTAGGCCCAGGCTCTCGTAGTAGGCGATTTCGAGGTTCGCGAACGGGGCGTATACCTCTACGACGTCGAGTTCGCTTCTCGGGTTGGTGATGCCGGCGTCTTTGTAGGCCTCTGCCGCGGCCCAGGCCAACGCTCGCGGGATCGCGAAGTCAGATTCGTCATCGTGGATTCGGTCGCCGATCCGGTATACGTCGGCCGCGCATCCGAGGCCCTTGACGATGGCGGCATGCGACCGGTGCCTCGCCTTCTCTGACGAGGTCATGACCACGGCGGCCGCGCCGTCCGATCTTGGACAGCAGTGCAGCAGCCGCAGCGGATGCGCGAGTGAACGGGACTCTTTGACGTCCTGCTCGGTGACGTCGAGCTGCAGGTGGGCGAACGGATTACGCCGGGCATTGGCGAAGTTCTTCGCCGAGACCCATGCCATGTGATCCTCGGTTAGGCCGAAGAACTCCATCTGCCGCGACGCGACCAGGGCGATGCCCGTGATGACGTTGAGCTGGACATGCTGTTCGTAGATGGGATCGAATATCGTGGTGAACACCGCCTGGGCGTCAGCAGTCTCGGAGGTTCGCTGCAGGCCCACGACCAGAACCGTGTCGTAGATTCCCGCAGTGATCAGGCGGGCTGCCGCCAGGGCCGCCGAGCCGCCTGTGGCGCCACCGGTGTGGACCCGCAGCAGCGGTTTGCCGACGCCCCCGAAGGCGTCGATGCACCAGTGCTCAGGTTCGTAGACCCCCTCGAACACCTCAGGTGCCGAGGCGAACACGACCGCGTCGATTTCGCCCAACTCGACGTCAGCGTCGGCGAGGGCCCGGCTGACCGCTTCGTAGACGAGTTCGGGGGTTCCGACGTCGATGCGCGACGTCTTGTAGCGCGTCTGCCCGAAACCGAGTACGGCTGCCTGCTGGATACTCATGCGATCTCCACGACTGCCGCGTAGGCGGCTTCCAGTGCGAGGCCGCCCCCGGACACCACGAGCGCAAGACCTGAGTCTTCGCCCATGAGCGCGCCGTGGACGGCATTCAGGCCCGCGGCATATCCCTGGTCAGCCCATCGCCATTCCGGGCGAATCGTTTGGTCCTCCGGGATACCGACCGCCGCGGCTATTTCGGCGTCACTGATCTGGTGCAGGCCGGCGAGGTGAAGGCGGCTTACCTCGGTTGGGCTGCGACCTGCTGCCTTCAGCGCGGATGAGGCCGCTCTGGAAACCGGGGCCAGCACGGGTTCCCCTGGATGCAGGTACCGCCCAGTGGCGGCGCCGAGACCGATGAGGCTGCCGCGCGCGCGGTACGCAGCGACAGGGGCTGTCACAATAAGCGCGGCGGCAACGTCGCAGGGCTCAATGCGCGTCGGCTGTACGGTGGTCAGCTGCCCGGTTTCGCCTGACGTCCGCAAGGACAAGATTGCGCCGGGATGGAAGTTCAGGCCACGGGTGTAGACCGGCTCGAGGGCAAGCGGGAGGATCGAGTCGCGGTGTGCATCGCTGAGCTTGCTCCACGTGCAGACGATCACCGCCTCCGCGGCACCGGCGGCTATCTCGGCCGCGGCCAGCATGAGCGCGGCCAGGCTGTCGTTGCAGACCCGCATTTCGTTCTTGTGGAAGGATCCTGTCGACCCGGTGAGCGTCATCGTGGAGATGGCTCGGCCGTCGTAGAGGTCAGACGCGGCCATGAACGAACCCGAGATGTCGTTGATGCTGAGTCCGGCGTCGGCAAGGGCGTGAGACGTGGCGGTGTAGATCATCTCGTCGAGTGCCATCGGAATGTCTGGGCGCGGAGCCAGGCTGCTGCTCCCCGCGATGTTCACGTGCATCGGTCATCCACCTCGTTTGGATTCGGGGGCCTGCATGGTGACGCGTCATGATGCTCAGGCATGAGCACGCTCCGGCGGGCTGTCGCTTGTGACGGCCGCTGCCGCCGCTGATCCGGAGAAGACGAGGTCGCCATGTTGGTTGAATGTTTCAAGGTCGATGGTGACCGTCGTCTCGCTTTCACGGCCGGAGACTGCCACGATGGTCGCGTGCCCGGTGAGTGAGTCCCCGGGAAACACCGGCGCGCGGAAGCGGCCTTCCAGGGTCTTCAGGTGACCGACGCCGACCAAGTCGGTCACCAGCCGGGCTGTAAGGCCCATGGTGAACATTCCGTGGGCGATTACGGATGGATACCCGGCCACGTCGACGGCGTAGGGCTCATCGTGGTGCAGGGGGTTGTAGTCGCCGGAGGCGCCTGCGTACTGGACGATCAGGGCGCGCGAGAGGTTTTCGGCGAGAAGGACCGAGTGCCGTTGGCCGACTGTGAGCGCAGGCGTCATGGCTGTGTTCCCACTTCGACTTCGACCGCGATCGCGGTCAGCACTATCGCTTCGCTGCTGTCGAAGAACTCGGTTATGACCTCACGGAACAGCATGGATCCGTGGCGCCCGCTGGTCTTCTGCCACGTGTTGCCCGGCCTTTTGCGCGCAGTCAGGATCTCGCCCGCGTAGATCGGGCGATGGTAGATGAAGCGCTGCTCGGCGTGCAGCACTACGGATTCCGGGGGGTGCCCCGCATCGTCGGGGCGCTGCGATCCGGGCCAGGCAACTCCTGGCTGCGGCCGCATTTGATATTCCGGTATGAACTGCTGCAGGGCCTCACTGAAAGTGGGCGGAGCGACGATGCCGCCGAGGGCATTGCGCGCCGCCGCATCGGCGTCGCGGTACATGGGGTTGTCATCGCACACCGCCCGCGCAAAGAGCATGATGTGCACTGGATCAACCGGGAAAGTCACTGGGCCGTTCATGGGCGACCTGTATCGGCGAGAGCCCGGCGGTGTGCAGAAGGAGATCCGAACACCTCGCGGCTGGAGACGGCTCGACGCAGGTACAGGTGAGCGGGGTGCTCCCACGTATACCCGATGCCGCCCAGCGTCTGGATCATCGCGCGGGCAGACTTGTAGAAGGCGTCGGACGCGGCCGCCTTCGCGACGTGGGCCATCAAGGATGCGTCCGAATCCGACGCGTCGAGGGCTGCCAGGGCGTAGAGGGACGCGCACTTGGCTGATTCATTGTCCATGTACGCGTTGACCAGCTGATGCTTGACGGCCTGGAAGCTGCCGATCGGTCTGCCGAACTGATGCCGCTGCTTGGCGTACTCCACCGCGAGGCTGACGCAGTGCTCCGCAGCACCCACTTGTTCTGCTGCCAGGCACGCCGGCAGGACGGCGGACAGGTGCGCGAGCACGGTTGTCCCGCGGTTCGGGGATCCGAGATGGCGCGCGGGCGCATCGGTGAAACTGACCCGCGCGAAGGTGCGGGTCAGGTCGATCCCGGGCATCGCTGTGCGCTCGACGCCACCTGAATCGCCCTCTACGAGGAACAGGTCCACTCCGTCATCGGTGTGCGCCAGGACGACGAGGATGTCGGCGTAATGCCCCTCCCAGACATGGTCGGCCGCGCCGTTGAGATGCCAGCCGCCAGTCGTCGCGCTGGCCCGGACCCGTCCAGCGGCAAGCCGCCCGTCGGGGGAAAGGTCCGCCAGCCCGGCAAGGCTGGCGGTGGCTTCGCCGCGCGTGATGCGCGGCAGTACCTCGGCCTGCGCCTGGTCGTCCTCACTGGCGATAAGCGCCTGGCAGGCCAGGACGGCAGTCGAGAAGTAGGGTCCGCTGTACAGCGCGCGCCCCGTCTCCATGAGGACCACGCCGAGGAACGACAGCGACGCCCCGGCGCCCCCGAACTCCTCTGGCGTAGCGATGCCGACCAGGCCGAGGTCTGTGCAGATCAGCTTCCACAGCGCGCGATCGTAGTCATTACCGCTCTCTGCCAGGGATACCTGGGCGGCCCCGGCCGAGTGTCGGCCGAAAAGCGTCCGCAATGTCTGCTGGAGCTGAAGCTGGTCGTCGTCGAGATTGAAGGAGCGGGTTGTCATCTCGGTTCCCTTGGCAGCCCGAGCGTCCGCTCCCCGATGATATTGCGCTGGATTTCGCTGGACCCGGCGTAGATCGTCGCGGCGCGTGAACGCAGGAAGTAGTCGGCCCATGCGCTCGCGGTGTTGGGCGTGCCCGCCTCAGCGGCGGGGAAGCTCACGCCTCGCAGACCGTCGCCGTCGGCAGTGATCCCGTCCATACCGAGGATGTCCATTGCCAGTTCAGTTGCCTGCTGCAGCCATTCGCTCCAGAACAGCTTGTGCAGCGATGATTCTGCGCCAATGTCCCGACCTGCCAGCCAGTCATTCACCGCGCGAAGTCCCAGGCACCGCATCTCCTCGACGCGCTGCCGGCTGTAACCGAGTCGCTCTGCGATGACCGGCTCGCTGGCGCGCCCGGATTCGACCGCCAGTTGATGGAGCCGGTCGTAATCTCGGCGAAAGCGGGTGGCCAGAGTTGCCACCGCCTCGCCGCGCTCGAAGGCGAGCAGGCTCATGGCGACCGCCCAGCCCTCGTTCACCTTGCCGACAACCGCGTCCGCGGGACACTCCGCGTCAGTGAAGAAGACCTCGTTGAACTCCGCTTCGCCGGTCAGCGTCCGCAACGGCCTCAGATCGATGCCGGGCTGATCCAGCGCGCACAGCAGCAGGCTGAACCCGCGGTGCCGCCCGCCCGACGGGTCGGTTCGGCAGAGGACGAAGATGTGGGTGGCAAGGTGCCCGTATGACGTCCAGACTTTCTGCCCGTTAATGCGCCAGCGGTCCCCGGTCAGCTCGGCGCGCGTCCGGATGGCCGCGAGGTCGGAGCCTGCCTCAGGCTCGGAGAAACCCTGGCACCACACATCCTCCTGGCTCAGGATGCGGGGCAGCAGGGATCGTCGCTGCTCCTCGGTTCCCCACCGCAACAGGGTCATCCCGAGCATCTGGATGCCGAAGTTGTCGTTCAGGCCACCCTGCGGCACGCCGGCCGCCGTGAACTCCTCGGCGACAATGAGCTGCTCAAGCGCAGTCAGCCCTGATCCGCCGTATTCAACCGGCCAGCTCACGGCGAGAAGCCCGTTGGCGTGCAGCAGGCGACGCCACTGGGTCCGGAAATCGTCTCCCTCATGTTGCGGGAGGGCGCCGATTCCCGACCAGCCTGCCGGAAGGTTCCCGCCCAGGAAATCCCTTACCCGGCGGCGGAAGGCTTCACTGCGATCGAGTTCCATCACGTCTACCGGTCCGCGGCCCTGATCGCTCACAGTCGCTCGATGATCGTTGCGTTGGCCTGACCGCCGCCCTCGCACATCGACTGGAGCCCGTAGCGGGCTTGGCGGCGTTCGAGCTCGTGGAGCAGGGACACGAGGATTCGGGCTCCGCTGGCACCTATCGGGTGGCCAAGCGCAATCGCGCCGCCGTTCACGTTTATGCGGCCGGATGGAGCCCCAAGCTCCCGCTGCCACGCCAGTACCACCGGCGCGAACGCCTCGTTGATCTCGAAGAGATCGATGTCGTCAATGCCGAGACCCCCGCGGCGGAGGACGTCGAAGGTAGCAGGGATGGGCGCAGTGAGCATGAAGACGGGATCGTCTCCGCGGACGGACATGGCATGGATGCGTGCCCGCGGTCTCAGGTTCAGTTCGTGGACCGCCCGCTCGGAGCAGATCAGGACCGCCGCCGCAGCATCGGAAATCTGACTCGACAGCGCGGCGGTAACCTGCCCGCCCTCGGTGAGGGGGGCCAGCGCGGCCATGCGTTCCAGGGACGTATCACGACGAGGACACTCATCCCGGGAGCCGCCGCCGAATGCCTCTATCTCCCGCTCGAACCAGCCCCGGTCAGTGGCCTGCGTCGCCCGCTGATGGCTGGCCAAGGCGAACCGTTCCATCTCGAGCCGGGAGATATCCCATTTGGCTGCGATCAGCTCGGCCGCGCGAAACTGACTGATCTCCTGGTCACCGTAACGCCGCTGCCATCCCTTGCTGGTGGCAAAAGGGTCCCGGTGAATGAGATCCGCACCCGCGGACCACGCCAGATTCATCGGCACGACGCTCATCAACTGAACGCCCCCGGCCACGACCACATCCTGGGCTCCGCTCATGACCGCCTGAGCGGCGAAATGGACCGACTGCTGCGAGGACCCGCACTGACGGTCGATGGTCACGCCAGGTACGGACTCCGGTAGCCCAGCGGCCAGCCATGACAGGCGGGCGATGTCACCGGCTTGCGGCCCGACCATGTCCGTTGCGCCGAGAATGACGTCGTCCACGACTGCCGGGTCGACGCCCGACCGGCGCATCAGCGCGCCCAGGACATGCGCGGCCACGTCCACGGGATGCTCAGTGCTCAGGCTGCCGCCGCGCTTCCCTACCTGGGTGCGAACCGCTTCCACGATGAATGCTTCGGCCATTGACTGACCCTCCCGGACTCCGGCATGTGTCGGTTTTGCTTACTGCCGACTGTAGACTACCAAACGATTGGTAGTCAATTAAATCGTGCAACATCTGCTGAACTGACGTGATCGCCCTGGACCGGGGCTACCCGGACACCGCGTCCCGTAGGCACCGCAGCGCTCGCTCCACCGAGCCGCCCAGGGCGGGAGCGAGTCCATCAGGCATTACCTCAGTCGTATAGACGACCGTGCACCCGGCGGCGGCGTCCTCGACGACATCGATAGTGCCGAGGTGCGACTCGACAGCGATCCCGCTGAGAATTCGATACTGCAGGCGTCTCATGCGGTCATCCATGACAACGATCTCTTCGACGACCTTCGACCCGCTCTGCAATACACACGTGCGCTTGGTACCGGTCACCGAGCAGGACTTGATGGAGGGGAACCAGGCGGGGACCGCCCCCGCGTCGCGCACGAGGGCCCAGACAGCGTCCGCTGACGCATCGATATGAACCGTTCGCCGGTCAGTTGCCATGCCTCGCCACTCCCAGGGGCTGACCTTCGATACTCGCCGTTCACTTGACCGCGAGCATTTTCTGCCAATCGTTTGGTTGGTTGAACGTAGCGCGCGCAGCCCGATTCGTCAAATCGGGGCCGGGCATGTAACCCCCCATCCGCTCCGCCTCTTTCGTAGCAACCAATCGTTTGGTATGTTATTTTCGCTGGCGGCCGCCAGTATGCCGACGAACAGGAGCCAGGGTCATGACGTTGCAGTCACTGGCAGAGCTCTCCCGTCGCCACGGTGAGGAGATCGGAGACTCTGCGGCCCTGTACGCAGACGGCCACTGCCTCACCTACGGCGAACTGGACCTGCGATCCAACCAGATCGCCCGCGCGCTCAATGCCGTGTCCGCCGGCGCCGGGCGCCGCGTGGCGTTCCTCGGGAAGAACTGCGCACTGTACTTCGTGCTGCTGGCAGCGTGCGCGAAGGTAGGCGCTGTCATGGTGCCGCTCAACTGGCGGCTGGCGTATCCGGAACTTGCCGGGATCGTCGTCGACGCAGAGGCGGCCGTCGTCCTGGTCGACGACGAGTTCGAGGATTTGGCGACCCGGCTTGCGGCGGACCCCCGGGTCAGTGGCCTCGTTCGCACCATCGATACCAGGATGTCCGGTTCCGATCCTTGGTACGGTTCCCTTCCGGTAAGTGACCCGGGAGGGAACCCGGTACCGTCAGACATTGCCCTGCAGCTCTATACCTCAGGAACCACAGGAGGCCCGAAGGGCGTCATGTCAACGCATGGCGCGGTCCTGGATTCTCTGCGCATCCTGGCAGGCGTCGCCGGCATACGACGCGACTCGGTCAGCTTGTGCACGCTGCCGACATTCCACATCGGCGGCACTTCCTGGACACTGACCGGGCTCTGGGCGGGCTGCCCTACCGTGCTCCTCCGGGAGTCGAAGCTCCAGGGGATACTCGACGCGATTGCATCACACGCCGTCACGAACATGATCGCGGTCCCCGCCGTTATCCGGTCCCTGCTGGAAATCATGGAGCCGGACGACGAGCGCCCCAGGACACTCCAGCGCCTGTACTACGGCGGCGGTCCGATGACCGGTCCCGTCCTCGAACAAGCGCTGGCCGCGTTCAGCTGCGAGATGGTCCAGGGTTTCGGCATGACAGAGCTGCCCTTGATCATGGCCCTACCGCCCGAGTGTCACGTCCCGGGCTCGCCCTTGCTGGGGTCGTGCGGCCGGCTGGTGCCAGATACCGAGGCGCGCATCGTCGACCCGGTGTCGCGCGCTGACCGGGCCACGGGCGAGGTCGGCGAGCTGTGGGTCCGGGCGAGCCGCGCGATGTCTGGCTACTGGAAGCAGGAAAGCGAAACGGCGAGTGCTTTCCTGCCGGAGGGGTGGCTCCGGACCGGGGACGCCATGCACGTCGACTCCGACGGATACTACTTCCTGGACGACCGTATTAAGGACGTCATCATCTCTGGTGGCGAGAATATCTATTCCGCCGAAGTCGAGAACGTCCTCATGGCACACCCGTCAGTCAGGGAATGCACCGTGATCGGCGTTCCCTCCCCCAGGTGGTCGGAGACCGTCAAGGCAATCATCGTCCTTCGCCCGTCCTGCCCAGCCGATGAGGACGGCATAATCTCATTCTGCCGCGGCCGTCTCGCCACCTACAAGTGCCCTACGTCCGTAGACTTCGTGGCGCAGCTTCCGCGAACGCCATCGGGCAAGGTCCAGAAGAACGTGCTCAGAGAGCCGTACTGGGCGGCTAGCCTACCGTGATCTCCCTCCGGTCACCTGGCCGCTGGGCGCTCGAAAGTTGCTGCGCCCATGATGGCCGCCATGGCGAGATGGGCATAGCTGTGGGCGACCTCATCGGCCGAGTCCGAGTCCGGACCGTCAGGTTGATACCAGTCGGCCACCCAGTTAGTACCGCCAATGACGAATGACGACACAAAGCGAATATTCATCGAGCTCTCAAGTCCGTCGGCCTCGAGGGCCCGCACGATCAAGCTCCGAAGATAGCGATCGTACTGCCATCGGCGTTCGGCCAGCTTATCGCGCCGATCCCCCGTCAGATGGCGCCAGTCGCGAAAGTAGAGATTCTGAAGTGGCAGATTCCTTAGTGTTCGCCGGACGCTGGCCTCCAGGTAGAAGCGCAGTTTTTCGATGGGATCGGCATCGAGGTTATCAACCTCGGCCATGAGCTTTTCTGCTTCTACATGAGCATCCTCAAAAATATGAAAGAGCAGATCCTCCTTTGAATCGATGTAGTGGTAAAGGCTGCCCTTGAGGACGCCCACTGCATCAGCAACGTCCTGGATGCTGGTAGCGGTATAGCCTTTCTCGGCAAATATCTCGAGCGCGGCCTTTATAATCTCGTCGTAACGGTTGCGCCGTTCCCTAGACTGATTCGAGGAATGCGCCTTGCCTTTCGTCTTCATCCGCTCCGCCTCCCGGGGGCTGATGGGCTTACCGGCAAATCTCGCCGGGCAGATCTGGTAGGAGCCACTATACTAGATATCAACCGACCGGTTGGTTGGCGCGGTACCGGTCAACAAGCCAGGAACGGACGCTGGCCTCGGCTGCACGTGAGCGTGCCCCAGGTCGCGGATCAAGCCTTGCTCCTACCGGTCGACCCGGATGGCGCGCTCCGGGCAGCTGGCAGCTGCTCGCGACAGCTGACCGAGGCGCTCGCTTGGCCAGGTATCTGAGGTGACCTCGGCCTTCCCGTCTTCGCCGCCACCGTCAACGAAGACATCGGGAACCCCCATGATACACATCTGGTGTCCCCGGCAGCGGGATACGTCTATCGAGACACGGACCACTGTGTTTCCTCCGTCCGCGGCGGTATGCACCTGACCAGGCAGGCCGGTTGCTGAGAAGTCTCCCGCGCCCAGGCTGTCCTGATATACGGTGCAATTGCCGATTTTAGCTGTCGAGGCGGGCCGGGCTTTGATCGGATCGCGGGCCCGGGGTGAACGAGGCGATCAGTTGCGCCCAGCCGTTCACGATGCCGATGTTCGGGTACTGGAAGCTGCGCTCCTCGTCAATCGTAAAGTCCGGCATCCGATCCAGGACCTCCTCCAGGATCGTCTCGATCGTGGCCCGGGCGAAATGCGATCCCAGGCACCGATGCAGTCCCATGCCCCAGGAAAGGTGCTTGTTGGGATACCGGCCGAGCTGGCACGTGTCCGGGTCGGGAAACGCTGACTCGTCACGGTTCGCGGAGGCGAAAGCCAGAAGGACGCGGTCACCTTCTTCCAGCGTCTGGCCGCCGAGCTGCGTCTGGCGCTGCACTGTGCGGGCGAGAGCCTGGACGGGCGTGGCGAACCGCATGAACTCCTCCGTTGCCAGCGGGATCAGCGACCTGTCGGCGATGAGTGCCCGCTTCGCGTCAGGGTTCCGGCTGAGATAGGCGAACGCGTTCGCCAGCAGCGTCGTGGTCGTGTCGACACCTCCGGAAAACAAGGTGTACACAACTCCCGTTGCCGACTCGTCGTCAATGGGCTTCCCGCCGATAACGGCGCCGGCGACCAAGCTGATCAGATCATCACCCGGGCTCTGCCGCCGCTGCTGGATGAGCACCCTGATCCGCTCGACGATGTCCTGAAGGCCCAGCATCGCGCGCTCGTACTCCGCCGAGCCAGGGGGGAAGCCCAGGATGTTATGGAAAGGCTCCGCGTAGAACATCCACTCGTCTGTGTCGATACCCATGCGCGCCAGAATGGCGCTCGCGGGGATGGCGCCGGCGATGTCGAGGGCCAGATCGCATTCGCCTTTCTGGATCACCAGGTCGACGTGCCTGGTCGTCAGTTCCTTCATCATAGGACGCAGCGGTTTTACGGCCGCCGGGGAAAACCGCGGGGAGAGCAGCCTGCGGTATTCCTCCCAGACCGGGGGGTCAACCTCGGTCGGAATCATGGCGACCATGCCGCGGGCCGATGGGATGAAGATCCCGCCGTGCGGCTCGCCGTTGGTGTCTACGGAGGCGCCGGAGGCGTAGATGTCCGGATTCTTCAGCGCCTGCACCGTAGCGTCGTATGACGCGACGACCCAGTACCCGCCACTGGCTTCCGTCCAGGCGACGGGGCACGATTCGCGCAGATTGCGGTATATCTCAAGAGGTCCCATGGCGGTGTGCGCGGCGGAGTTGTGATCGAATTCAATAGGCCGGGAGTGCACGGACACCGAGGAACCTCTATTCCAGGTTATGGGAGGACTCAGAAGATCTGACGGGATGAGGGGATTCGCGGGTGAGCCCGTAGCGCCGGAGCGTCGCCTGGCGACGCTCGCGGGCCTGTTGGCTGATGTTTTCCGGTGTCCACTCCAGCCCGTGGTCCATCGTGATGTCTAGCGATTGGACCTCGTCGAGGGCGAGGAGCCGGTTCTTTATCTCGACGTTGAAGTATCCGACGTTATGACACAGCGGGGCAGTCAGGCGCATCGCGATGCGAAGGTGCCCGTTCGAGTCGAGGTGAAGTTCCTTGATGAGTCCCATCTCCTCGATACCCATGGGGGTCCCTGACGCGACACTGCACGGATCGCCGATAGTGTTGAGGATCCTCTTGATCCGTATTATCGTCTCGGTCCCGGCGCGGTTTGCGCCGTCAGGGCCGTTCATCACCAGGGGCATGGTTCCTCCTTCGGTGACGGCACCGGGGAGCGTCAGGCAACGTCGGCCGCCTCGGGCAGTGGGGTCATCACGGAGTCCTTCATCGCGGTGGTGGAGTAAGGGACCGGAAGCGCCGAGTCGCCGGGCACGTCGAACTCGTCGCCCTTGATCCCTGCCGCGAGGACGTCAACATCCCAGCCGTGCAGCCGCGCGATGTTCTCGCTGAGGATGGCCCGTTTGTGCGCGAGGGTGAGCTGCGGGATCGGGAAGAAGATCCCGTGACGCTCTCGCTGGTCCTCGGTGAACTGGAAGTTCATCAGCCCCTCGAGCCCGGGACGAGGGTGGGAGTTCATCGCGCCCGTGGACCAGTAGATCCGGTTCAGCGCGTCTTCTCCGGCGACACCCAGCAGGGCAGCCAGCTGCTCGCCGAACACGTGCGGTCGCATGGTGAGGACCAGGTTCATCGTTTCAAGGTTGACCCAGATGTTGGGGAACCGGGCGAGCAGCCACGCGGTCTCCTCGACGAACGACAGGCCGCCATGGACGATAGAGAAGTTCAGGTCGGGGAATGCCGCGGCCGCGCCTTCCACGTCCACCGGGCTGAAGGCGTGGCCGCCGGAGGGCGAGGGTCCCATCGGAAGGGACTTGTGCGTCGCGATGCAGGTCAGGCCCAGTTCGCGGGCCTTTTCATACAGAGGGAACCCGATCTTCGGGTCGTCCATGCGCCACGGGGTGACGGTCCCTTCGTGGTAGCTGACCGGGTACAGCTTGAGCCCGACCGGATTCTCGAGCTGCTCAAACTGGCGTTCCATCTCCCCCAGCGGGTCGGGCCGCAGCGGGTCGACCGCGATGTAGGAGCCGATGAATCGCTGCGGCCACCGCCTGGTGGCCTCCAGCGCCTTGTGGAACCCGGAGTAGCCGTCCTTGAAGAAGAAGATCGGTACCGGATGAAATACCGCCACGTCTGTCCGGGACTCGCGGAAGAGGATGCTGGCGGTCTCCTCTACCGTCCAGTCCCGCAGGGTCGACTCGGGTTCCAGGTTGTATCCGGCGGGCTGCCCGGCGAAGAAACTGGCCTGCAAGCGCCGCAACGCTTCGGCGTAATCTGGCGCCGCCAGGTTGCTGTCACTCATGTCGAAGGTGTGGGCCACGCCATCGATTACGAACATCCCGTCCTGCATCTCGCCGACTTCCTTCCTGTACGGCAGGTAATCCAACCAACCGTTTGTATGGTACCTTAGCCGGGCCGACCTGCCCGGGTCAAGAGGTCAAGTTCGCTAGCGCACTACGGGGCACCGCGCGGCAGTGCCTTGCGGTGGCGGCTGGCCCGGCGCCAGGCGCATGCCACGGAACTGAGGTCTAGCCTAACAACCGGTTGTTTGGTAGAGTAGCAGCCGCTGCCGGCGCTGCGCCGCGCAGCATCATCCAGCCGGAAGGGCCGCACCGTGGAATTCGGAATCGTCACTTTCGTCACCGACGACAGCATCCGCCCTGGCGATCTCGCCAGGGCGGTCGAGGGCCACGGGTTCGGCTCGCTGTTCTTCACAGAGCATTCGAATATCCCGGCGAGCCGTGAGACACCGTACCCGGGCGGCGGCGACCTGCCCCCCGAGTACTACCACACGCTCGACCCGTTCGTCGCACTGACGGCGGCTGCACTGGCAACCCGTGAACTGCGCGTCGGCACTGGCATGTGCCTGCTCGTCCAGCGTGACCCGATCCACACCGCCAAAGCGGTGTCGAGCCTGGATCATCTCAGTGGCGGGCGCTTCCTGTTCGGGGTGGGGGCCGGCTGGAACCGCGAAGAGATGGCGCAGCACGGCACCGAACCGGCCACCCGGATGCGCCTGCTTCGCGAGCGGGTACTCGCGATGAAGGAGCTGTGGCGAGAGGACGTCGCAGAGTACAGGGGTGAGTTCGTGACCATCGCGCCCACCACCGTCAGGCCGAGGCCGCTACAGCGGCCGCACCCGCCCATCATCGTCGGCG
>Ga0302324_100009097_pt1 | contig 20851 bp, 17 predicted proteins | sample Palsa_T0_1_FD_201949 | JGI IMG/M metagenome (GOLD analysis project Ga0302324, IMG submission 201949) | Peat permafrost microbial communities from Stordalen Mire near Abisko, Sweden - Palsa_T0_1 | ecosystem: Environmental > Terrestrial > Soil > Palsa > Peat permafrost | place: Sweden: Abisko...
GCGCGGCTCGACGCTGAGGAATGGCGCGATCTCGTCAGCTCCTATCTCGATGCCGCCACGGCGGCGGTGACGGAGATGGGCGGGCATGTCGCCAAGAAGCTCGGCGACGGGCTGATGGCGCTGTTCGGCTACCCGGTGGCGCATGAGAACGACGCCGAACGCGCGGCGCGGGCGGCGCTCGCGATCCAGCGCGCGCTCGCCGAGTTGAACCGCAGGAACGAGGGCACCGGCAAACCGGTGCTCGCCGCCCGCATCGGGCTGGAAACCGGCACGGCGGTCGTGGATGCAGCCGGCGAGATTTACGGCGACGTGGCCAATGTCGCGGCGCGGGTACAGGCGCTGGCCGAACCGGGCGCGGTCCTGGTCACTTCGCGGGTGCAGCGTCAGATCGCCGGATTATTTGTGGCCGAAGACCTCGGCGCGCACTCGCTCAAGGGCGTGCCCGATCCGACGGCTTTGTTCCGGCTGGTGCGGGCAAGCGGCGGCGGACGCCGTTACGGGCAGCGCCAGCTCACGCCGCTCGTCGGCCGCGACGACGAAATGACGATGCTGCTGAGGCGCTGGGAACGGGCGCGACAGGGCGACGGCCAATTGGTGATGATCGTCGGCGAGCCCGGGCTCGGAAAATCGCGCCTGATCGAAGAATTCCATAACCGGCTGAGGGAGACGCCGCACACCTGGGTCGAATGGAGCTGCTCACAGCTTTTGCAGAACACGCCGCTGCATCCGATCGCCGAGTGGGGCCGGGCGCGTTTCGGCGGCGCGGACGTGCCGGCGGAGCGGCGGCTCACCGAATTGGAAAGCGCGTTGGCGCAGGTCAAGCTCGATCCCGGGGAGAATGTTTCTTTGCTGGCGCCGCTCCTCGACATTCCTCTGCCGCAAGCACGCACCCCGGCCTTGGCGCCCGAGGAGTTGCGCCGGCGGCAATTGGCGGCGCTGACCAATTGGGTAATGGCAAGCGCAAAGGTTCAGCCGATCGTGCTGGCGTTCGAGGATCTGCATTGGGCCGATCCGACCACGCTCGACGTGCTGCGCGGCATCGCTGAGCGTGGCGCGCTGGCGCCGCTGTTCATCGTGGCGACGACGCGGCCCGAATTCCGCGCGCCTTGGGGCATGCGCTCCCATCACGGCACGATTTCGCTGGCGCCGCTCGATCGCGCGCAGGTGCGCGACATGGTGACGGAGCTTTCCGCCCGCCACGCGCTGCCGCGCGATGTGGTCGAGGACGTCGCCGCCCGCACCAGCGGCGTGCCGCTGTTCGTCGAAGAAGTGACGCGGCTTCTCTTGGAGCGCGGCGAGCACGGCGGCGGCATCGAGGCGATCCCGCCGACACTGCAGCAATCGCTGATGGCACGGCTCGACCGGCTCGGCCCGGCGCGCGAGGTGGCGCAGGTCGGCTCGGTGATCGGCCGCGGCTTCTCCTATGGCCTGCTGCGCTCGCTCGCCGGGATGGAGGACACAGCCCTGCAAGCGGCGCTAGAGAAACTCGCTGATGCCGACATTGTACTAGTCCAGGGCCTGCCGCCGGAAAGCGATTATCGTTTCAAGCACGCGCTCATTCAGGACGCGGCCTACGAAAATCTGCTCAAGAGCCGGCGCCAGGTCCTGCACCGCCGCGTCGCCGAGATTTTGCGCGACCGCTTCGCCGCCACGGCGGTCGCCGAACCAGAGTTGCTCGCGCATCACTTTACGCAGGCGGGGCTGACCGAAGCCGCCGTCGAATGGTGGGGCACAGCGGGACATCGCTCGCTAGCACGATCCGCGCTTGTTGAAGCCACAGAGCAGCTCAAGCGAGCGCTTGAGCAAATCGCGACGTTGCCGGCCACGCCAGCTTTGCGTCGCGAAGAGATCAAGCTTGAAATCGCTTTCGCGAACGTTCTGTCGCTCACCGGCGACCTTGTGGATGGCAAAGAGCACTACGACCGCGCGCTCGCGATTTACGATCCCGCCGAACACGGTACGCTTAAGACGCGTTCTAGCCGCGATGTCGAGGTGACCCTCTTGTCGTATCGTTCGTCGTGTGTGTGGCAACTTGGTTATCCCGCGGCTTCGCGCAACGACGCCGAGCGCGCAGTCAAGAATGCGCGCGAAATTGGCCACGCTACAACATTGGCGTATGCACTGTCCCGCGCAGCAAATAGTTACACCTTCTGCGGAAATTACGCCGCTGCACATGCGCAGGTCGACGAGCTTATCGCCTTGGCAGATGAAAAAGGGAAAGCAGTTGGAACCGCTTTGCGGGGGCGGCTTTTTGCACTGACCGGAAATGCCTCGGATGCAGTTCGGGCGATCACGTCGGGGATCACCTCGCTTCGGTCAACTGGAGCAACTCTATATGAACCGTGGCATCTGTGGCATTTGGCAATGTCGTACACGGAAATAGGTCAACCTGACGATGCTCGGCGTTGCATTGATGACGCGATAGACAAAGTAGAAAGGTCGAAGGAAAAATGGTGCGAGGCCGAGGTGAATCGCGTTGCCGGTGAAGTCGCGCTTAGGTCACCCGCGCCGGATACGGAAAAGGCAGAAAAGTATTTTGGTCGTGCACTCGCTGTCGCGCGTCGGCAGCAAGCAAAATCCTGGGAGTTGCGCGCGGCGATGAGCATGGCGCGGCTCTGGCGTGACCAGGGTAAGACGCAGCAAGCTCGCGAACTGCTTGCTCCGGTCTATGGCTGGTTCTCCGAAGGCTTCGACACGCTCGATCTAAAGGAAGCCAAGGCTTTGCTCAATGAGCTGCGCGCCTGACAACGCATTTCGAAGCCACCCGATTTTGCTGCAGTGCATGAGTCTGCTTGTGGCCCATCGCGTAATTCCGCTGCGCGGGCCAATTAGGTCGCTTTCGGACCGAAGCAGACATGATCCGGTAGTCGAATAACTGCTGGTCGGTCGTGAATGACCCTGTTCGGACATTCCGGTTGTATCGAGAACCAATATGTCACTGCAAGCCAGCGCGGCGGAATCCCTCCAAATAATGCTCACGTTCCGCGTCCATCTTGATAGGCATTTGGTTTGAGATCCAAGCGAGCGAAATATTGGGTTGCGCGCGACGCAGCTCTTGGAGTGCGGTCATGGCGAGCTCGGCTTGTCCAGCGATCCCGGCGGCGGCAGTGAGCACGCGGTGGGCGCCGACGAAATCACTGCGCTGACGGATGGCCTCGCGCGCCAGCCGCATGGCGTCATCGTAATTGCGTCCAATGAATTGAGCATAGGCGGCGATCCCGTAGTAGACGGCCGAAAACGGGTCGCGGGGACTCAAGCGAATTGCGCGGTAAGCGGCTTGGTTGGCCTCTTGCCAGCGCCCGCAATAGGACAGCGCCAGGCCGTAATAGCCTTGCGCCAACGAGAAATTCGGATTGAGCCTCAGCGTCAGCCCGAGTTCGGCTAGTGAGTCGTCGAACTGCCGTGTGAACAGATACACGCAGCCCAGTGCATAGTGCGCCCAAGGATCTTCGCTATCGGATCGGATTGCCGTCAGCGCCGCCCGCTCGGCAATCGGTGCGGCGACGGCCATCTCCTCCCAGCCCATGTGGGCACTGAACGTGTGGCTTGCCGCAAGAACTCCGAGTGCTCGGCCGTAATTTGGATCGATGCTGATCGCCTTTTCCAACAGGGCCTGGGCAACCACATTATCCTGCCGTGTGACTCGCCAGTAATGCGACAGCGCTCGCATCACCAGATCCCAGGCATCCATGCTGTCGGGCGGCTTGCGTTGGGCGTGAAAATTTTCAGCGGCATAAAGCTGCGGCTCAATAGCAGCGACGATTGCCTCGGTGATCTCGTCCTGGACGGTGAACACGTCGGCGAGAGCACGGTCGTAGCGTTCCGCCCAGATGTGGCTGCCGGTGGTGACGTCGTTGAGCTGTACGGTGATACGCACGCGGTCGCCGCTCTTGCGGACACTGCCGTCGATCACATAGCCAACGCCGAGTTCCTCGGCGACCTGCTTCATATGGACGGCTTTGCCTTTGTAGATGAAGGAGGAATTACGCGCGATCACGAAGAACCAGCGCAGCTTGGAGAGTGCCGTGATGATGTCCTCACTGATGCCATCCGAAAAATACTCCTGCTCTGGATCGCCGCTCATGTTGATGAACGGAAGCACGGCGATTGCGGGACGATCGGGAAGCGGCAAGGCGGTGCGCGGCTGCCCGTGAACATTGTCTATCGGTCCCGTGGCTTGCGCCGGTTCGGCACCGTCGGGTTCTATGCGCACTACGCCGACGAAGCGGAAACCCTTGCGCGCAACAGTGCGGATTAGCTTTTTATCCTTGCCAGTGTCGCCAACAGCCGTTCGCGCGGAATTGATGCGACTGGTCAGGGTGGAGTCTGACACGATTCGACCGCCCCACACTGATGCGATGAGGTCGTCCTTGCTGACGACGCGATCGCGGTTATGCATCAGATAAGCCAGGAGGTCGAAGACTTGCGGCTCGACGTGTACAGGCGATTTGGCGCACCTTAGTTCGCGTCGAGCGAGATCGATCTCATACTTGCCGAAACTGAGGATCATTTTGGACCAAGGACCGGTCGCCTTACCCGCTACTATATTAACATTCCCACCTGTTTTCAGCGATGGTCGGGATTGGCCGAAATCATCAGCTCCCGAAGGGCATCCGAAGCCTATCTGGAGATTAAATCATGACTTTCCGAAAGCCTGAATGGGCCGCAACGTGCATGGTGTACCAGCCTCCTCGGTCTGGGAGGCCAACATAGAGGAGCACTACAATGCCATTGATAGAGGTTCACCTGATCGAGAAGGTATTCAACCCTGAGCAAAAGCGGCAAATCATCCAAAAATTGACCGATGCCATGGTGTCGATCGAAGGCGAAAACATGCGCGGCGTGACTTGGGTAAAGATTTCGGAAGTTGCGAGTGGCGAATGGGGCATTGGCGGCAAGCCACTGACCACCGAAACCGTCAAAGAACTCGCCGCCGGCCGACATGCCGCGTGATGTCTAGTGATTGGGCGGACATCAGCGGTGGATTACTCCTGCTGGTGATGCCCGCTCACACCTCATTTGGTGGTCTCGTCGATTAACTAGCGGGATTTTGGCACCCTCATTGAACAAGGTGTGCGGCTTTGCGATGCCAACACCAGTATCGTCGGGCCACGGACGTTTCCGATCATACCGTAGAGTCCGTTGAATTGGCCTGCCTATTGCGGCAACACGGGCATCAGGTAGCGTGACAATGACTCAACCAAAGTTGCCAAAACCGCGGGCTACAAAATCCATTCGGAGGCGGGACAAACCACCCCAGAGTACCAAAACTAGCGCGCGTCTAAACAACATAAACTTAGAGATTGATCGACTAACTAGTGAACTCGATGAAGCGCTTGAGCAACAGTCTGCAACGGCAGAGATACTGGAGGCCCTCAGTCGCTCATCATTCGATTTAAGCGCGATCCTGCAAATGATGGTTAGAACTGCGGGTCGGTTATGTAAGACCGGTCCGGCGGGCATCTTTCTCCTTGAAGGTGACGTTTACAAGTATCGTGCCGGCCTGAATGTCACCGAAACCTATCGCCAGCATGAGAACCAAGCTGCAATTCGTGCAGGTCGTGGGACACTTGTTGGCCGCGTGGCCATGGAGAGGAGGTTAGTGCAGATTATCGACGCACTGAAAGATATTGAGTATGAAGATAAAGAGGCTGCCCGTATTGACAATCTACGCTCTATGCTCGGAGTACCGTTACTGCGCGACGGAAAGCCAATTGGTGTCTTTGCGTTGGCGCGTACGCATGTAGAGCCGTTTACCGAAACCCAAATAAAGCTTGTTTCAACTTTCGCAGATCAGGCTGTTATAGCGATCGAGAGCGCGCGGCTGTTCGACGAAGTACAGGCACGTACCCGCGAACTTGCCAAATCGCTAGACGATTTGCACCTGGCGCAAGATCGTCTGATTCAAACTGAAAAGCTTGCCTCTCTCGGCCAATTGACCGCCGGCATCGCCCATGAGATCAAGAATCCGCTCAACTTTGTCAATAACTTTTCGTCACTCTCAGTCGAGCTGATCGACGAGTTACAGGAGATTCTCTGCGGCGTTGCCGTGGACGACAAGACGCGAGGTCAAATCGCCGAGCTTTCCGACATGCTGCGTGGCAATCTCGACAAAGTCATGCAGCACGGCAAGCGCGCTGACTCGATCGTCAAGAACATGCTGCTGCACTCACGACAGGGCTCGGGCGAGCGTCAACCGGTCGACATCAACGCTATCGTGGAAGAAAGCCTCAATCTTGCCTTTCACGGCGCACGAGCGGAAAAACAGGGCTTTAATATCACGCTGGAACGGTCGTTCGATTCGACTGTCGGCAAGGTCGATCTGTTTCCGCAAGAGATCACACGCGTTCTCCTCAATCTTATTTCCAATGGCTTTTACGCCGCTAATCAAGACAAGCCCGAAGCGAATGGCGGGCACGAGCCGAAATTGTCCGCGGCGACTAAAAATCTCGGCGACAGGGTGGAAATCCGGATCCGAGACAACGGCACTGGCATTCCGCCCGAGGTCAAGGAGAAGATGTTCAATCCATTCTTCACCACCAAACCGGCGGGGGAAGGAACGGGGCTCGGACTGTCATTGAGCCACGATATCATCGTTAAGCAGCATGCCGGGTCCATCGACGTCGATACGCAGCCCGGCGAGTTCACAGAATTCAGAATTGTGCTGCCCCGCGGTGCGGCAGCTATTGCTAAAGCCGGAGGCGGCGCGTGAATCTTCTCATTCTCGTTGTCGATGACGAACCGGACGTAGAACAGCTATTCCGTCAGCAATTCCGGCGTGACCTCCGCGCCGGCCGTTTTGCCATTGAGTTCGCTCAATCGGCGGCGGCAGCGCTCGAAAACATCGCGGCGGCGAAGGATCGCTCCCTCATTCTTGTCCTTTCCGACATCAACATGCCGGGAATGAGCGGCCTGGAGCTTCTGCCCCGCGCCAAGGCGGTACGCCCGGATGTGCCGATCATCATGATCACCGCCTATGGCGACCCCGAAACCAGGCGTAAGGCGTTAGAACAGGGCGCTGAAGCGCTGCTCACTAAGCCGATCGATTTCGGCAGCCTGCGCGACGAAATCAATTTGCGGGTCGGAAACGCCGCATGACCGCGCAAATTCTCGTTGTCGATGATGAGCCGGACCTCGAGGGGCTGATCCAGCAGAAGTTCCGGCATCAGATCCACGACGGCGCGGTCGCTTTTCAGTTTGCCCACGACGGCCTTGAAGCGTTGGCCGCGCTCAAAAACGGCGCCGTCGACATGGTAGTCACTGACATCAACATGCCGCGCATGGACGGTCTTACCCTCCTTCGAAAATTGCAGGAGGGTAAGGAAAAGATCTCGACCATCATCGTCTCTGCCTACGGTGACATGGCCAACATTCGCTCGGCGATGAACCGCGGTGCTTTCGACTTTCTAACCAAGCCAATCGATTTTCTCGACCTCGAAGCCACCATCGCCAAGACCATCCGCCATATCCAAGTTTTGCGGGAGGCGCGGGAGCGGCAGGCGGCAGCGGAGCGCGCGCACGCCTCGCTGTCGCGCTACTTCTCGCCCAACTTGGCTCAGCGGCTCGCGGCCGATAGCGAAGCGCTTGACTTGCGAGGGCAGCGCCGCCAAATCGCGACGTTATTCACCGACATTGCGGGCTTCACTACTTTGGTGGAGACGCTCGAACCCGATGTTCTTGGTCCGCTGCTCAACGGTTATCTCGTAGGCATGACCGACGTCGTGTTTGCGCACGACGGAACGGTAGCGAAGATAATCGGCGACGCGATCCACGTGTTATTCAGCGCGCCCACCGAACAGCCCAACCACGCGGAGCGTGCTGTGTCGTGCGCGCTGGCGCTCGATTCATACGCGCAAGTATTCCGCGATCGCTGGCGGCAGAATGGGATTGCGCTCGGCGTTACCCGCATCGGGGTGCATGCCGGCCCGGCGATCGTTGGCAATTTCGGCGGTGGCCGCTTTTTCGATTACACCGCGTACGGTGACACGATCAACGTGACGGCGCGGCTCGAAACCGCCAACAAGCAACTGGGCACACGCATCTGCGTCAGCGCAAATCTAGCGAAAAAAGTCCAGGAGTTTCGTGGGCGGCCAGTCGGCGACCTTGTTTTGCGAGGGAAGTCCGAGGCGCTGCGAGCCTTCGAACCACTCTCCTGTGAGCAATGCGAAAGTGACGCGACTGACAGTTATGTGCACGCATTCGCAAAACTGGAAGCGACCGATCCCTCCACCATCGCGTCCTTTGCGGCGCATGTCGGCAAGTACCCAGACGATCCGCTCGCTGGCTTTCACCTTAAGCGGCTTTTAAATGGCGCCACCGGAACGCGAATTGTCATGGATTGAACCATGCGCGAACGGCAGCTATTGGCCCCTTTGCGTCACTTCGCTGCGCCGAACAATAACGTCGCTTTGGAGTAACAACGGACATTGATCGGCACGGGCACTGAATGCATCGGTCGAAAATGACCCCAAAAGCGACATGGCAGAGTCGAATAGCCGAGACATCGCCCGCTTGCAGGGCAAAGTCGTTGATCGGTGCAATCATTCCGTCGGAATCGAGAGATTTTGGACACGTCGCCCGAAGAACATTCGCCGGAATAGTCCGTCTTTCATAACGAATTGATGGTAAACCGCGGCAAGCACGTGCAAAACGATGAAGCCGGCAAGGATCGTCGCAATATAGCCGTGTGCCACAAAGCTCGGATAAATCTCGAAGGAGGGCGGCAGCGGGGCACCTGAGCCACCGAACACGATCGCCGGGAGCCCCGCAAGAATCCCAGTCGTGTAGCCGCTCCCCACCATCAAGAGGACCAGGACGTAAAAGCCGTAATGGGTGATCGGCGCGATCCGATCTAGGAGGGGATAACCTGTCCTCGCACCTGCTGGACGCAATGTCCGCATTCGGACGATGAAGCGGATGACCATCAAAGCGAGTATCAGCATTCCACCCGCCATGTGTATGCGCAGAACGCCAATCTTCTGAGGGTCGGTGTTGGGCGTCGCCGCCAGCACGAAAAACCCTATGGTCAATGCCGCGATGATCAGGACGGCAAGCACCCAATGCAGCGTCACCAGCAGTGGGTGATAGCGAGACACCTGTTTCATTTTTCAGTTCCTACTGAGAGGCGGCATGCTGCGGTGCCAGTCAGGGCCTGCCCGCACCGTTCCAGGCACTGGCGGCCCTTAGCTAACTTTGCGCCGATGTCGTTCGATGTCTGCTTGCGGAGAAAAAGCAGGCGTCGCGATCTGACCGCGTCATGTCGACAATGCCCAACCAGAGACATCTGCCCTTTTAGTATTGCTACTGCGCAAAATAAGGTCTCGCACGCCTCACTTCCGTTCCTGTATCAGTTCGCGAACAGTCAGGGAGGGCTCAACATGATAGTTTCGCGTGCCGCTCAGGCCGTTTCGGCTTGGCTAACCGAGTCGGACCTTGAGGGCCTGCCGCCGAAGGACCCTCACGAGGATGATGACGAGAACGACGAAGACAAGGAGGACGACGACGAGGAGGACGACGAGCCGGCGGTAATTAGGGAACCAGACGAATAATCGGTCCAATACAACTTCAAAGCGGGTCTTCATTCGGCCACAACTGTAGACTTCTACAGGTGTGACTGAAGAATCAGATCGCCAGAAAGTAATTAATCTGCTTGCCGAAGAACGGCAAAAGCAAAAAAACGCGGGCGATCGAATTTAATCGCCTTTGTAGGGAAGCCAATTCGGTAATTCTAATTATATGGACGGTCATGGCTATTTGCAGCCTTGTATTTATTAAGACCTCTGCGAACCTTTCGGCAGGCTTGTAGTGACATCTCGGCATCGCATCCAGAATTGATACCGGCCGGAATTGGTGTGCGCACCAACGCCGAGAAGCATGCCGAGCAGGACTACAGCCTCGCTATCAAAAACAGAGGTCGTCCCTCCAAACCGTGGCGATGGGAAATTTATAGGGCCGGCAAAGGCAAACCAGTGCGGCAATCAGAATTTTTCCAAACGATGTCCGAAGCGACCCGAACGGCAAGGCGGCATTGGCAGAACTCCGGGCCAAGCGAGTCCACCCTTAATACCCTGGAATTTTCTTTTTTTGGCGGCCTTTAGCGGGCGACCTCTCGTCTCTTAAAACCGCAGGTGCCGTGTCGGCTTGTGGCCCGTCGCTACAGTTCGCGATGCGCACCGTGATGTCGGTAATCGGGGGGATACGCTGACATGAAAGTGAATCGCATAAGCGACGTGATTGACCCTTAGCTGCCATCACGCAATTGTCGGCACAGGATTTGGTCGCGAACGCTGCGCAAAATCGCTTGCAGCCTAAGAATACTTCAACCAGTTAAGCAGAAAGCATCTTGTCACTGCCTTCTTGCATCACGCCACATTGACACAAGGGGCGGCGCGCCTTCGGGCGCAATGTTCTGTCGTGCGACAAAACCAAGGCGTTCGTAGAAGTTGATATTCTTCGGATTGCTGCTTTCCACATACACGGGCATGCTGGCTTCATCGATCCGTTTGAGAGTCGCCTTCACAAGCCGCGATCCGAGTCCGTTTCCTTGAAATTCTGGGGAGACGGCTACGTACGCGAGATAGAAATGGCGCTCTTGCGGATGGTTTTTCGCCATGGCTTCGAGCAGGGCGAGGATGCGACCTACCCGCGCACCGGAAACCTTGAAGAAAAACGGCACCCAACTCAATTTCTGAAGGACCCCGCCGGGAGAATGCCGCGCGTCGGGAGCCAGCCAGCTGACGCACGCCGCACCGTCGGGACTCATCCACACTTCGTTTTGCGGAATGTCGCGTGCTGAAAATAACTCGCGGAAGAACAGTTCGAGGGCTGCTCGTCTCCCGGCTCCGGGGCGGACTACGTAGTCGAATATCGGATCGTCCATAAACGCGGTAGCGAACAGATACGAAAGTTGGACGGCATCGCCCAGCGTTGCGCGGCGGGGATTTGATGCCGCCACAAGGCGCGCTTGCTTGCTGTCCTTCATGGGCGTTTCCACTAATCAATTTTAGCACGGAGCGGGTGAGCGCGTACAACGCGCCGTGCGGTCGGACGGAAGGACCGGAAGGATATCCATAATGTCGATTTCGCTGGGAATCTACGTCCGCCCGATTTATCCGCCGGCAGCATTCACGCGCGCGGATTTCGGTCGCTTTTGGCCCTTCGCTGCCGAGTCGATATGTCCGCTATCATGGCAGCTTTCGCCATAAGCGGACATCAACCACGCCTAAGATCTTTCCAAAATCCTTTGAACGGTCGGGCGCAAGCGGTCGGCTCGATGAAGGCATCGTCCGCTCGTGCCAACCGATACGATTGTCGCGAGGCACGTTTAGCTGTCCGAAACGACGCTGAACGAAGCGTAAAATCTCTCGGCACACCGACCGTCCAAAGGTATCGACGACACCATCGTGCATTAGAAAGATCTTCACGCTTGCCGTACTCCTCTACTGGACGGGATTGAAACGGATGAGCGCAGCAACCGAACCAACGAAATTCACCAGTACGCGCGGCCCTGGCGGCTTTATAGGGTTCCGCAAATCTCAGCACCTGTAGGCAACGCACGAGTTTGGGAGGGGGCCTTGACTGACAATTTTGGCTTTTCAAGATTTCGATTCCCGCTCCCCGGGCAGATTGTTTGGTGTTGCACGAGACGGATGAATTCTTATTGTTAAGGGAGATGCACCACCGCTTCGCCAACACCCTTACGATCCTGACGAGTGTGCTCCGGCGCGAGTTTGCCCGATCAGCATCACCATCGCGGAGGTGGCGCGTCATACCGACCAGGTGCTGGACACGGTGTTGCGCAACGCGGCTCAGTAAGCCGGAGCGCATGGCCCTCGTGACATAGCGGGATGGCGGACGCAGGAGAGGCTCGTTTCGGCGATGAAAGTAAACAAGCTTTTGATCGGCGTCGTGCTCGGCATGTCAATCGGAGCCCCGATCGCGATTTTTGCGGAGGACCTTGGAGTGCCACAATCCACCACCCCCGCGGGCGAACGGGTCGCATTTTTTCACGGGCCTGACTCGGGCCCGATCGCCAATCGATCGGAGCTCAGCTCCATTGAGCGTGCCGACGCATGGCTTAACTCGCCGCCTCTGACGGCTGCGGCGTTACGTGGAAAGGTCGTCCTCGTCCATTTCTGGACTTACACTTGCATCAACTGGTTACGCACGCAGCCCTACCTTCGCGCCTGGGCAGAGAAATATAAGGAGAAGGGGCTGGTCGTGATCGGCGTCCATACGCCGGAATTTCGGTTCGAAAGAAACATCGATAACGTTCGCCGGGAGGCCAAAGCGCTCGGCGTCGATTATCCCATCGCCGTCGACAGCGAGGAGGTCATTTGGCGGGCCTTCGACAATAATTACTGGCCGGCTCAATATTTCATCGATGCAAAGGGACGCGTGCGGCACTCCAATTTCGGCGAGGGCTCCTACGACCAGTCGGAGATGGTCATCCAGCGCTTATTGGCTGAGACTGGGGTAAACAACCTCAGCGACGAACTAGTCTCCGTCTACCCGAGCGGTTTTGAAGTGGCTGCCGATTGGGCGAGTCTCAAGTCTCCGGAAAATTATGTCGGCTACGAACGCACCGAAGGCTTCGCATCTCGGGGTGAAGCCAGAAACAAGCCACACGTATATGCGCTGCCAGCAAGCCTTCGCCTAAATGAGTGGGCCTTGGCCGGAGAGTGGACCTTGAAAAGCGACGCAGCGGAACTGAACGGAACGAACGGTCGTCTCGTCTACCGGTTCCATTCTCGCGATCTTCACCTCGTTATGGGGCCGGCCGCGTCGGCGACCTCGGTTAAATTCCACGTTCTGATCGATGGACAGCCGCCGGGCGCAGCTCACGGTCTGGATGTCGACGAGGAGGGCAACGGTACAGTGACGGAGCCGCGCCTATACCAGTTGATCCGACAGCAGGAGCCCATTGCCGATCATCAATTCGAAATCGAGTTTCTTGGTCCGGGTGTCGAGGTTTTTTGCTTTACATTCGGCTGATTGCGATGTCTTCCGCCCGCATCATACTGCACACCATCGAATTCGGCTCGAACTCTACAAATTCTGCATCGGTCCGATCTCCGCAAATCGCGAATCTCGCTCGCGCAGATTAAACGCCGCCACGCGATGCCGGGTAAACATTACCATACCAGCCACATCAACTACGCCTTAACTTACTGCCCAATTTGTCGTCTACGGCCTAATCTTTCCAAAATCCTTTGAAGCGCCCGGGCGCTAGCGCGGTGTAGCGCGTAGTGTTCTGGATATTGCGGTGGCCTAGATAGGCCTGCAACGAGTGCGTATCGACGCCGTCATTTGCCAGCTTGTAACCGCAGGCGTGGCGCAACATATGCGCGTGCGCTTTGATGCCTAGGTCGGCCCGCGACCGCGGCGCGCTCGACCATGCGCGAGAATCCCGGCGCGGTCAGTGGCGCGCCGCGCTCGGAGACGAACACGAACGGCGATTTGGCACTCTCGCGTTGATGACGGCGGAGCGCCCGCATCTCCCGACCCGTCAACGGATGCGTGGCCGGCGTTCCGCTTTTGACGCGGCGCACGTGTAGTGTGGCGGTCTTGAAGTCCACCTGCTCCCAGCGGAGATCGCAGATTTCGGCAGCGCGCAATCCGTGGCGGAAAGTCAACAGAACCATGAGCGCGTCGCGATGACCGTAGCGATTGCCCTTGGCAGCCTCGATCAGTCGCTCAACCTCGTCCGCAGTCAGGTGTTCACGGGTCCGCAAGTCGGCATTCTTCCGCCGGCGCGGAATAACTGTTCGATTTTCAGTGGGTGCCGCGACCGTGCGCAGGACCGGTTTGGCCATGGTTTCCGGGCTCCGTCAAACATCACTGTGCAAACAAGAAGCGTTATCTGAACAGTTTCCAGTGCGGCTTTCCGCTCTCCTCAATGGCTTTCGGTCGACCAAAGTTGTCAGCGGTTTGGCTGCCGTCGAGCAGTGTTCCAGCTCCGTTGTCAAGGTCGATCTGGCATCTCATCACGCGTGAGGTACGGGGTACGAGTGCAAGCGGTGGGCCTGCGCAAAAAGCGTTGCTCTCCGTCACCATCGTTCGATCGTCACCAACAAACCATCGACGTCGGCCGCCATGCGGCGGGCCGCCCGCTGTCCCCAGAGCGCCGCACAAGCCGCTGACGCAGGTCGCGCTGTGTGCCGGTCGATCTCGCATGCTCATCGCTGTCCACGGGCTCCGCTCGGTCAAAGCGAGCGAGACCATAGAAGATCCCCGCAACGAAGTTGATTGAACTTATTGCCGTCGCGCGCAACCCCCTACCTCGCGCCGGCGGCCGGCACCATCATCACCGCCTCGCCCCTCGCGCGCGCGCGCGAGTAGGCAGCGAGTAAGGTTGACGCTGACCGGCGCCACCGCGCTCCGCAATGCCCGGCTTCGTCGCACCCTACCCGGTAGCTCACCGCCGGCGGCCATCGCCGCCCCTCAGATCAAAAAGAAAAACTTCGCGCCGCGCCGGCCAGGCGGGCGGCCGACCGCCAAATCAAGGGATAAAGATTCCGCCAAAAAATCAGAGCGAGAAGACGACGGAGCAGTACTGCATTTTCGCAAGGCCCTCGTCAGCAGCATCTACCGCCATGCTCAGCACTGCGCGGCCATCGCGCGCTTCGCCGGCACCACCCCACCTACTCTCGCCGCCGATCCGGCCAAATAATCATAAAAAAAGAAATCGGCAGCGATGCACCCGACAACGCGCACGCTCTCGCGCGCGCGGGAAGATCCCGGGAAACGGGGACAACGAGGCCAAACTCACCGCGCCACGGCCCATGGCCGCCCCTGCCGGCGGCGCGAGGACTATCAATTGAAACACTTGCATGGAAAATGTACCGTGTATCGCGAGTTGACTTTGGAGGAACATAATTATGGCTGCGTTTGATCTCATCCCGTCGAGGACGGCGCTCGTAAACGTTGACATGCAAAACGCCTTCGTAGAAGGCACCCCCCTCTCGGCGCCGAATGGAGTTGCGCTGCTTGAGCCCGTTAATCGCATCGCAGCCGCGTGCCGTTCTGCAGGCATCAAGGTCATTCACACCCTTCACGTTACGCGGGCTGACGGCAGCAACCTCGGCACGATGGGTGAGCTGATCGAGCCGGTGCGCTCCGGATACATTAAGGAAGGCTCGGAAACCGCTAAATTACACTCCGGAGTCGATGTCGAGAAGGACGACATCCTGCTTTACAAGCCGCGCTACGGCTCGTTCACCGGCACGGATCTTGATTTGGTGCTGCGCGGAAATGGCATAGATACTATTATTGTGACCGGCATTTGCACGAACATCTGCTGCGAGACCACCGCTCGCGAAGCAGCGATGCGTGACTACCACGTCTTTTTCGTTAGTGATGGTACTGAGACTTTCCCCATCGGCGATTTGACGGTAGAGCAAATAAAGAAGGCGACACTCACCACTTTGCAGCTTGCGTTCGCGGAGATAATAAGCGCCGCCGATCTTGTCGAGCTCATCCGCCGCAACTCAAGCCGCAAGGCCGCTGCCGCCTAGCTCGTCTAGTTGGACGTTTGAACGGCCCCCGCCCTCTTGGCTTCGCACCGTCAGCTTGTGATCGCCGTCGAAAACGTGCCGTGCGTTGCACAATTCCTGACGAGATTCGTAATATAAAAATTTTCCAGCCCTGGAAGGCCTGATTTCTTTCGGTGCCGAAGGCGAAACGGCTTAGGCTGGCCTACGTGATGGAAATGAAGTCCAGCAAATCGAATTTGCTCTTGCACTACCCAGCCAACGGCTGAAAGCACCGCCGATACAGAGGACCGCATGGCTGCCGCGGACGCGCTTGTGCTTGATCGAGTAGAGAATCTGGTCGTTGCCGGCTGGACCGGGCGTGACGTCACGGCGCTGGAACGGCATTTAACCGAGCTTGCCGCGATCGGAGTGAAACGTCCACGCGTGACGCCAATCTTTTATCGGGTTGCAGCGTCACTGTTGACGACCGACGATGCTATTGAGGTGCTCGGCGAGCATACTAGCGGTGAAGTCGAATGCGTCGCCTATTCGTTCCATGACGGCCTTTGGATTGGTGTTGGATCGGACCATACCGATCGCCAAGCAGAAACCATTGGCGTGTCATTATCAAAGCAGCTTTGCGCCAAACCGGTGAGCCGTCAGGTGTGGCGATTTGCGGAGGTCGAGGCGCATTGGGATTCGCTGATGCTGCGGTCTTACGTCCGCATCAATGGAACGCGGCGGCTTTATCAGGAGGGTTCCGTCGCTGCGATGCGACCCTTGCCGGAGCTCATCATGCTCTACGGCGGCGGCGAGACGCTGCCGAACGGCACCGCTATGTTCTGCGGCACGCTAACAGTTAACGGCGAAATCAGTCCAGCCGACAGCTTCGAAATGGAACTCACCGATCCGATTTTACGGCGCACGATTACGCACAGCTATCGCGTGCGCGCCCTACCCGACAAGAGCTAGGAAGGGGAAAATGGGATTTGATAAGGGACATAAAGAATTCCACACTCTCGACATGAGTGAGGGTTGGCACACGCTGCCCGGTTATCCGCTGGGCATTGAGGAAAAGATTATCGCGGGCGCGCTCGACGAAAAAGCCAAACGCGGTAACCGCACCCGCCTCCTTCGTTTCGCGCCCGGAGTCTACACTACTGCGCCCTTCGTCCACGAATACTGGGAAGAAGTGTTCTTGCTCTCGGGCGACCTGACAGTTGGCAACGACCGCGGCGGCAAAGGAGGACGGAAGTTCGCCGGCTACACCTACGCCGTACGCCCGCCGGGCGCTGTCCATGGACCCTTCAAATCCGAAACCGGCTGCTTGCTCCTTGAAACGCATTTCTATTCGGAAGGCTGATATCTCCGCCATCAGGCGATGCCGCTCTTCTCAATGAGGCGCAGACGAGTGCGAAGCTCAAGTTAAAGTACGGCACCATCCTGGCTGCAATGACCGGGCATGAATTGCGCGGAAGCGTGAAGTAGCAAAACGAGTTCATATGAACCTCCCGCATGCGTATCATGCGGCCGAGCTTAAGCTAGGAGGCGATCGATGCTACGGAGCGGTAAGGAGCACCTTGAATCGATCCGCGACGGACGCATCGTATATATCGGTTCCGAGCAGGTCGACGATGTGACGCAGCACCCGGCGTTCCGCAATGCGGCACAGACAGTAGGGGCACTCTATGACATGAAAGCCGATCCCGCGCTGCGAGACGAAATGACCTACGAGGAGGATGGCGAACGTCACTCCGTATATTTTTTGCGCGCTCGCTCGCGCGAAGATTTACAGCGCCGCATGATCGGACATCGCCGGATTGCTGATTTCACCTACGGCATGTTCGGCCGGTCGCCCGATCACGTGTCGTCATTTGTCACCGGGATGGCGATGAAGGCCGACGAGTTGAGACCGCCCTGCGGTCATCCCGACAATCTGCTCGCCTACTATCGTCACATTCGCGACAACGACATTTACCCGGTCTATGCGGTGGTGCCACCACAGGCGGCGCGCAATCCCGAATTCTTTCATCGGCAGAACCTGCCGGTCCCAACCTTGCGCGTAGTGCGCGAGGACGACAACGGCGTGATTATTTCCGGCATGAAGATGCTGGCAACGGGCGCCGTGTTCGCCAACGAGATCTGGATCGGCAACGTTATTCCGCTCGCACCCGATCAGAAAAAAGAGGCTATTACCTGCGCCATCCCATGCAACGCAAAAGGCCTGCAACTGTGGTCGCGACAACCAGCCGAGGTCAACTGCGTGTCGGAATTCGATTCACCGCTCGCTTACCGGTACGACGAGAGCGATAGCATGCTGTTGTGCCACGAGGTCAAGGTACCATGGGAGCGAGTTTTCGTACACGACGACGCCCTGCTGTCACGCGACATTTATGTGAAGACACCCAGCCACTGCTTCGGCAACCATCAGTCAAACGTCCGTTACTGGTCAAAGATGCGACTGTTGGTCGGGATTGCCAGCATGGTGGCAAAAGCCACCGGGGCCGACCAGGTTCCGGCAGTCAAAGAAACACTTGGCCGCATCTCCGCCCAGGAAGCCATGATTGCCGGCATGGTCAACGGTCAAATCAACGATTACGAAACATGGCCGGGCGGTCCGCAAAACTATGTCTGTTTCAATCGGCGGATGATGTACGGCGCATTGGAATGGTGCACGCAGAACTACAGTAAATTCATCGACGAATTGCGTGAACTCTGCGGCGGCGGCGTGTTCCAGATGCCCGCCAATATTTCAGTGATGAACGACGCCGACTTGGCGCGAAATTTCCAAACCTATTGGCAGACGCCGCAAGTTGATTCGCTTAGTCGTATGAAGCTGTTCAAGCTCGCCTGGGACATGGTGGGGTCGGAGTTTGCCGGACGTCACCAACAATATGAGAAATTCTACGCCGGCGCCCCTTTTATCATCCGCAATCATTCTTATCGCGAGACCGACTGGGCCGCGTTTAATAAAATCGTCGAGAATTTAATGTCCGGCTACGATCACGCACGGAAAGAAACGTCGAAGACCGTAGCCGCGTGACGGGCAAGCGAGAGCTCATACGCGAGAGATCTTGGTTTACGACGGCGGCGGCATCCCAAGCCCGCGCCGAGTGAGGATGTGCCTGATCGAGAAAGGCCTGCCGTTCAAGAGCAAATAGCTCAATCTGGCGCTAATGCATCAGAAGGCGCTCAGCTATCTCAAAGGCGGACGGGGAGTTGGACCATAACGACGTTGGATTGGCGCGCCGCAACCGCGCAGGTTGATTTGCACGCGGGGCCGGGCCGATGCACTGATAGCAAAACGAGCAACCGTTCATGGCAGGTCGATTCAAGGTCATTCGCAATGGTGTCGTCGTCGACGCGCGGCGACGCACGGCGTTTGCTGCCGACATTTTGATCGAGGGCGACAGCATAACGTCTATTGGCGCGCCCGGGATGGAAACGCCGGAAAACGCGATCGTCACCGATGCATCGGACAGAGCGCTCATACCCGGGCTGGTGAACGGCCACGTTCACGGTCATGGCACCCTGGCCAAAGGTCTCGTCGGTGATCGCTGGCCGCTCGAGCTTTTTCTCAATGCGATGCCCGGCATGGCCGGCAGCCGGTCGCTCGAAGACAAATACCTCAACGGGCTCGTCGCGGCCGTGGAAATGATCCGCAAGGGCTGCACCGCCTGTTACGATCTGTTCTTCGAATTTCCGCTACCCAGCCCCGCCGGCGTTTTCGCGCTGGGCAAGGCCTATCGCGACGCGGGTGTGCGCGCGGTAATCGCACCGATGGTCGCTGATTTCACGCTCTATGAGGCCTATCCGGGTCTTATCGATTCGCTGCCTGGAGCGCTTCGGTCCGACGTGCTCGCTTTCAAGCTTGCCCCCTATCAGACAACGGCCGAAGCCGCGGAAAAAATCTTTGCCGAATGGCCGTTCGATCGCGATTGGATCCGTCCCGCAATCGCGCCGACGATTCCGCTCCATTGCAGCGACGAGTTTCTCGTCCGCTGCCGCGATCTCGCCAAGGATTATCACCTGCCACTGCAGACCCACCTCGCCGAAACCAAGGCGCAGGCAGTGCTCGGCCTGCGCAAATACGGCAAGACGCTGACGGCACATCTCGACGCGCTCGGCATGCTGGGGCCACACCTTTCTGCGGCACACGCAATCTGGGTCGATGACGACGACCGCAGCCGGCTCGCCGACAACGGCGCATCGGTTGTGCATGCGCCAATCAGTAACATGCGCTTCGGCTCTGGACTTGCGCATGTGCGGCCGATGCTCGATCGCGGCATCAATGTCGGTGTTGCGACGGACGCCGCAAATAGCTCCGACCAGATCAATATGTTCGAGGCGGCGCGGCTCGCCGCGCTCATTTCGCGCGTCCAGAGTCCGGATTTCGACTCTTGGCTCGGGCCAGACGACGTGCTGCGCATGGCCACAAGCGGAAGCGCGAAGGCCATGGGATTCGACGGTCTGATCGGCGAAATCGCCCCTGGTTACAAGGCTGATATCGTTTTCCTCGACCTCGGACATATCAACTACGTTCCTTGCCACGACGTGATCAGCCAGATCGTCTTCACCGAAAACGGCGCCGCCGTTGATAGCGTGATGATCGGGGGCGTCATGGTGCTCGACCACGGGTCGCTGACAACGATTGATGAGAAAAAGCTGCGGCGCGACGCATCCGCCGCGGCGCGGCGGCTTTTTACCGACAATTCAGCGATGCGCTTCTTCGCCACGCAGTTGCAACCGCTCGTCGGCGAGTTTTGTCACGCGCTGGCCTGCCAACCCTATCACGTTCATCGCTTGGCCACGAAGCCGGTGGAGTGAGCTCCTTACCGCGTCGTTTTCGCTTGACGGCGGCAGGCTGGCCAGATCATTCTTTGCAGGAAACTTTTTGTCCTAGCAGGGAAAACCGGGGCCTGCGCAACCCTATAGGTGACGCGTGAAAATCCCTCAAGCGAGGCGATGGGGCGCCGCTACGGCCTCGATGATCGTCGGGCTCTGTTTGATGGCCGGCGCCAGCAATGTTGCAAGCGCGGCCGACGCCTATCTTCCAATCGTCATGCCGATCACGGGCTTTCTTTCCGTGGAAGGAGGCAGCCAGCGCAACGGGGCAGTCATGGCGTTGGAACAGGCGCCTGGTGGGATGAAGGTCGATTTTCCGGTGTTCGACACCGGCACTTCGGCGACCGGTGCCGCCACCGCGCTCGACAAGGCGCTCAGCAGTCAGAAGGCGATTGCCGCGGCCGTTACTGTGTTTGGCACCGAGATGGTTGCGATGATGCCGATCGCAGCCGAGTACAAGGTTCCGCTGCTGACCATTTCGGGTCTCGCCAAGATCACGGAGAGCGGTAACCCCTATATCTTTCGCTTCCTGC
>Ga0302324_100009098_pt1 | contig 20851 bp, 19 predicted proteins | sample Palsa_T0_1_FD_201949 | JGI IMG/M metagenome (GOLD analysis project Ga0302324, IMG submission 201949) | Peat permafrost microbial communities from Stordalen Mire near Abisko, Sweden - Palsa_T0_1 | ecosystem: Environmental > Terrestrial > Soil > Palsa > Peat permafrost | place: Sweden: Abisko...
GCTCGACGGTGTACGTGGCCGACGAGAACTCCAACTCGGTCGACGTCATCTCGACCGCGACCGGCCGGGTCACCGGCTCGATCGCGGTCCAGGGGCTGCCGATGTCGATCGCCGCCACCCCGGACGGCTCCCAGGTCTGGGTGGGCAACGGGTACACCGGGTCGATCTCGGTGATCTCGACGGCGAGCAACACCGTCACCGACACGATCAGCGGCGGCGGCCAGGCCACCGCGCTCAACTCGGCGACGACCGCCATCGCCTTCGGGCCCGCGTCCTAGCCCGACGCGGTCGGGGAACCGCGGGATCCCTTCTTCTCGAGCGATCCCGTGGTTCCTCGCGTTGGCGCGTTGGCGCGTTGGCTAGGCCACGATGGTCTCCGTCGGGTCGGGCTCGAACGGGGTGAGGGTCCCCGCTGCCAGCAGCGCCTGGCGACGCTGGACCTCCAAGGCCATGAGCTGAACGTGGAGGCCGATCTGCTGGGCCTCCGCCTGCGCGCGTTCGAGCTTGATCCGCTCGGCCTGGTCGAGCTCGGGGTCGAGGGCGCAGCAGTGCGCGAGCTCGGGGTCGTAGACCACCCCGTCGGTCGGGACGGAGAGGGTGGTCGGCTGCTCGACCGCGTCGCCGACCGGAGGCACGGTCTTGAGGATCGCCTCCACCGCCGCCTGGTAGGCGGCGTCCACCTGCGTGACCTGGGTCGGCGTGAGCCAGCCGGACACGTAGTTTCCGGCCGTCACCTGGAACGTCACCGCGGTCACGGTCGTCGTGCTCGCGTACACGTCGAGCACCTTCCGCACGAAGTAGTTCACCGCGTAGCAGCGGTTGTTGTTGACCAGGGTCCGCTTGGTGGTGGAGACCGTCTCCGAGTCCTCGTAGCTGCTGACCGTGATCGATCGCTGCAGGTCGGTGTACTGGGCGGCCTGCTGGGCGAGGGACGTGAACTGACTGGCGCTGGCCTGGGTCGAGAGGTCGGTCGCGTTGCTCGAGCTCGACGAGCTGCTATTGCTGGCGCTGGCCCCGCCGCCGAATATCCCTAGGTTGATCCCGCCGCCGCCCGATGCGCTGGCGCTCTGGGTCTGGCTGTTCAGTACCTGGACCAGCGCGCTTGCGTCGTTGGCGGTCTGCTGCTGGTAGAGCGCCGACACGAACTGGGAGAAGGTGGTCTGGGTGGAGTACCGCTCCGTCTCCGCGGTGGTGCGGCGGTACCGGTCGCTCTGGTACAGGGTCATCGTCTCGCCCGGCAGCAGGGTGAGGGTGTAGGCCAGGCCGCCGTGCTGCTTGCCGACGAGGCAGATCCGGTGGGCGTAGGTCACATTGACGGCCACCGAGCTGCGGGCCAGGTCAGGATTGGCCACCTTGCCCTCGAGGGCAATGACCGAGGTCTTGGTCTCGGTAAAGGTGATGCAACTGGGCCCGGTCTGCCAGGGCGGGTCGCACGGACTTTGACAGCATGCGTCCTGACTGGGCAGCGTTATGGGTGTGGTCCCGTCAGTGGGATCGAATTCTGTCGTCGCGTCGGACATGTGCTTCTCCGTTCCGTGAATTCGTGAGGTTCGCCCCACATGTACGGAGGATGTATGCGGGCGGCAAATACACGGTTAACGGCGCACCGCTGTTACGGGCGCACCTGGTTGACGGCGCAGTCTGGTCCGCATGGCCGCAGACCCTCGCCGTCCCAGCCCCGCCTGATGAAGAGGTTGGCTAGCCTCGCGGCCTGCTGGCAGCGGCCGGAGGTCACGTGCCGCAGGCCGAGGCGTACCGTCTGCACGTCATCGCGGAACAGGTTGTCGCTGTCGCGGTCGGCATCGCGCCATTTCTGCTCGGGGGGATGGGTCAGCCGGCCGTCGATCTCGACGCAGAGCTGGAACGCCTCGTAGAGGTTGTCGAGGTAGCGAACCCCGCCGTCGAGCTCGCGGCGGGCCTGGCGCCGGGCGTGCGGCAGGCCGTGCGCGCGCTCCACGTCTCGCACGTACCGGAGCTCGATCGGCGACATGACCCCATCGGCCGCGTCGGCCAGCGCGTCGACGAGCCAGGGTCGACGGCGCATCCGCTTGCGGCCCGCGAGGGCGGCGGTGAGCATCCCCGTTGTCACGAGATCGCGGCCGATCGCGCGCGTCAGCCAGGCGAAGGCGTCATCGGTGGTAGCCGCGGACTCGATGAGGTCAAGGACCGTCTCCGCGATCGGGGTGCGCGGCAGCTGCCAGGGCGGGAGGGGCTCGCTGGCCAGGTGCCTCGACCGGTGAATGACGACGCCCCGGATCGGGCCTCGCCGGGCGGGGTCGTGGCTGATAGGGACGGTGATGTGGATCTTCGCGGCGGGCTTGTCGATGAGCTCGTGGACTTCCGCTGCCGTCTCGTAGCTGAGCACGGCGCCGGATCCCGCACGGACCAGCGCCGCCCACAGCCTTGCCTCGCGCGGCGGCACGCCGCTGAAGGTCGCGTAGGTGCCTCGGTGCAGCCGCTGCCACGCCCCCGATTTGACTCGCCGCCCGACCGCGGCCCGCGTCATGCCGTAGCGGGCCGCCTGCCGCCGGCCGACAATTCGGGACTGGAAGTCGAGCAGTTCCGGCCAGGTGACGGGTCGAGGCTTCGCCATAGCTCTCAGACTGCCCGTTCAACTCCGCGATCGCCACAAAATATAACTATCCGCTTAATAACGATTACACGTTGCTATTGGTTGTCGGGGCCGGAGATTATTGCGCGACAAAAGGCTCGGGAAACCGATACAAACGTCGCGCAATAAGTTGATCTTCGCGGGCGGGGGGTTTTGGGGGTGGAGCCGTTGGGGCTGCTGGGGGTGAGGTGGGGTTTGGGTTCGTCGGGGGTTTGGGTTCGTCGGGGGTGGGGTTCGGCGACGGAGTGACTTCTGCGTATTTAGCGGGTAGACGGTCGAGCTAGAGCCGAGGATGCTCGGTAACGTGATCGTCGACGGAGATGATCGTGGCGTCGGCTGGCAGCAGGCGGCGTCCCTCCCGCCGCGCGGCCGCGCTGAGATTTCCGTTGCCATCCATGTCACATTGACTGATCATTGTGGTAGAACCGGATTCTCATGAGATGCAACGCTTAGTTCCGCTTCGCTCCCCTGGAGGTAGCAGATATGTTCCAGCGCTCATCCCTCGCCGTCGTGGCCGTTCTGGCCGTCGGCGGCGCCCTCATCGCCGGGTGCAGCAGCAGTTCTTCGAGCTCGTCAAGCGCCCCGGCTTCGGCGTCGGCCGCGACCACGTCGGCCGCCGCCACCACGGCCGCTTCCTCCCCGGCGGCCTCGGCCGACGGCGTGTCGGCGGCGGACTGCACGATCATCAACGGGGTCAGCGCCGGGGTCGTCAAGGAGTTGCTGCCGCTGCAGACCGAGTCCACCAGCAAGGCCGCGGCCAGCATGAAGGCCTACATCGCAACGCTCCAGGCGGATGAGGCCAAGCTGACGTCGCCCGCCGGCAAGGCCGCCCTCAGCTCGTTCATCGCGACGCTGCAGAAGTCCCTGACCGAAACCCAGGCGAAGGCGACCGGGCCGCTGACCACCGCGATGGGCACCCTCTCGACCGTGTGCGCCTGACCGATTGGCCTAAGCGTCGGCGCCGGCCGGCTTCCCGCCTGGTCAGGGAAGCCGGCCGGCGCGGCAACTAGACTCCGGGCATGGCCTCAGCCCCGGCAACCACGATCAAGCGCGAGTCGGTGGAATTGCGGACCCGCCGTCTGGCCGCCGCCCGCCGGCGGGCGACCGCTCTCCTCGGGGCGGTCACGGTGCTGTTCGTGGTGGTGACCGCGGTCGGGGTCCACGGGACCTTCCTCACCTACCTGCAGGCCGGCGCCGAGGCGGCGATGGTCGGCGGCGTCGCCGACTGGTTCGCGGTCACGGCCCTGTTCCGCCATCCGCTCGGCCTGCCGATCCCGCATACGGCGGTGATCGTCGAGCGCAAGGACCAGTTCGCCGCCACGCTGGGCCAGTTCGTGCAGGAGAACTTCCTCAACGGCGACGTGCTGGCCGAGCGGATCGGCTCCGCCCAGATCGCGTCCCGGGTGGCCGGCTGGCTGACCGACCCCGACAACGCCGCCCGGTTCGCGGGCCACGCGGCCGACATGGTCGTCCGGGCGGCCGACGGCCTGCGCGATGAGGACGTCCAGCGGGCGCTCACGGCCGAGCTGACCCGGGCGGCGGACTCGATCGAGGTGGCGCCGCTGGCCGGGCGGATCGTCGGGATCATCATCGCCGAGGGCCACCACACCGAGGTGTTCAACGCGATCGTGAGCGGCGCCGACCGGTATCTGGCCGATCATCACGAGGAGCTGCGCGAGCGGTTCGAGTCCGAGGCGCCCCGCTGGGTGCCGGACATGGTCTACGGGCGGGCCTTCGACCGGCTCTACGCCCGGCTGCGCGAGCGGCTGCCGGAGATGGCCGCAAATCCCGACGACGAGACCCGGCAGCAGTACGAGGAGTGGATCGCCGGCCTCCCGGAGCGCCTGCAGACGTCCCCGGAGCTGCGCGAGCGCGGAGAGCGGATCAAGCGCGACGTGCTCGGCAGCACGGTCCTGCGGGACTGGTCCTCCTCGCTGTGGAAGAACGTCAAGGAGACGCTGCGGATCCAGGCGGCCGACCCGGAGTCCGAACTCCGCCGTCGGCTGGCGGCCGCGCTCAGCGCGGGCGGACGGCGGCTTGGCACCGACCCGCGCCTGCAGGAGAGCCTCGAGCGGGTGGTCGAGTCGGCCGCCCGGTCGCTGGCCGACCAGTTCCACGACGAGCTGGCCGGCCTGGTCACCGGGACCATCCAGCGCTGGGACGCGGAGCAGACCTCGAGCCAGCTGGAGCTGCTGCTCGGACGCGACCTGCAGTTCATCCGGATCAACGGCACGGTGGTCGGGGCCGGCGTGGGGCTGGCGCTGCACGCGATCGCGATGGCGCTGGCCTAGCGTCCTGAGGTTGGTGGGGTCGGGGGGTCGGGGGGTCGGGGGGATGGGGGGATGGGCGTCCAGGGTTAGGCGGCGCGGCCGGTGGCCTTCTCCGCCGTGAGGCGGACGATGACGCGGACGGCGCCGGGGCGATCCTCGCCCGGGTCCCGGCCGTCGTACTTCCAGGAGAGCTCGGTGTCGAACCGCCGGCCTTCGTCGGGGGTCATCGACACCCGGCCGCGGAGCTCGACGTAGTTCTCCGGGTCGGCCGAGTCGATCACGGAGACGCTGACCCGGGGATCACGGAGCATGTTGCGGTGCTTGCGCCGCCCCTCGACGGTGGAGAACAGGACGTCGTCGCCGTCGCGGCCTACCCAGATGACCGAGGACTGCGGGCTGCCGTCCGGATTGATCGTGGCCAGGACCGCGTAGTTCTTTCCGTCGGTGAGCCTGCGGGTCGCTTCGCTGAGCGGGATCGCCATGGCCGCACGGTAGCACCCGCCCGCGTGCGCTACCCGGGCGGGAAGCCGGCGATGGCGGCGGCGACCTCGTACGGCAGGTAGCGGGGATGCACCAGCAGCGCCCGCGCGAGCTGGCGGATCTGCAGCCGCAGCGGGGTCAGCAGCTCCACGCTGCAACGCCAGGCGGCGGCCTCGTCGGCGCCGAACCGGTCCCGCAGGCCGGCCCGGAATCGGCGGGCGTCGCCGCCGTCGGCGCGCCAGCCCGCCAGCCAGCGGCGCAGCTCCCGGTCTGACTCCGGCAGCGTCCAGTCCCGCAGGCGCTCGGCGACCTGGCCGCCGGCCGCGATGACGAAGGAGAGCTCCCCGCCGCCCTGGATCGAGTGCACCCGCCCGGACGTCGATCCGCCCGCCCGGATGCTGGCCGAGCTGAAGCGCGCGCCGACCGCGAGCGCGGCGACCGCGTGCCCGGCCTCGTGCCAGGCGGTGTGCACGGCCGCGGACCGGGCGGGAGCGTAACTGGCGGCGAAGCCGCCCTGGTAGCGCTGCCTGATCCAGGCCTCGTGCACGACCGACTCGTCGTCGTAGCGGATGAGCCGGGCGAGCTCGGCCTCGATCGCGGCCACGGTCCGCAGCTTGGCGGGGGTCATTCAGGGCCTGCGGTGCATCAGGATCTCCACCGGTGCAGGGTACCGGGGCGGCCGGGCGGGGGTCACGAGGGCTTTCGCCGGCCCCCGGGTTACGGAGTCGGGGGCGAGTCAGGTGGGACCAGGGACCGTTCGATATCGGGATGGACTTGAATGTGGGGTTTGGGGGCGAGCGCGACTGCCGCGGCGAGGGCGGCGGCGGCCGCGGCGAGGACGATGAACGCGGCCCGGCCGGGGGCGAAGCGGAGGACCAGGCCGAGCCAGACCATGCTGAGGCCGCTGGTGACTTGGCCGACTACCCCGGCCACGCCGGTGATGCGGCCGAAGTAGCCGTCCGGGGTGACCCGCGCCCGCAGCGTCAGGTGGAACACCAGCACCAGTCCCTCGCCGAGGCCAAAGAGGGCACCGCCCGCGAGGATCGCGGGCACTCCCCCGGCCGCGAGCAGGGCGGCGCCGGCGGCGGCGATGCCGAGGCCGGCCGCCTCGGCCAGCCAGAGGTTCTGGGCGCCTTCGAACCTGGCCGCGAGCAGGGTGCCGACGGCGGACCCGGCCGCGTAGGCGGCGACGGCGATGGTGGCGAGGGCCGCGTCGTTCCTGCCGCCCTTGGTGGAGACGTAGACGAGGCCGAGGACGATGCTGCCGCCGAGGATGGAGTAGAGGCTCCAGACGAGCTGATCGCGGCGGAGCACCGGGTCGGCGATCATCAGCCGCAGGCCGGAGCGGATCGACGCCCACATCGGCTCGTGGGTTGCGTCTTCGCCGGGCTCGAAGCGCTTGCGGATGGCGGTGAGGCCCGCGACCGAGACGAGGAAGGTGACCGAGTCGAGGCCGAGCGCCTTGCCGGTGCCGAACGCGACCGCGAGCACGCCGCCCAGCGGCGGGCCGATGACCCAGGCAATCGACTCGAAGCTCTCCTGCCAGGCGTAGGCCATCCCGCGCTTGTCCTCGGTCACCAGCATCGGGACGGCGGTGCCCGCGGCCGAGTCGAACAGCGCCGAGAACGCCTCGATGGGGACGATCACGATGTAGATCACGATCAGGGTGTCGGCGTTGAATGCGGCGGCCACGGGGATGACCAGGGTGAGCAGGGTCCGGCCGAGGTCGGCGATGATCATCAGCCGCCTGCATTCGAGGCGGTCGGCGAGCGCGCCGAACGGCATCCGCAGCAGGCTGAACGCGACCGCCTCGATGATCGCGATGGCGCTGACCTGCAGCGGGTTATGGGTGAGCTGGAGGACGTAGAGCGGGACGAGGACGCCCCAGGCGGCGTCGCCGATGTTGGAGATGCCCTGGGTGCTGAAGAAGACCCCGAAGTCGCGGTCCCACTGAAACAAGCGCACGGGGCACCGTACTCGACAACGCGCACGACGCGGTATTGAATAATTGACCCATGCTGGCAGGGTGCCCGGTGCTCGGCTGGGCGGCGTCCGGGGGGATGGCGCTGACGGGTCAGGCGGACGGGGCGCCGGTGGCGTCGCCCGCGCCGGCCTTCGGGCTGCTCTGCGCGGTGGTTGAGGAGCTGGCGGCGGTTACCGGGGCGACCGGGGTCGAGGTGCGGGCGGATCCGGGCGAACTGGTGGCGGGGCGGGCCGCGCTGAGCGGGCTCAGGCGACGGGGGCGGGTGTCGGCGGGTGGTTCGGCCCGGCTGGTGCGCGCGGCCGACGGGTGGTGCGCGGTCAACCTGAGCCGGGAAGACGATGTGGCGGCGGTTCCGGCGATTATCGGGGCGCTTGGGTTGGCTGATGACGTGGACGGCGTGGCCGGGCCCGGGGCTTGGGCTGCGGCTGGGGCGGATGGTGTGTGGGGGGCGCTCGAGGCGGCGGCGCGGGGGACGCGGGCGGAGGTGCTGGCGGAGACGGCGCAGCTGCTCGGGGTGCCTGCGGGCGCGCTGCCGTCGCCGCGGCCTGGGGCCGGGCAGCCGACTGCGCGGCCGGTGGCGGGGCTGGGCGGGTCGGGGCAGGGCGGGGGCTGGCCGCCGGGGCGGGTGGGGCGGATCGCAGCGCCGTCGGCCGGGGCGCGGCTGGCGGGGGCGGTGGTCGTTGACCTGTCGTCGATGTGGGCGGGGCCGCTCTGCGCGCGGCTGCTCGGGCTGGCCGGGGCGGACGTCATCAAGGTGGAGTCGGCATCTCGGCCGGATGGGGGGCGGGCGGGCGAGCGACGGTTCTTCGACTGGCTGCAGACCGGGCATCGCAGCGTGCTGCTGGACTTCCGCGCCGTGGCCGGGCGGCGGACGCTGGCGGCCCTGCTGGCGGCGGCGGACGTGGTGATCGAGGCGTCCCGCCCGCGCGCGCTGGCTCAGCTCGGGCTGGCGCCGGAGATGATCCCGCATCGGGACGGGCAGGTGTGGCTCAGCATTACCGGGTACGGGCGCGGCGACCGTGCTCTCGCGGAACGGGTTGCCTTCGGCGACGACGCGGCGGCGGCCGGGGGGCTGGTCGGCTGGGACGGGGGCGTGTGGGGGGTTGGCGAGCCGGTGTTCTGCGCCGACGCCATCGCCGATCCGCTGACCGGGGTGTGCGGCGCGCTCGCGGTCGCGCGGTCGGTCGCGGGCGGCGGCGGGCAGCTGATCGACCTGGCCATGCGGGACGTGGCGGCCGGCTTCGCGGCCGCCCCCGCGGTTGACCATGGGGCGCACTCGGTTCGGACGGTTGGCGGGGACGCCGTGGTGACCTGCGCTGCGCTGGGACTTGAGCAGGTGGTGCTGCCGCCGCGCCCGCCGGCGGCGGCCGGCGTGGCGGCTGCGATGGGCGCGGATACCGCCGACGTGCTGGCGTGGCTGAGCGCGGGGTCATCCGGGTGCTGATTAGGAACGCGCGGGTGTGGCCGTCGGCCGAGGCGGTCGCCGACGTCCGGATCGCGGACGGGCGAGTCGTTGACCGTGGGCCTGGCCTGCGGGCTTTTGGGGGCGAGGACGAGCTCGACGCCGCCGGATGCGCGCTGCTGCCGGGACTGCACGACCATCATGTTCATCTGCGGGCGCTGGCCGCCGCGCAGGCGAGCGTCCAGGTCGGGCCGGAACAGGTGGGGTCGGCGGCCGAGCTGGCGGCGCGGCTGCGGGAAGCCGACGCGGCGGCGCCGGCCGGTGCGTGGCTGCGCTGCGTGGGCTACCACGAGGCGGTCGCGGGGCCGCTCGACCGCTGGGTGCTCGACCGGCTGATGGCGAGCCCCGCGCGGCCGGCGAATCCGGCGCGCCCGGTGCGGGTGCAGCACCGGACCGGCGCGCTCTGGGTTTTGAACTCGGCCGCGGTGGACCTGCTGGGACTCGATGGGGACGGCCCGGCGCGGGACCTGACCGGGGTGGAGCGCGACGGTGGCCATCGGGCGACCGGGCGACTGTGGCGGATGGACCGGTGGCTGGGGGACCGCGTTCCCGGGCGACCGGGGGATCTCGCCGCCGGCCTGGCCTCGGTGAGCGCCCGGGCCGCCGCCGTCGGCGTCACCGGCTTCACCGACGCCACCCCCGACGCGACCGGAATCGGCGTGGCCGGCCTGGCGGCCGCGGTGGCGGACGGGACGATCGCGCAGCGCCTGCATTGCATGGCGCCCGCGGATCATTCCGCCGTCTCGGTCGCGTCCGGACGGTTCAGCATCGGGCCGGTCAAGATCATGCTCGACGATGAGACCCTGCCGTCGCTTGACGCGCTGGCCGACTCGATGCGGCGGGCGCACGCGGCCCGGCGGCCGGTGGCGGTGCACTGCGTGACCCGCGTTCAGCTGGTGCTCACGCTGGCTGCGCTTGACGCGGCCGGACGGGCGCCCGGTGACCGGATCGAGCACGGCGCCGTGATCCCGGCCGAGCTGGTGCCTGCGCTGCGCGGGCTCACGGTCGTCAGCCAGCCGCACTTCGTGGTCGAGCGCGGGGAGCAGTACGCGCGGGACGTCGCGCCTGGGGACCTACCCGACCTGTGGCGGCTGCGCAGCCTGATCGACGCCGGGGTGGCGGTGGCGGCAGGCACGGACGCGCCGTTCGGCGGGGCGGACCCGTGGCCGGTCATGCGGGCGGCGACCCGCCGTCCGGCCGCGCTCGGTCCGGGCGAGACGGTCGACCCGGCGACGGCGGCGCGACTGTTCCTCGGCTCGGCCGCGGCGCCGAGCGTGCCCCGAGCGATCGCGCCCGGCGCCGCGGCTGATCTTGTCCTGCTCCGATGCCCGCCTCGGGAGGCGGTCCGCTCGCTCGGCGCCGACCTGGTCGCCGCCACGATCATCGACGGGGACGTGGTCTACCGGGCCGGAAGCGGCTAGCTACGGCTGGCGGGGCTTCCTGAACAACGTCTCCTGAGCGATGGTCGCTAGGCGCGAGCCGGCCGCGCTGTAGACGACGCCGGTGTAGAGGCCGCGGCCGGCCACGGCGGTGTGCGGGATCAGGCCCTGCCAGGTCCATTCGTCGATCCGGGCCGGGCGGTGGAACCAGACCGCGTGGTCGAGGCTCGGCCCGCCGTGGCCTTCGCCCCCCTCCAGGGCGATCAGGCCGGACGAGATGTCGGAGATATAGGTGAGGATCGCCGCGTGCAGCAGCGGGTCGTCCGGCAAGTCGGCGGTGCACCGGAACCAGAACTCGCTCGGGATCCGGAACCCGTGCTCCGCCGTCTGGGCCGTCCGGAACTCGAACGAGTCGTGATCGTGGCCTGACCAGGCCGCCAGCGTTTCCGGGGCCGGGGTGTCGGGGATCGGGTCCGCGTCGAGGTCCGGGCCGGATCCGGGTGCGGTGAACGACGCGGCCATGTTGAAGATGACCTCGCCGTTCTGGATCGCCACCACCCGGCGGGCGGAGAAGGAGTGCCCGTCCCGGTCCCGCTCGACCTGGAACAGGGTCGGCCGGAGCGGGCTCCCGGCGCGCAGGAAGTAGCCGTGCAGCGAGTGCGGCAGGCGGCCGTCGGGCACGGTCTTCCCGGCGACGTACAGGGCCTGCGCGGCGACCTGGCCGCCGAAGAGCCGCGCCCGCGGCCCTTCGACGATCACGCACGACCGGTACAGGTTCTCCTCGATGAACTCAAGGTCGAGCAGGTCAAGGATGGACGGCCGGTCTCCCACGAGTTGCCCCTCCAGGTGCCCCTCCATATCAGGAGGTCGTCTTCTTGGCCGGGACGCGTCGCGGCTGGCGCGGCGGCTGGTCCGGCTCGCGCGTCGCTGCGGTCTCATCAGTCACCAGGCCAATGTAACGGGCGACCCCGGCCGTGCGTCTAGAGCCTCCGGCCTCCCATCCGGGCGCAGCGGGCCGCGGGCGTTATCGTGTGTTACCGGCGGTGATGCCTTGGCCGCGGGTACGCGATCAACGGCCAGCGTGAGGGGGCGGCGGGTGCGGGAGGCTGGGTGGGGGCCGGAGCGGCCCGGGCTTGACGTTGGGGTCGGCCTCGGGGTCGGCCTTGAGCTCGACCTTGAGCTCGACCTTGAGCTCGACCTGGCCGAGGACGGGGCGCCCGGCAAACCGCTGGTTGTCCTTGATCTCGAGCGCTGGCGCGGGGCGCCGGATGAGGAGATCGGCCGGGCGGCCGGACTCGTCGCCGCCGCGCTGCCGATCACGGTCGGAGTGCTCCGCGGCCCGCTGACGCCCGGGCTGGCACCGCTGGCGGCCGCCGCGACGCTGACGCTGGCCGACTGGCCGGCGTCGCCGGGAACGGTGCCGGCCGCGGCCGGGCCGCTGTCGCACGTCGTTCCGGTGGGCGATATCGAAGGGCCGGAAGCGGCCTCGACCGGGCTGGAAGGGGCGGTCAGGCGACTGCGGGACGCGGTCGCGCGGTCGCCCCGGGCGGCGATCGCGTGCGGGCTGCTGGTGCGGCAGACGGCGGCGCTCGGGACCGGCGAGGGGCTTGCGGCCGAGGCGGCCGCCTACTCGCTGCTGCTCGGCGGGCCGGAGTTCGCGCGCTGGCTCCGGGAGCGCGGCCCGGCCCGGCCGCGTTCGCGGAGCCAGTCCGCGGAGCCGGTGCTCGTCAGGCGGGACGGCGGGCGGCTGTCGATCGTGCTCAACGTGCCCGAACGGCGCAACGCGTTCAGCGTCGAGGTCCGCGAGCAGCTGCTCGACGCGGTGCGGCTGGCCGAGGCGGACCCGACCATCGAGTCGGTGGAACTGAGCGGGGCGGGTCCGGCGTTCTGCAGCGGGGGCGACCTGGATGAGTTCGGCCTGGCGACCGATCTCGTCGCGGCCTGCCTGGTGCGGCTCTCCCGGGCGCCGTGGCGGGTCATCGAGCGGATCGCGCCGAAGGTGACTGTCTTCGCGCACGGGGCTTGCGTCGGGGCGGGGGCCGAGATCACGGCGTACGCGGGCCGGGTCGTGGCCGCGCCGGACGCGTTCTTCGCGCTTCCGGAGGTACGCATGGGGCTGGTCCCTGGCGCGGGCGGCTCGGTCAGCGTGGTGCGCCGGATCGGCCGCTGGCGGGCCGCGTGGCTGATGCTCACCGGCGAGCGGCTGCCCGCGGTGACGGCGCTGCGGTGGGGCCTGGTCGACGAGATCACGCCGGGCGCGGTGACGCCCGGCGCGGTGACGCCGCCGCCGGGGTGGGCAGGCCGGTTAGCCCCGGTAACATCGCCCGGAGGCGCTCAAGCACCCGGCCGAGCAGGTTCTGGTCGGTGACCACCCCGCCGCGCGGCGCGGACTCCATGACCTCGATCAGGTTCTCGTAGAGAAGGTCGCCGAGCAGGACCCGGACCACGCCAAGCGGGAGCCCGACCAACGCGGCGACCTCGGCCACGCTCACCGGGACGCGACACAGGTCGAGGATCTGAGCGCGTTCCGGGCTGCTGATCGACTCCGGGTCAGCCGACCTCATGCTGCGGACGACCATGTCGACCAGGTCGAAGTACCGCGTCCCCCGCGACCGCGTCCGGCCGCCGGTCACGGTGTACGGCCGGGCGACCGGTCCGGCCTCCTCGTAGGTCCATCTGTCGTCCTCGCTCATGGCCCCCGGCCTTACCTAGAGACCGGGTCCTGCACGGGGAACCTCGGGTTCGCGATCATGTGCTGTCCGACCCGCTTGACCAGGACCGCCATCTCGTAGGCGATCTGGCCCGCGTCGGCCCCCGCCTGGGCCAGCACGGCCAGGCAGGTCCCCCGCCCGGCCGGCGTGATGAACAGCAGCGAGGCGTCCATCTCGATGATCGTCTGGCTCACGTCCCCGTAGCCCGACCACATGCCCACGCCCCGGGCCAGGCTGGCCGCGCCCGCGGCGAGCGCGGCCAGGTGGTCTCCCTCGCTCTGGCTCACTCCCGGCGACTTGCCCAGCAGCAAGCCGTCGGGAGAGAGGATGACCGCGATCCGCACCCCCAGGTCAGCCGAGACAAGGTTGTCGAGCAGCCAGTCAAGCTCGCCCAAGGCGGGTCCTCCGCTCATTATTGACTCCAGCCAGGCTTGGCGCCAGGGCCTTCGCCGCCGGGGGCGGAGTCGCTGCCCTCAGGTGTACCGGCGGCGCGGCCGCTCCGCAATCCCTGCTGGATAGCGGACATGAGCGACCGGGCCTGCTCGGGTGAGCGGCCTGCCAGCGGCCCCTGGGGCGCGGCCGGGCGGTTCTCGCGCAGTTGCGGGGCCATGCTGGTCTGCGGCGCCCGGCGCGGCAGACCGGCGGGCCCGGCGGTGCCGGCGGTGCCGGCGGTGCCGCCGCTGGCGGAGGCCGGCGACGCGCCCTCGGCGGGAGCCCCGACGCCGACGCCCAGCCCGCGCTCCGGCCGCAGCAGCCGCCGGCCGGCCAGCGCCTCCGCCGCTCCGCCAACGGACGCTCCCGACGACGCTGAGGCGGCCGCAGCCGCAGCCGCCTCCCGCGCGGCGGTTTGCGCCTCCTTCGCGGCCTTCCCGGCCAGGGAGGGGACCTCGTCCTCGGCCACCACGAGGGTTCGCGGCAGCAGGACGACGGCGGACGTGCCGCCGTAGCCGGAGACGCGCAGCGAAATCCTGACGCTGTGCCTGGCGGCGAGCCGGCTGACCACGAAGAGCCCGAGCTGGTCGCTGTCGGCCAGGTCGAACTCCGGCGGCTTGGCCAGCCGCCCGTTCAGCGTCTCCATGATGTCGAGCGGGATGCCGAGGCCGCGGTCCTCGACCTCGATAACGTACCCGTTGGCCACCCGGCCGCCCCGGACCTGGACCTTGGTGCCGGGCGGGGAGTACTGGACGGCGTTCTCGATCAGCTCGGCGAGCAGGTGGGTCACGTCCGCGACGGCCGTGCCCTGCACGAAGTCGGGCGAGTCGGTGACCAGCTCGACCCGGGCGAAGTCCTCGATCTCGCCGATGGCGCCGCGCAGCACCTCGACCACCGCGACCGGCTGACGCCAGGTCCGGCCGGGGGCCGCCCCGGAGAGGATGATCAGGCCCTCCGCCTGGCGGCGCATCCGGGTGGTCAGGTGGTCGAGCCGGAACAGCTGCGCCAGCGCGTCCGGCTCGTCGGTGGCCCGCTCCATCTCGTCGAGCAGCTTCAGCTGGCGCTGCAGCAGGGATTGATTGCGCCTGGCCAGGCTGCGGAACACGCGGCTGACGCCGCTGCGCAGCTGCGCCTGCTCGACGGCGGCCTCGACCGCCGTCCGCTGCACGGCGGAGAACGCGTCCGCGGTCTCCGTCACCTCTCTCGTCCTGGTGCCCAGGTTGAGCGGCGGCGCCTCGATCGCCACGTCGACGTCGGCGCCCGCTCGGAGCCGGCTGACGACGTTCGGCAGCCGCTCGTCGGCCAGCGTCCGCGCCGCGCCGCGCAGCCCGGTCAGCTCGCGGCTGATCCGGTTGCCGAACCCGAGCAGCAGAACCGAGGAGACGATGACCGCGAGCAGCCCGGCGCCGCCGACCAGGATCACGTTGCGGATGATGGCATCGCTTGCCTGCGCCTGCCCGCTGGTGATGGCGCCCCTGGTAGCGGTCTCGGCCCCGGTGAGCTTGGCGAAGACCGTGTCTACGCCGGCCTCCCAGGCCGTCGGACTCACCGGGAGCGCCGCGCCCGGGCGGCCCGCGACGATCTTGTTCTCCAGTGCCTGCAGGTTCTTGAAGGCGGGAGAGGCGTCCACCGGCGCGTACGGGTTGGGGCTCTCCTGCCAGTCGATCGGCGCGTCGCCAATCGCCTCAAGGAGCCGCTGGTCATCGACCGTCTGCACGAACAACGTGTGCTCGGCCGTGGATATGACGCCGCCGCCGGCGAGCACGCCGCCCACCAGCGAGGCCTCCTGGCCGATGTCCTCCGCCGCCTCGCCCTCCTGGAGCACCGCCTGCGCCTCGCTGTACTCGGCGATAGATCCGTCGGGGTTGCTCAACCCGCCGGCGTACTGGTCGACTGAGTTCCCCTCGGTTGTGTAATCCTCGAAGGCGGTCAGCGCCGGGATCGTGCCGGCGTCAACCTTGGCCCGCAGCTGGGTGAGCTGGTTCAGGTTCGCGAGCACCGTGGCGCCCGCTGGTTTGTCCGCCGGGGGCTCAAGGCTTGCCGCCTCCGCGGCGGCCACCCGGAAGCCGGTGACGGCGGCGTTGGTCTGCGGGCGCTGCTTGTCCATCGCGGCCTTGGCCGCGTTCATCGCCGCCACTGCATTGGCCGGCAGGTGGCCGTGCGCGCTCCGGTACAGGGCGTGCATGTTCTGCCAGACGAAGGTGTCCGCGCGCTCGGTTTGAAACGCCTCCACCACCGCCGCCGTCGGGGCGCCGATCTCCTGGTTGAGCGTGTTGTCGTTCTTGTTCGCGATAGCCCCGCCGACCGTGCTCACGGCGGCGTAGGCCCAGAGCGCGATGAGGGAGAGCAGCGGGATCACGAGCAGGATCGTGATCGTGGACCGGATCGATCGCTGGCGGGCGGTCCGGTCCGGCCAGCCGATGGTGGGCACGCGACTGCGCGCGTCCTTGCGGTGCCTCGGGGCGCTGCTCTGCGGCCCGGTCGGATGTCCGGCGGGCTCGGACCGGGACTGATCGGCGTAGTCGGCGTAGCCGTCTGATTGCGGTACCAGGCGAGGAGGCGAGGTCGGCCACTCCTGGTCAGCTCTTCCCGGACCCATCGAATTTCCCGTCTTTATCGAGCCTTATCGGGCGGGGGCCAACAAAAAACAACACGCTTCATGTCAATTCACGGAAAGTCGACCGTCACGGCGGGCCGTCTCCGCGCAGGGCGGGTCGGCCTTGCCGTCGGACTTTCTAAGTAGTTAACTATTAGTACCATAGCAGCCGTTGAGCCGGGAGTTACTAAGACATTACCGAATTGCGGAATATTGTTACCATTTGACGAGAACCCGCTTGTCAGCGAGGTGCGGGCCTGACCGACCGGGCGGGCGGGCGCTCGTCGACCGGGACCGGACGCGACCGCTGTCGCATCTCCCCGTCGGCGCGGACGAACTGCCGCAGCTCCACCGGCCGGGCTGGTCCCGCACCTGCCGCCAGGTCACCGGGCGCCGCACGCGATCCCGGCCGGCGGCGCTCGGCCACCACCAGCAGCTCCGCCGCCATCACGGCCAGGTCGTGGCTGGCCTGGTGCTTGTGCCCGCGGCTGCCGAGGTCGACCTGGGCAACGGCGTCGAGCCCGTGGGCGGCGGCGGTGTCGAGCAGCACCGCGAGCTCGACGCCGTATCCGACCGGGACCGGCAGCGACTCCATCAGCTCGCGGCGGATCGCCCACTCCCCCGCGAGCGGCTGCACGACGCCGGTCAGCTCCGGCCACCACAGGCTCAGCAGCGGGCGGGCCACCAGCTCGGTCACCCGTCCCCCGTCGGCGGTGACCGATCCGTCGCCGGCCGCGTAGAGCCGCTCGTAGAAACCCTTGACCAGCAGCACCTGCGGGTCCCCCAGGAGCGGCCCGAGCAGGCCGGTGACGAAGTGCGGCCCCCAGTGGGTGAGGTCGGCGTCCACGAAGACGAGCAGGTCGCCCTTGGTGACCAGCAGCGACTTCCATAGCGCCTCGCCCTTGCCGGGCCAGCCGCCAAGCTCGGGCGCCACATCCCTGGCCCGGTGCACGGCCGCCCCGGCCTGCGCCGCGACCGCGGCGGTGGCGTCGGTGGAGTCTGAGTCCATCACCACGACCTCGTCGATCAGCCCGGTGTCGGCCGCGAGCCGCGCGATCGCGCTCACCACGCCCGCGACCGTGCGCTCCTCGTTCTTGGCCGGGATCACCACGCTGACGGTCACGCCCAGATCGCGCTTGCGCTCGGTCAACTGCCGCTCGGGCCAGTCCTGCCAACGGCTCGTCCGCCGCCGCAGCCACGCCGCGGAAATCTCATCCGCTCCGCTCAGGACCAACCCCCTAGGTCTCGCGACCAGCCTACCTTCGAGCCGAATCAGGCATTCGTCAGGCTGACGACGGCCAGCCGAGGACGCCTGAGCTCACCCCGGCGGAACACCTCGGTCTCCGCCGCCGACGCGCCGCGCAGGTCGGCCGCCGCCAGCGCCTGGGCCTTGAAGGCCCGGGCGGCCAGGCTCAGCCGGTGCGACACCGGCTCACCGCTGCCGTCAAAGTCCGCAGGCCACGCCTCGCCCCAGAGCCTGATCTCGGCCCGGCCGGACTCGGCGGCAGCGCGCACCAGCCGCCGGACCCGCTCGTCGTCGCGGTAGAGGTCCGCCCGCAGCGCGATCGCCTGCAGGCAGGGTCCGAGGACCGGCGCCGCGAACACGGCGTCGAAGCTCCGCGCCCGCACGCCGAGAATGTCGAGCGGGCGCGGATCCTCGTCGTCGGCCGTGACCACGGTGACGTCCCAGCCCGCCATCACCTGGTCGAACAGCCAGCCGCCGGCGTACCGTACCGCCTCGGCCGCGCTCGGCGCGATCGCGGTCATGCGGGGCCGCAGCGAATGTCTCATCAGGGGCTGAGCGCCAGTTCCCTGGCGAGGGTGCTGGCGTAGCCGCGAAACACGTCGGTCACCGGAATTGATGGATCGAGCAGCCATGAAGTCTCCATTCCATAGAGAAAGGCGATGATCTCCACGGCCTTAACGGCCGGATCAAGGTCGGTACGGTAGCGGCCTGCTCGCTGCCCTCGCCTGATGCCCTCGGCGACGATGGTCAGCGCGTCCTGGTAGCGGCTGAGGAAACGGTCGTGCAGCGGGGCATCGGGATTAAGGTTCTCCGTCAGGAGAACGGTGAACAGGCCGATCAGGTCGGGCGCCCGCGCGAACCGATCGATAACGCGCTCCAGTTGCTCGACGACGTCGCCCGACATGTCCACGTGGGCCATGTCGTCGGCGTCGCGCGCGTCGAGGACAGCGTGCAGCAGCTGCTCTTTGGACTCGAAGTGATGCAGCAGGCCGGCCGTGGTCACGCCCGCTTCCTGCGCGATCTGGCTGAGCGTGGTGCCACGCCCGCCATTGCGCGTCATCAGGCGCTGCGCCACGGCGAGGATCCGCTGCCGCCGGTCCTCTCCCTTGGCGAAGAGGGTGGCGTATCGCCTCTGTTCGGCCACGAGACTCCCTTCAACCAACCTACTGAACGCACACTAGATTGGTTCGTTTGCCGTTTACAAGAGGAAATGCCCATGCAATTTCCCGGATAGCTCACCCGGCCGCGGGCAGTCAGACCGGTGCTCGCCGGGGCTTTTCGTCACTCTCCGTGCATGCCAGCCCCGACCATGCGGCGCTCGGCCGATACGCCGCGGGCGCGCCAATTAGCCACGCAATGTAGCCGGGCAGCCACCTCCAAGCCAGCACGCGGGCGATAGTCGCGGAAAATCGCCTTTCATAATATGATTGTCAAAAAACGACAACGGTCATCTCGCCATGCGAAAGGATCGATCGCCGATGCGATAAGTCGCCTAATGTAACCGTGCAGTAAGGTTGTGCACATGACGCAGAACATGGTGGATGCGGCGGCGAGCGCGCCGGGTGACGAGCCATCCTGGAAACAGCGAGCGGTCGAGCGGTCGACCCGCGCCGCTAAGCTCCGCGCCGAGCAGCGCGTCCAGCGGTTCCTCGACGCCGCCCAGGCCATCATCACCGACACGGGCTCCACCGACTTCACCGTGCAGGATGTGGTCAACCGGTCCAGCCAGTCGCTGCGCAGCTTCTACCAGCACTTCGACGGCAAGCACGAGCTGCTGCTGGCGCTGTTCGAGGACGCGCTGCGCCGGGCCACCGGCCAGATCGCCGCCGCCGCCGCCACCGACGCCGACGCCGCGCCCATTGACGCGCTCCGCACCGCGGTCCAGCTGCTGTTCGAGCTCTCCCGGCCCGACCCGGGCGCGCACCGGCCGCTGTTCACCGAGTTCGCACCCCGGCTGCTGCTCAGCCACCCGGCCGAGGTCCGCCGCGCGTACGCCCCCCTGCTTGAGCTGCTGACCACGCTGACCGCCCGCGCCGCCGACGCCGGGCAGCTCCGCCCCGGCGCCGAGCCCCGGCGCGTCGCCGCGCTCACCATGGAGACGGTCATGTTCACCGCCCAGACCAGCGGCGGGGCCGACCCCGACGGGATCGTCCGCCCGGTCACCGCAGACGAGATCTGGGACTTCATCGCCCACGGCATCGCCAAGGCCTTATGCAAACGACATGACCGCAGGCCGCAGCGTCGGCTCTCCCGACCAGCCGCGGGATCCGGCCAGCGGCCCGCCAGTTCAAAATCGTCATCTCGAACGGACCCCGGTTCCCCGACTAAGGGATGCTCGACGACGCCTCGTGGCGGGACTACGTCGGCAGGGTCGAGGCGGCCGCGGAAACGTTCCGGCCAGCCAGTTGAGAACGGCGGTGCAAGGCAGGCGCTCACAGGCCTGCGGAGCCGGAGGCGGGGGTTGACGGCTTGGCCACGATGAGCAGGGGCGGTCGGGCGGTGCCGCTTCTGATCGCGCCGCGGAGGCTCCTGATGACGGTCGACGGCTCGGTCTTCACGGTGTCGGGCAGGAAGTGCAGGACGTTGATGCCTTGGGCCGCCATCCGGTTGTGCCGCATCACCGTGCGCTCGTAGTCGGCGGGACTGAGGTGGTACCGACGCGAGTCAACCTCGGCGACGACCCCCGCCCGCTGCCACCACACGTCGGCGATGCCGAGGAAGGTCCCGTCGGCGGTGTAGAGCTCGGCGTTGTACATGGGCTCGGCCAGGTCTGACCGGCCGATCAGCGTCATCAGGTCGCCTTCGGCGGCGGACCTGCTGCCCGCGATGCACTCCCGCAGCGCCACCCGGTAAAGGCGCGAGCCTCCGACCGGGCCGTCGTTGAGCTCGGCGACCAGCGAGGCGACATTGCAGCGGCCGTTCTGAATGGCCTCGGCGACAACCGCCCGGACGTCGCCCAGACTGGCCATGGGCCTGGTCGCGTCGGCGACGGCGCGGGCAAGCGGCACGAACCGGATCCGGTTGGTGCGGAAGAACTTCTCCGGCATTCGGCCGGTGCGGATGATCCGGACGTAGCCCGCGCTCCGCACGCGCACGTCCTCGGGGACGAGGACGTCGACCTGGTTGAGGCCCGCGCACTGCAGCCGATGCCGCCGCACCGCGACCGCCCCGGTCAGCAGGCTCTTCGGCCCCGCGTAGAGCAGCGCCGCCATCGCCCGCTGATCCGCGGAGACGGCGCCGGTGTTGACCACGTAAACGCCCGGCAGGATCCGCTGCCACCGGCCGCCCGGCCCGACCAGGTGATCGAGCCTGCCGCGGCTCACGCCGCACTCGAGCGCCTGCGCCCGGCTAACCACTCCGAACTGCTCACCAAGCACCCGGTTGAGCCGTTCCCGATCATAGACAGGTGTGACTGGCATGCCCACAGAATGTCACCACCCCCTGACAAAACGCCCGCACCGGTACAGCGCCGAGCGAGGCTTGGCCCATCGGCGGGCGTCCCGGCGGCTCGACCGGTCAGGCGACGGCGAACATCTTGCTGTTATCGCGGTTGACTACCTGTCACCTACGCCTGCGACAGGATTTCGGGTTCCTGTCGACTACGCCATCGACAGGATCGGCGTCCTGTCACCTACGCCAGCGACAGGGCCTATTGGGGTCGATGGCGTAGGTGACAGGAC
>Ga0302324_100009106_pt1 | contig 20840 bp, 18 predicted proteins | sample Palsa_T0_1_FD_201949 | JGI IMG/M metagenome (GOLD analysis project Ga0302324, IMG submission 201949) | Peat permafrost microbial communities from Stordalen Mire near Abisko, Sweden - Palsa_T0_1 | ecosystem: Environmental > Terrestrial > Soil > Palsa > Peat permafrost | place: Sweden: Abisko...
GCAAACCGCGCAGCTCGTATTGATGGCTGTATTTCTATCCTTATCTTATGTGGATGAGCGCGCCTTGAATCTGGTCGAGCAAAAAGTAGCGCGCACGGTGTCCAGACTGCCGCCGGATTCGCGCGTAATTGCAACCGTCAAGGATTCGCGGCTCTACGTGCAGGCGCTACAGCATGTCGCCGGCCGTCCGTGCATAGGGCGGTGCTTTGACTTCGCCGACTACGAGCCGTCCACCGAACAGTTTCGGCTGAGAGCTTGGGCTGGCAACACGTTCGTGATCACCGACTCTGCTGACATCGACAATCTCGAACACAAGCAATTCGTTTTCAACCGCGCCGATGTCCCCGTCTACCGCTTGTTTCCCTGCCGGGCCGGCCGCGAGATCTGCGAGGAGCGCGTGACCCCGGGCCAGCGGCTCATGGAGGTAGACATCGCTTCTTTGGCGCAAGCGGAGCAGCGATGACAACGGCGGTTCAAGATCGCGCGGCGAATTTACGGGCCCGGCGCGCATCCAAAGACCTTTGGACGGAAACCGTCACGATTTTTGTCGTGTGCTTTTTAGTCACTTTCATTTCCAATTCAGGGGTCCGAGTCGGGCTTGCCGATCTGCTGAACGTCGGGAGTTCCGTAAGCGGGGGTATCGAGCCGCTTGCAATCGCGAAAAGCCTCGCTAGTTCCGGCAAATTCGAAGACCCGTTCATAACACCTACCGGGCCGACAGCTCACATGGGCCCGATTTACCCGCTTTATCTCGCCGGCATCCTGCTTGCCGCGAAGAGCGCCGGGGTTCAGGCCATACTTTTGCACTTGGGCGCATCCCTCTTTCACGCCCTGGAGCTTGCTTCGTTGCCTCTTCTTTCCCTGGCTGCATTCGGCGAGGTTGAGATCGGCTTTATTGCTGGACTGCTTGGGATCTTAATCCCTTGCTTCAATTTCCTGCCCCTGTGGGACTCCTCACTAACGGGCCTCGCGACGATCGGCTTTTGTTTTGCCGCGACGCGCGTCGACGCTCGATCCACTTCGGGTTTCGCGGGACTCGGCGTATTGTGGGGCGCGGATTTGTTGCTCAATCCGGCGCTCGCTATCCCGACCGCAACCTGGGCGCTGTTCGCGGCCCGCAAACGACACTGGTCCGCGCGGAAAATCGGCGTCGGGCTCCTCGCGACCGTTCTTACATGTTTACCGTGGACGATCCGCAACTACCGAGTACTCGGGGGCTTCGTCCTCATACGGGATAATTTCGGTCTCGAGCTCCAAGTCTCGAACAACGACTATGCGACGCCGGGCATCCTCCAAAATGTCCAGTCGTTCGTCAGATTTCATCCGTCGAAGAACGCCGACCAGATCCGGGCCATTCGAAAGCAAGGCGAGCTCCGGTATGGACGGGACAAATTGCGCCAAGCGGAAGCATGGATTGAAGCGAATCCGGGACGCTTCCTGGCATTGTCGATCGAGCGCGTGCTCCAGTTCTGGTTCCCACCGGTTTCGCCTCGCCGTTCGCCGTTCATCAGCATCGGCATTTGGCTGGTCACTTTATTTTCCGTGCCCGGGATTGTCCTGGTCTTGCGACGCTCTCTCCCTTATGGAAAGGCCCTCCTTTGGATGCTGGCATTGGGGCCGATTCCTTACTATCTGGTGCAAGCGGACCCGCGCTACCGAATGCCTTTCCTCTGGATGTCGCTGCTGCTGGCCGGATACGCAATGCACTTTGTGATCCGGCGCTTCGATTCAAAAGTCGCCAACCCAGATGTAAAGCCCTAGTTCTCGCCGTCCACCGCGACGGGCGCCCCGGGGAGGATGCCGAGCTGCTGATAAATCGGGCGGATGACCGGCCGCAATTTCGGGATTTGAAACCAGAACCAAGCCGCCCCGGCGACGCAACCGACTCCGCACAGCAGCACCGCTCCCGGCGCGCCGATCACCGGCGCGAGACTCCCCGCCAGCAGGCTCCCAAAAGGACTCGCGCCCATGTACGCCATCATGTAATAACTCATCACCCGGCCGCGTTTGTCCTCTTCGACAATGGTCTGAATGACGGTGTTGCTGGCAGCGGCGAATAGCATCATCCCAAACCCCGTCACACACAGTAGAGCGAGTGACAGCCAGTAATTTCGGGAAAATGAAAAGGCGATCAACCCGCCGCCGAACACCACTGCTACCGTCGGAATCACCCTATAAAGGCCCCGCACAGATTTGCGCGTGGCCAGGCTTAGCGCCGCGCCGATCGACCCCACACCGGTAGCTCCCATCAAAAATCCCAGCGTGTGCGGTCCGCCATGCAGAATTTTGGTGGCGAACACGGGCATCAAAACGGTGTAAGGAACGCCCATGAAACTGACGATCGCAAACAGCGACAACACGGTGCGGATGGGCGCAAATGTGGAAACATAAGTCCAGCCTTCCTTCAACCGCGCGAACATACTCGCGGCCGATTTGCCGACGGGTTGGCCCACTATCTGCATGGCCAGCAGCGAAGCGATGACGGCGAAATAGCTCAGGCCGTCTATCAGGAAACAATATCCTTCTCCGACCGCCGCGATGATGATTCCCGACAAAGCCGGTCCCAACAGACGCGCGCTATTGACCATGGTCGAATTGAGCGCGATGGCGTTGCTCAAATCGGTCCGGCCGTCCACCATTTGAACCAGGAACGATTGCCGCGCCGGCATGTCGAAGGCGTTGATCAATCCTTGAAAAACGCTCAGGCAGAGAATTTCCGGAACGGTGATGCGCCCGGATAGAGTCAGGCCGGCCAGCAGGAGCGATTGCAACGCCGCCAGAAACTGCGTGATCAACAGGACGCGTCTCCGCTCCCAGCGGTCAACCCAAACGCCCGCTACCGGACCCAGAAGAAAAGTTGGGATCTGACTCGCGAAAGTAACCACGCCCAAGAGTAAGGAAGAGCCGGTCAAACGATAAACCAGCCAGCTCGTGGCCACCCGCGTCATCCACGTGCCGATCAGGGAAAGGCTTTGCCCGCAAAAGAAGAGCCGGAAATTAGGGTGGCGCAAGGCGCGCAGAGCGTCAATCTTCATGCAACAGTTTCAGCAAGTCATCGGTCTTGGCCGTCTCACCCAGACGGGGAAAAATCTTCTCGACGCTGTGGCGATGCGAGTCGGCGTCCCGATCCGTCATCGCGTCCACGACCAGCGTCACGTGATAGCCCAGATCGTGAGCGCTGCGCGCGGTCGATTCCACGCCGATACTGGTCGCGACGCCCGTCAATACCACTTGGGTTACGCCGCGCCGGCGTAAGTTTTCATCCAAAGCCGTGCCAAGGAACGCGCCCCATCGCTGCTTAGTGATTAAGAAGTCAGAAGGCTGCTGTTCTAGTTCAGCGACAAGCTCGGTCCAATCGGGGGGCAACGAAAACTTCGGGCTTTTGACATCTGTACGGCCCGGCGCCGCGCCGGTCACGTTGACGAGAACCACCGGCAAGCCTCGCTCGCGGAACGCGCGCGCGAGCCGCGCGGATCGATCGATAATCTCGTCGGCGGGATGCACCGTGGGCAAACCGACAATGCCCTTTTGCAGGTCAATCACGATTAGGGCGGAGACGTCATCGAGTTTTGTAGGCGGCATGGTTATTCCTTTCGTGGACTCACTTCTCCACCAGGCGCTTGATGATCTCGCCCGCTTCAAACAGGGTTCGCTGTTCCTGTTCGTCGAGCCCGGCGACGGCCTGGGCGAGCCATGTCCGTTTTGCTTCGCGGGTGCTCTTTCGCACCGCGGCGCCTCTTGCGGTCAGTTCGATATTCACTTGGCGGCCGTCGGTGGGATGCGGCTTGCGCTCCACCATGCCCATTTCCTCAAGTGCTGCGATGGTGGTTCCCATCGATTGCGGCTTCATGCTTTCCGCGCGCGCCAGATCGGCGATGGTGGCGGGCCCGTCTTTCGCCAGGCGCGTCATGACGGCGGCCTCGGTCAAGGAAAGCTCGTGCGAGGCCGCCGCTGCGCGCACGCGGCGCACCAATAATCCAACGGCTTGAATAAAGTCGACGACGTCGATGTCAAGGGGCTTGCGCGGCACGGCAATTCCATCGTTACACAACGACAGGTAAACTTGCAAGTGTACCTTGCCAGTTTAGCTGTTTAAGTGGAAGGCCGCGTCCGTTCGCCTATTTCCCGAGATTTCTGTCGAAGAATTGGCCGACTTCCTGGAACGCGGCGGCGCACTCGGGCGCCGTTGTCGCGAACTCGTACTGGGCGTGCGATTCCCCTTCGAAAACGAGCAGTTCCGCCCGGACGCCGGATTGCAATAGCTTTTGATGTACTCGCACCGTATTGCTCAAAAATAGATCGCGCGTGCCGGAGATCAGGATCGTCGGCGGGAATCGCGAGAGCTCGCCGTAAACCGGCGAAAGCAGCGGCTCTTTCAGGTCGTGACTGCCCGCATAAAGCCTGGCGGCCGCATCCAGCAGGCCGTCATTGGTTCCAAGAACGTTGTCTACGAACTCGTTCGTGAAATAAGTGTCGCCGGTCTTCGTCAGATCGGACCAGGGCGTTCCCGCCATCAGCGCGCCCGGAAGCGCTATTCCCAATTCCTTGAGTTTGATCACAGTGGCCAGCGTCAGACCTCCACCCGCCGAGGTGCCGAATAGGCCCACGTTCTTCGGGCGGTGGGACTTCACGACTTCTTTCCACACCGCAACGGAGTCGTCGAGCGCCGCTGGAAACGGGAAATCGGGCGGCATGCGGTAATCCACGGATAAGACCTCGATGTTGCCGAAGTGCGCCATCAAAATCGCCTCGGGAGTGGCAGCCTCCCCGCCGGAGAAAACGTAAGCTCCTCCGTGCACATGCACCAGCAAGCGCCGGCGGTTCTCATCGGCGATCTTCTCAGGTTTCACGTCGTAGACGCGAACGCCGCCGACCTTCTGCTCGGTCACTGTGACGTGGAACTGACTCTTCATCGCATCCAACGTCTTCAATTCCGCCTCGTCCGCCTGCTTCGCCAGCGCCTTCCATTGTTCGTTCGTCAATTTCGGCGCGTTGGCGTTCCCTTGCCACGCCGGGGCAATCACTTTCCGCAGTTCGGGACTGACAGTCGTGGGGGTCGGAATAACGCGCGCGGGAATCGAGCGCTCGGTGGCCGTTTGTGCCACACCGATTCCGCGGAATACAATCAAGCAGCACAAGGCTAAGCCGATCTCGTGTCGAGCATTCATTAGGGCAAGTTCTCCTCTATACATTTATACTTTCTATTGATGCCCCCGCACAGATTGCCGCGAAGCACTCTCTGGTTCGCAATACTGACCCTGTTCGCCGCAACGTCAGTCCAAGGCCAGGAGCCGGCCATCGGCGTCCCCGTTCCGCCTTTGGGCCCTGGTCCCTTCGTGCTCGACACCGCCGAGCAGCATAAGATTCGAGTGACTGTTGTGACCAAGGGGCTTCAACACCCTTGGAGCCTGGCATTCCTTCCGGATGGGAGCATGCTCGTCACCGAGCGTCCGGGCCGGATTCGCGTAGTTCGCGATGGAGTGCTTGGCCCGAAGCCCATCAGCGGCCTGCCGGAGGTAAGAACTAAAGGGAACGGCGGCCTGATGGACGTGGCGTTGCATCCGCGCTTCGCCGAGAATCATCTGGTCTACTTCACCTATACCAAGCCTGTCGAGAACGACAAAGGCGCACCGGCCGTGGCTCACGGAAGGCTGGAGAGCGGCGCGCTTTCGGACGTGCGCGACATCGTGGTTACCGACGCCTGGGAAGGTAACGGAGGGCTGAGCGCGCGCATCGCGTTTGGACGCGACGGGATGCTCTACTTCGCTACCGGCGGGAATGTGGGACGCGTCGCACAAGATCCAACCAGCTTAAGGGGCAAAATTCTCCGCGTGCGCGACGACGGCTCCGCGCCGCCCGATAATCCGTTCGCGGGCCGCGCGGGTTCGAAGCCCGAAATCTACACGCTGGGGCACCGCAATTCATTAGGCCTCATGGTCCATCCGCAGACGGGCGCTTTGTGGAATAACGAAAACGGCCCTAACGGCGGCGATGAGATCAATATCATCCTTCCCGGCCGCAATTATGGTTGGCCCCTGATCAGCTTTGGCCGCGACTACGCGGGCCCGCGTGTTTCGGAGCACCCCACGCAGGAAGGCATGGAGTCTCCGATCCTGGTGTGGTTACCCTCCATTGCCGTGTCCGGCATGGCGGTTTACACCGGCGACCGTTTCCCGAAGTGGAAGGGCAACGTCTTTGTGGGATCGTTGCGCACCGGCGAGATCCCCGGAACTGGTCATCTGGAGCGCCTGGTGTTCAATGAGAAGACCGAGGAGCTGCGGCGCGAATCGATGCTCGGCGAGTTAAGGCAGAGAATTCGCGAAGTCCGCCAAGGCCCCGATGGTTACCTGTACCTGTTGACGGACGAAGACGACGGCGCGCTACTGCGCATCGAACCAACGCAATAGTAATGACGAACCTTCTAATTACCATTCTGCTCTTCTTCGGAACCCCGACGGCCGATTCGACCGTGGAATTCGAGAACGCCTGGGTCCGGATCGTTCGCGTGCATTACGCGGCTTACGAAAAGACAGCCTATCACGACCATCCTTCAACTCCGACGGTCTACGTCTACACCACCGATGGCGGACGCTTGCGCATCCTGCATGACGATAAAGAGGAACCGGTGATCCGGCCCGCGGTGAAGGCCAACAGCATCCGATTTAACCCCGGCGCGATGGAGCATCATCAGGTGGAGGAAATGGATGGCATCGCAAGCGAGTATCTGAGGCTGGAACTGAAAATTGAGCCGATCGATCTGCCGGCAACCGATGTGCGCCGCGCGCCCGCCGATTCGACGCCCTTCGAAAACGGCATGCTGAGGATTCTGCGCGTTACCTGCCCGCCCAAATCCGTCTGCCCCGCATCCGCGCATCCCGAAGATCCCGCGGTGGAGGTAATTCGTTCGCGCTTCCGGTGGATCGGCCCTAATGGTCGCGGCTACACGAACGCGACGGACGCGTCCATCAGCATCGTGCGGGTGGAGCTTAAATCCAAACCGTCACGGTAACTATCTGCCCGACTTGGAAGATTCGACACCCATTCTGATCGGATGCGGCGATGCCACCGATCTCACCACTCCGATCGCGGCCGGCAGGTCCCCGTTGGACCTGATGGCGCAGGCGGCCAAAGTCGCGCTGGCGGATGCCGGTGGATCAGGCTTGGTGGAGGCCATCGATACCGTCGCGGTGTTGCGGCTCTTCTCGGATACCTCCCACCGCTTCGCTACCAAGCTCGGCGGTTCCACCAATCCGCCCAAGAGCGTCGCCGATCGCCTGGGCATCCACGCCGCGCGTTACATCTACACCTGGAACGGCGGGAACATGCCGCAGTATCTGGTGAACCTGTTCGCCGAGGCGATCAGCGAGGGCGAGATCGGAGCAGCCCTCATCACAGGTGGCGAAGCGCTACGGACGCAGCACGGCGTGGAGCGCGCGGGCCTCGCGGTCTCTTGGCACGAAGAGCCGGGCGGGACATTCGAGCTAATCGGCGATCCCCGGCGCGGCTGGAGCGACTACGAAGATCGCCACAACCTGCGTGCCGCGATCGTAATGTATCCGCTGATCGAGAACGCTATTCGCGCCACTTGCGGCCGCTCCGTTTCCGAACACATGCTGGCCATGGGCAAGCTTTTCGCGCAATTCTCCGCGGTGGCCGGGCGCAATCCGCTGGCAATCCGCCGCCAAGGCTACTCGGCCGAGCAGCTCGCCACCGTAGACGATGACAACCGCTGGATCGGCTTCCCCTACCCCCGCCTGATGAACTCGAACGCCTTCGTCGACCAGGCCGCGGCTTTGATCCTGACTTCGGTCGGCCTTGCGCGCAAGCTCGGCATCCCGGAATCGAAGTGGGTCTACCTGCATGGCTGCTCCGACGCGCACGATCACTGGTACGTGTCCGAGCGAACGAGCTTGCACTCATCGGCGGCCATACGCCGCGGCGCCCGCAAAGCTCTGGACATGGCCGGCCGTGCGCTCGACGACATCCGCTTTTTCGATCTGTATAGCTGCTTTCCGTCCGCGGTGTCGATCGGCTGCCGGGAAATCGGACTGGCTGAAGACGATCCGCGCGGCCTCACCGTCACCGGTGGTCTGCCGTTTTTTGGAGGGCCGGGAAACAATTACGTTACGCACTCGATCTCCGAGATGATGCGCCGCTTGCGTTCGCATTCCAGCAGCTACGGCCTGGTGACCGCCAACGGCAACTACGTTACCAAGCATTCCTTCGGTGTTTATTCGACCGCGCCGTTTCAGGGCCGATGGCGCAGGGAGAACCCGTCGGTTCTGCAAGCGGAACTGGATGCCTTACCAAAAGCGCCGCTGGTTGAGAACGCATCTGGTCCCGCCACGATCGAGACCTACACTGTGATGCACGGCAAGACTGGACCCGAATTCAGCGTTGTGATGGGCCGTCTGAACGCGACCGGCGAGCGTTTTATAGCCAATACTACAACCGAACCGGCCGTGCTCGGCGATCTTCTGGAGCGCGAAAGCCTCGGCCGCCCCGGTCTTGTAACAAGCCAAAACGGATGCAACCTGTTTGTTCCCTAGTAACGGATGCTGTATTCTCGCGCCTCGAGCGCGCTCTCTAAACGACGACCATCCTCCAAGTCAACTCGGATCGTTGCTTTAGGATTCATTGGATTTCCGCCGTCCACAATCACCAGCACGGTCAGCTCCCCGGCGTCAGGCGTCGCGCGAGCGCGGGCCGTGAAGCTAGCCCACTTGCCGTCCGCCTGGAGCAGCCCAGCCTCTCCCATTCGCATTTCCAGATGCGATTTCGCGTCGAACAAGCGGAGCGTGCCGCGCGCCCGGCCGCCGGCGGTTTGTGTAAGGTCAATCGTGAAATTCTTCGCCTTTACGGAAAGAGACCGCGCTTGCTCGGTCCGCATAGGACGGCTCGGCATGTTTTCCGAACGACTGAGAAGATGCCCGCCTTTTTCGCCGGTCACTTTGCCGTCGCGGAGCGCCATCCGTCCGTTCACGAATACGTCGCGGATTCCATCGGAAGCGAGTGTCGGATGCTCGTACGTAGCGTGGTCGATGACGGTAGCCGGATCGAACACCGTGATGTCGGCGGCCATGCCTACCGCCAAGAATCCGCGATCCACCATGCCGATGATGTTCGCGGGCAGCCCCGTCATCTTGCGAACCGCATCCTCCAGAGTGAGTGTTTTGGTCTCCCGGACGTAATGTCCCAACACGCGCGGGAATGTGCCGAAATAACGCGGATGCATCCCCGGATACTCTTCGGACGCGCCGCAGTCGCAGGCAATCGCACTGCCGGGAAATCGCAGGATCTCGACCAGATCCGCTTCCGAGCCGAACTTCAGGATAGCCGATGGACTCTCCTTTTCGAGAATGCGAATCATCGTTTCACCGGCGCCCGCATTCATTTCGCGCATGTAGTCGGTCAGCTTGCGCCGTTGGGAGGGGATGCCGATGTTCTCCGGTGTTAGAAACCGCGCTTCAATGGCCTCTTCGATTTCACGAGCGATGCGCGGCCGAAGCTCCGGATCGTGGAAGCGCTTCAACATTTCTTCCTGGCCGCCCTCCACTGCCCAGGCGGGTACCAGGAGCGCGCCCAATCCGGTTTGTCCGGCAAGATAAGGGTAGACGTCGGCGACGGTTTCGTGTCCTCTGGCCGCCGCCGTCCGCATCATGGCAAGGGCTTTCGGTGCGCTGCCTTGTTCCTTGCCCTGCACTTTCATGTGCGTGATGACAGGCATGAGATTGGACTTCTCGCCGATCTCGATGGTCTCGCCGATCGCCGCCAGACTGCTGTATTTCGATTCGGGAGTCAGCCGATCGTGATTCGGAAAGTTCGTGCGCCAGCTCGATGCAGCCTTCGTTACCGCGATCACCTCTTCGGTGCGCGCAAAGTATGCCGGTTTGTAATCCAGCCCCGCCGACACGCCCCAGGCGCCCTGCTTGAGGTTCTCCGTCAGCAGATCTCGCATCTTCTGGATATCGTCGACGGAAGGGCGTCGGTCAGCCCGCCCCATCACGGAGGTCCATACGGTATTGAAGCCAACGTAAGCCCCGAGGTTGACCGCCAGGCCATTGGAGCCGAAGTCGGCGAGTTGCTTGGCGATTGCTGTGCTGCCGCTGCCATCGGCATTGACGATCTCCGTGGTTACACCCTGCGTTAGCATGTTCACCGCCGCCCGTACGCCCGCTGGTGTGGCGTGGCTGTGAATATTCAGGAAGCCTGGGGCAACGACGAGACCGGTGACATCCAGATCCAACGCCGCCCGGGCGCCTTTCAGATCGCCGATGCGATAGATGAAACCGCTGCGGACCGCAACATCCGCGCGATAGCCTTTGGCGCCTGTGCCATCGACGATAGTTCCGTTGCGCAAGATGACGTCATAGTTTCCGGATTGTGCGAGAGCTGCGCCGCGGATCAGAACAAGCAGCGTTACTTGCCACAGCGTTCGATTTACAGTTCGCGCTTGCATGTTGAACGATCTTAGCCTAAACACCGTGCAACAGTTGACGGTCCGTGAAGTACAATCGGGGTTCATGACTCAGACGCAACTCTTCATCAATGGCGCCTGGACGGACAGCTTGACTGGGCGGACGCTCGACGTCCTGAATCCGGCCACGGCCGAAGTCATCGGCGTCGTATCTCACGCGCAGCATTCCGATCTCGACCTGGCACTGGAGGCCGCCGAACGTGGATTTCATGCTTGGCGAAAGATCTCCGCGTTCGAGCGATCCAAGATCATGCGAAAAGCGGCCGACCTCATCCGCTCCAGAGTGGACGCGATCGCGCGAACTCTTACCACCGAGCAAGGCAAGCCCTTGGCGGAAGCGAAAACCGAGATTCTGATTGGCGCGGATGTCATCGACTGGTTCGCCGAGGAAGGACGACGCACCTACGGCCGCGTCATTCCCGCGCGCGCCGAAGGAGTCTACCAGCTCGTTGTCAAGGAACCCGTCGGTCCGGTGGCGGCGTTTTCTCCCTGGAATTTTCCCATCAACCAGGCAGTCCGCAAGATCAGCATCGCCCTTGCTGCCGGGTGTTCCGTCATTCTTAAAGGGCCGGAGGAAACACCGGGGCCGTGCGCGGCGTTGGTCAGCGCGTTCGCCGACGCCGGCGTCGTTGCGGGAGCGGTGAATCTGGTGTTCGGCGTGCCGGCCGATATTTCCGAATACCTGATACCGCACCCCGTGATCCGCAAAATTTCCTTCACGGGATCCACCGCCGTCGGCAAACGGCTGGCCGCTCTCGCCGGCCTGCACATGAAGCGCACTACGATGGAGCTGGGCGGTCACGCGCCGGTAATTATCTTTGACGACGCCGATCTCGACGTTGCAACGAAGGTTATGACGGCCAGCAAATATCGCAACGCCGGGCAGGTCTGCATTTCGCCCACCCGCTTCCTGGTTCAAAAGAAGGTTTACGATTCCTTTGTCGACAAATTCATCACGGCCTCCAAAAACGTAAAGGTCGGTGACGGCCTTGAATCCGGCACCATGATGGGCCCTCTGGCACACGAAAGAAGATTGGAGGCCATGCAAGGCTTCATCTCGGACGCGGTGGACAAGGGCGCCAAAATCGAAACGGGCGGCGATCGGATCGGAGACAAAGGCTACTTCTTTTCGCCCACGATCTTGACCCATACGAACACAAATAGCCGCGTGATGAACGAAGAACCGTTCGGCCCCGTATCCGTCATGGTTCCCTTTTCGGAATTTGATGAAGCGGTGGCGGAGGCCAATCGGCTGCCCTATGGGCTGGCGGCCTACGCGTGGACCAAATCGGCGAAAACCGCCAACCTGATCGGAGCCGCGGTCGAGACCGGCATGGTTTCCATCAATCACTTAGGTCTGGCCTTGCCCGAAGTGCCGTTTGGAGGAGTAAAAGATTCCGGTTACGGATCGGAAGGCGGAACCGAGGCGATGGATGCCTACTTGAACAGTAAGTTCATTTCGCAGGCCGGACTATAACAGGAGTTCGAGTTTCCTTTTTGCCGGAGGACCGATGGATTTCGCTCTGAGCGACGAACACCGCATGTTGCGAGATTTGGTGGCGCGTTTCGTGCGCGAGGAGTTGCTGCCGCTCGAGCACGCGGTGCTCGAGCGCGAGGCCGTTGGACAGGGCGTCATGCTTACGCCCGTCGAAAGCGGCCCCATCGACAAAAAGTCCCGGGAACTCGGCCTGTGGGGACTGGATGCTCCCGAGGATATCGGCGGTTCCGACCTCCCGCGGGTCGCGCTGGTCGGCGTGAACGAAGAACTGGGCAAGACGATCACGCCCTATGTTCTTCCCCCGGATTCGCCCAATCTCCGCATGCTGATGGTGACCGTGAACGAGGAGCAGCGCGCGCACTACCTGGCTCCCTATGTGCGCGGCGAAACGATCGCGGCTATAGGGATCTCGGAACCGGGCGCTGGGGCCGATCCCGCGTCGATGACCACCAGCGCGGTCCGGCAGGGCGATTGTTGGGTCATCAACGGGCGAAAAATCTGGACCAGCAAGGCCGCCGAAGCCGACTTTACCATCCTCATGGCCGTCACCGACAAGAGCAAGGGCGCGCGCGGCGGCATCTCCGCTTTTCTGGTGGACAAGGGAACGCCCGGCTTCAACGCCCTCCGCCGGATCCGCATGATTGGCGGCCATTTCACCTATGAGGTGGCACTCGAGGATTGCCGGCTGCCCGCATCCAAGCTGCTGGGCCAGGAGGGCCAAGGTTTCGCGCCGATGCAGATCCGGCTGTCGACGCGTCGGCTCGACATGGCTTGCACTTGCATCGGCATCGCGCAGCGAGCGCTCGATATGATGTGCGAGTACGCCCCTCAACGCCTCACTTTCGGAGTGCCGCTGGCCGAGCGGCAAACCATTCAATGGTGGGTCGCCGATGCGGCCGCCAGGATTCACGCATGTCGGCTGATGGCGTACGACGCTGCCTGGAAGCTCGATCAAGGCCGCGATGCCCGCAGCGAATTATCCATGCTCAAGGTTTTCGCCACCGAAATGGCCTGGGACATCGTCGACCAGGCCATGCAAACCTTCGGCGCCATGGGCATGACCAAGGAAGTTCCGCTGCAGTTGATGGCCAGCATTGTGCGCAACATGCGCATTTATGAGGGCCCGTCGGAGGTTCATCGCTGGGTGGTTGCGCGCAAGCTGCTCAAATTACGTTGAAAGGCGGATCATGACGGACGTCCGATATGGCGACGTTGCAGTGGCGTTGGACGGGAATATCGCGCTGGTCGAGATAAATCGCCCACCCCACAATTTTTTCGACGACCAGCTCATCCGCGATCTGGCCGGTGCCTTCGAAGCGCTGGATGACGAGCCCGCCTGCCGCGCCCTGGTGCTGGCTTCGGAAGGAAAATCGTTTTGCGCGGGTGCCGATTTCAGCCGGCGGCCGGCCACGGGCGGCGAACTGGCTTCCGGGTCCACCAGTGGCCTCTATGAACAGGCCGTGCGTCTGTTCGCCTGCCAGAAGCCGGTGGTGGCGGCGATCCAAGGCTCGGCGGTAGGCGGCGGGCTCGGCCTCGCTCTGGTCGCCGATTTCCGCGTAGTATCTCCGGAAGCGCGCTTCGCCGCCAACTTCACCAAGCTCGGCATTCATCCCGGTTTCGGCCTCACCTACACGCTTCCGCGACTCATCGGCCCGCAACGCGCCAGCCTGATGTTCTATACCGGCCGTCGAATTCCGGGCGAACAGGCCGTCGAATGGGGCCTCGCCGATGTTCTTGCCCAGGCCGACCGCCTGCGCGATACCGCCAAGGACCTGGCCCGCGAGATCGCCGAGAGCGCTCCTTTGGCGGTCCGTTCAACGCGCGCGACGATGCGCCGCGGACTCGCGGATGCGGTGCGGGCCCAAACCGATCATGAATTCGCTGAGCAAAGCTGGCTCATTCGCACCGAGGATCACCAGGAAGGAGTCCGTGCGGTGGCCGAGCGTCGTCCGGGCCGCTTCCAGGGACGTTAGGCCTATGCCGAGCAGCTCGCGCCCGCATGGCGACATGTCCGCCGCCGTCGGGTCCGGTGAAGAACATGCTCCCACTCCGCGCCGCGAACTGCGCCTGCGCGATCTGGTCTTTTTCGACATTTCCGCCATCGTGAGCCTCCGATGGGTTGCGGCCGCCGCGCACGCCGGGCCCGGTTCATTCGTCTTGTGGATTATTGCGGCGCTCTTCTTTTTTCTGCCTTCGGCGATCGTGGTGGCAAGCCTATCGCGGCGCTTCCCGGAAGAAGGCGGCTTTTATGTTTGGACCAAGCGGGCCTTTGGAGACCAACACGCCTTCATTTGCAGTTGGTTCTACTTCATCTCCACGGTTCTGTATTTTCCGTCGCTACTGCTGGCGGGTATCAGCATGGCGGCCTACGCGTTTGGCGGCCCCGGCGAGCGCGTTGCCGAGCACCGCGAATTCGCGTTGCCTATCACGCTGGTAGTCCTGTGGGCGGCTTTCGCCGCTAACTTTTTCGGCATGCGGGTGGCCAAGTGGATTTCAGCGCTCGGCGGAAGTTCGACATTCATCATAGGCGCGGTCCTTGGAGTATTGGCAATCGCCGCGGGTTTACACTCCGGCCTGGCGACGAGATTCGTTTTGCTGCCGAAGCCGAATCTCGATACCGTGAACTTCTGGTCTCAGATCGCCTTCGCCTTTGTCGGACTCGAGCTGGCGCCCATCGTCAGCGGTGAGATCCGCAACCCGCGTCGCGATCTTCCGCGAGCCGCAGTCATCAGCGGCGTCGTCTCCGTGGCCTTCTATATAGCGGCGACGTCGTCACTGCTGGTGCTTTTGAAACCCGAGGAAATCAGCCCCATGACAGGCCTGGCCCAAGCCGGAGCGGCCGGCGCACTGAAGTTAGGCGCGCCGTTAGTCGGCATTCTGCTTGCATGGCTGATCGGGATCGCGGTGGTGGGCCAACTCGATACCTGGATCGCCGGCAACACGCGTTTGCCCTACGCCATCGGGCTCGATCACTATCTCCCGGCGGCTTTCAGCCGCGTTCATCCGCGCTGGGGCACTCCCTACGTCTCTCTACTTGTACAGGCGGTTGCCGCGACGCTCTTTCTGCTGATGGCTCAACTGGGAGAGACCGTCAGGGCCGCTTACCAGATCACCGTGGATATGACGGTGATTACGACCTTCATCCCGTTTGTCTACATCTTCGCTACCGGATTCCGATTCGCCAACCGTATCGCGGCCGCGTCCGGACTGGGCGTGACGCTGGTAGCGATTGCGCTATCGGTAATGCCGCCGCCGGAAGCGTCATCGGTTGCCGCATTCGAGGCCAAAGTCGTGGGCGGGAGCTTCCTGGTTCTGCTTCTGGGGTGGCTTCTGTTCAAGCGCTTCGAGGCGCAACGTTCATGAACTCCTGCAGCAAGCAATGGAAATGGTGTACGCCGTTTTCACGCTTCACCGAATACCGTCCCCGATCGTAGCTGCGCGATGCCAGGCCTTTCTGCACGTTCTCGCAAATGCGAATGTCTTCCTGTTGGATCTCATCGCTAAACGCAACGGTTGCGGGCGAGATGTCTTTCGACTCTCCGTCTTTCGGATAGGTGAACCACTCGAAGATGGTCAAAGTCTGGTCGTGCCCAACCGGAAGAATGATGTTGCTGCTGAGATTGTCCGGGTAGACATTCAGCATGAAATTCGGGAAGATCCAGAAATACAATGCGCGGTTGTCTCCCTCTTCCACCGAGTAGCGTCGCTCCTCATCGCGGCCGGGACGAGGCGGCCGAATCGGGGCGTGCTGCGATGAGTGGTAACGGAACGTGTCCACGCGATATTCGTTGTAATCCAGTTCGCGGAATAGCGACGGATGCGCGGACGGCAGATGATAACCTTCGAGATAGTTATCGATGTAGACTTTCCAATTGCAGCGGATCAGATAGTCGCGCCGATACGAAAAATGCAGTTTATCCACCGGGCACCCGATAGCGGCCACTTGCTCCGGAATATCGCCTAGCACCTCGCTCAGCGGTGGCGCTTCGGAATCGACGTTCAGGAATACGAACGGTCCCCATTCCTCGACGCGCATGGAAGGAAGCCGCACGTCGCTTCGATTCCAGTTTTCGACACCTTCGAATTCGGGCGCCGACAGCAGCGCCCCTTCGAGTGAGTATGTCCATCCATGGTACGGACAGCGCAGGGATTTCGCGCAGCCGTTGCCCTCGAGAATGGTCGACGCCCGATGACGGCACACGTTCGAGAAGGCGCGCAAGGTACCGTCGTTCCCGCGCACGATCGCGCACGGCTCGCCGGTGATTTCGGCCGCGAGATACGATCCTGGTGAAGCTACATTCGCCGCGTGACCCACCGGCTGCCAAGTATGCCAGAAAATCTTCTCTTTTTCGCTCGCGAGGAATTGCCCATCGGTGTACCAGCTGGATGGAATGGTGTGAGCGGACGGAAGGTCCTTCATCATGCAAAGGATAGTATCAGATCGCGAGTTCGGGAACGCCTGGCCCAGCTGACGGCGTGTGCGCTAACGCGCGGCCGTGGAGTACAGTTCTGGAGAGCGTGAGGAACCGCGCAGCCAGCCTTCGAGCCAGAACCGGCGGAAGCCTGTCCGTTTCGGAAGCAACTTCTGTCCGCAGCAGAATTCGGCCACCTGAGTATACTCGGCGAGCGTCGCAGAGTGGACCCCATCCATCTTGAATTCGGAAGCATCGACCAAACTCTGGTCCAAGGGAATGCTCGCGATTTCGTCGGCGTGGATGGCCCAGCCCGCTTCGCTTGCCATGGCTCGGTCCGGCGTTTTGCGATTGACAATGTACTTCACTTTGCAAGCGCCGATACCGCGGTCTTCCAAGGTGTAGCGGCGCCGAGAAGCCAGGTGAAGCGACGGGGTGGCCGGCGTGGTGACGATGAAGATCGCCTGCGCCGCGCGCGCAACCACCTCGGTGGCGTCATTGACCACCTCGGGCAAGTCGCCGATGATGATGTCGTAACGGTCGCGAGCGAACGATAGCAGGCGCTGATAATCCCAGGCCGAGACCTTCCGAACGCCCTGGTGGCTGACCGAGGACAGGACGTCGATGCAGCCCACGCGCGTCACCATCTTTCTCCAACTTTCATGGGTGAGCCGGTGAGACTCCTCGAGCGCGTCCATGATCGAATAGGTGGGTTGCAGGTTGTACAGCATGGAGATAGGGCCGGCGTGCAAATCGCATTCCAGCAGCAGCACCTTTTTCTCCGCCAGTGTGGACAGAATGTGCGCGACAAATAGAGCCGTGGTGGTGGCCCCGCTGCCCGCTTTCGCCGGCAGAAATGCGAACACCGTGGCGCCTTTATCGCCGCCGCCGGATTCGAGCGCCCGAAAGATCGCCGCACGGAATTCTTCGGGACTGCAAGCGATCGGGCACATGCGCGAGCCGCCCTTCCAAAGCCCGCGGCGAGCTGAGACGCCCAGTATGACGGCGGAAGGCTGGATAACGCGGATGTCCCGCTCGACGGCGTGCGCCGCCGCTTCATCGTCGGCCCCCAAAAATACCAGCTGCGGCGCGAACGAATTCAGCAAGCGCATGGTCTCGTGGGCCGCGGGATAATGTTCCAAGCTGCGATAGACACAGACATCGTGCGTGGCTGCGCAAAGTTGTTCAAGCTGTGCAGCGGTCTCGTGGTCTGTTCCGAAAATCAGCGCCGTCAACATTTGAGGATGCTTCTAATTCCACCGGCGGTGTCAACCGGTTGTCTCCTGGATCTTGCAATTCCCCTGCCGTTATGGAGAACCCGAAATAACTCCAGGAAAAAGCTGAAACAAGGCCCGACGCTCTTCGGCGGTCCGTCATTTTTCCGTCACAGCGTTGAGATTTTGACACGGCTCGCTATAGCTCTGGAAAGACTATGCGATACTCGATCCATGAAAATGGGGGTTTGGCTCCTCATGCTCCCGCTGGCATCCACCGCTCAAAACTACACCGCTCTGAAGGCCACCGATCATGGCGCACCGATCGTTCGTCTCACGGATGCCGCCCACGGCGTGGAAGTCTCGATTGTGCCATCGGCCGGAAATATGGCATATCAGATGAAGGTGCACGGGAAGAACATTCTGTACTTCCCGACTGTCGATTTCTCCGAGTATCTGAAGAGCTCCAGGATGGGCGGGATTCCGTTCCTGGCGCCATGGGCGGACCTGCTCGACGAACAAGCTTTTTGGGCGAACGGCAAACGGTACGGGTTCAACATGGGCCTCGGCAACGTCCGGGGCGAAAGGCCGATACACGGCCTGCTCACCACGTCACCGCTTTGGCAAGTGACCGAGGTGGCGGCGGATGCCCAATCCGCGCGCGTTTCAAGCCGGCTCGAATTCTGGAGGTATCCGGACCTGATGGCGCAATGGCCGTTCGCTCACGAATACGAGATGACCTACCGTTTGGCCGATGGCGTCCTGGAAGTCAAAATAGCCGTCACGAATCTGAGCGCGGACCCAATGCCGATCGCAGTCGGCTTTCACCCTTTTTTCCAAATCCCGGACATCCCGCGCGATGAGTGGATCGCGCATCTTTCCGCGCGAGTGCACGTCGTGGCGGATGAACACCAAATTCCGACCGGCGAAATGCGGCCGCTTGATATACCCAACCCAATGCCTCTCCGGGGCCAAACCTTGGACGACGGTTTTACGGACCTGGAGCGGGATGCGGATGGGCGCGCGCACTTCTCGATCGAATCGGGAGGCAAGACGGTGGAGATCCTGTTTGGCCCCAAATACCGCGTAGCCACCATTTATCTGCCGGCGCCACCACCGGGAGAGACCCGGGAGTTTATCTGCTTTGAACCCTTGGCGGCGATCATCAGTGGAGTCAACTTGGCGCGCCAAGGCAAGTATTCGGACTTGCAAACTGTGCCCGCCGGCGGAAAGTGGACCGAGAGCTTCTGGATACGCGCCAGCGGTTTCTGACGTTTTGGCCTAGCCTGCATCGGCAGGAGTACCGCGTACAGCCTTGGCCTTCGTCGGTGGTAGCTGGGTGAGAAAGTGCTTCGTCTTTCGCCGCAGCTCGCTCAACCACCGAAGCTGGATCTCCGAACCGGTCCTCAGTAGTTGGAGCAACTGTTCCGGATGCTTTGAGAAGTCGATTTTACTGGCGCCCCAGTCCGGCCGCCGGCCGTCGATGTCCGTGAATCGGTATTCACGCCCGAGTTCCCAAGAGCTGAAAAGCTGCCCCGAATGCTCTAAGATCGCCGGGTCTCCGGCCAATGCTACTACAGCGCGACCCACGAACAACGGCGACTCTGATTCCAGGAAGTTCCGGTCTTTCTTCCCGCCTTCGCGCCAGGTCTCCTCTGTGACGCCGAATCGCTCCAGCATCGTCTCCGACCTAAGAAAACCGGGGGTAACTGCAACCGCGGCTACGCCATGCGGACGTAGTTCTGCCGCCATGTTGAGAGCCAACCCTTTGAGTGCGAGCTTCACCGTCTGGGTCACCGGATTACCTCCGGCGCTGAGCACGTCGTTTTCCGTCACCTCCACAATAAGCCCGCGGCACTTCGGAATCATATAGGGCGCCGCATGCTTGGCGGTGATGATGTGGGACAGGAGCGACTGCCGCAGGGCTGCCTCCGCATTCTTTAGGTCCGTCTTCCAAAAAGAGCACCACTGTGCCATCAATGGGTCTTCGCCGGCGATGCTGTTCACCAAAACATCCAGGCGGCCGCGCTCGCGTTCCACTCGTTGGAAGAGGGCCTTCACCTCTTCCTCCACTGTGTGATCGACCCGAAGCGCGACGGCGGAGCCGCCGGCCGCGCTAATCATTTCGGCTGTCTCTTCGACCGTTTCAGGACGATTGTACGGGGAGCGGTTGGCACGCACGCTTCGGCCAGTGCAATAGACTGTCGCACCAGCTTCTCCGAGCGCCCTAGCGATGCCGCGACCTGCGCCGCGTGTAGCGCCGGCGACAACAGCGACGGCGCCGTCAAGTGATTTTTCTCCCGTGACTGGACGCCTGCGCGGGGTAGACATATGAATGGACCGTCGAGACCGTCCCGCCATCCGCGAACCTCCAGATGCGGATGATAGCTCGGTTAGGCACTCCACATCAACATATGGAATAGTCGCTTCGACGGCTATTATTCGTCTATTTGAGCCTGAGGCGTTCGTAACCATTCCACTTCGTCGTATCAGTGACAATTACGCGATCGCCTGGCGCGAGTCCGCTGATAACTTGAATCAACGCGCCCGACTCTCGCCCAAACCGAACCGTCGTTCGCTTGGCGAACTCTCCGTTTGATTCGAGCACAAAGAGGGGCATCTCAGCATTTGAGTGGGCGCTCGCAGGCCTCTCGAAATACACTACGTCCTTCAGTTCACCCGCCTCGATCAAAGTACCGACCTTGGTCCCCACGCTGGCGTCCTCTGAGAACGGTTCATTCAACCTGATCGTTAGTTTCCACGAATCGAGCAGTGTCGCCCGATCTATGTCAACCAGGCTTCCGATCAAGACCTCAGGTGCTTTTACCTGCACGGAAGCTCGTTGGCCGACTTGTGGCGAGGGCACAGTGCCGGGCGGCACGGTAGCCAATACCTCCGGCGGCGTCAGTGAGACTATTTCGCCGACGGGCTTCAATCGGATGGGCATTTCCCGCGGCGCACGGGGTGAATTGAAATGTTGTTCTTGTCGATTTCGGCTTCAGCCTGGCCAGCCGCGATTTGAACCGTGAGAATACCCAGTCCCAAGAGGAAGAGGATTTTGGGTTCGCGCATGACTCATCCCGTGAGCAGCCGAGATGCCACATCACGGGCAGGAGTTAAGGAGGAGGGTCAACAGTTCGACTTGTTCGGGTTTGAACTGTCGTTCGATTCTGGTATCTGCGTGTCCGATCCAGGACGTTTTGTAGTCCGTATCCACGTTCCCTGCTCAGACGGTCTAC
>Ga0302324_100009109_pt1 | contig 20835 bp, 26 predicted proteins | sample Palsa_T0_1_FD_201949 | JGI IMG/M metagenome (GOLD analysis project Ga0302324, IMG submission 201949) | Peat permafrost microbial communities from Stordalen Mire near Abisko, Sweden - Palsa_T0_1 | ecosystem: Environmental > Terrestrial > Soil > Palsa > Peat permafrost | place: Sweden: Abisko...
TTCTGATTGCTTTTCTTCATGCTTACTCCCATGTGCGCAACGAATTTCAAAGTGCCTTATTGTTCATAATAAGCTCTCATAATAGAATCAACACACAAATAGTAAGCATCTAATCGGAAGGAGACAAAAATGGACAGAATTCTGATTGTCGAATCAAGTCCTCGTGGTTCCAAATCCGCGAGCCGCACATTAGCCAGCAAGGTGAGAGCACGGCTCGAAGCCCAATATCCAGAGGCCAGAATCGTCGAACGCGATCTTGCGCATGACAAAGTTCCTCATTTGGACGAAGCGACCCTGAAGGCGATGTCGACGCATGACGCCGTGGAGGCAGAATCGCTAAAGGACGCGCTGCATCTATCGGACCAACTTACTGAAGAGCTCCTATCATCCGATCTATTGGTGATTGCCAGCCCCATGTGGAATTTCGGCATCCCTTCTTCTCTGAAGGCGTGGATTGATCATGTCGTCCGCGCTGGCAAGACCTTCAATTATGCCGGCGCAGGGGTAGAGGGGCTTGCGAAAGGCAAGAAGGCGATCCTGGTGCTCGCATCCGGAGGAGTCTTCAGTGAGGGGCCTTGGAAGCCATGGGATACTGTCGAGCCCTATCTCCGTCGGATTCTTGGCTTTATTGGAATCGATGATGTACAAACCGTGAGGGCAGAGGGGATGAACATACCGCCGCTCGCGATCTATGCTGTACCCAACGGCGAAAAGGCCGTTGAAGCACTCGTTATCTGAAGGAGAGAACAATGCTCGGTTTCATAATTCTGACTGTCAGCAATATCGAACGTTCGTTGGCGTTTTATGAGGCAGCCCTGAAGCCTCTCAATATCAAATTCTTCCTGCCCTACAAGGGTGAAGGCGGTCATCCTGATCTCTGGGGATTTGGGGATGGCAAGCAGGCGTTCTTTTGGCTCCAGCAAGGCAAGCCTGATCCAGCAGCCATTCACTGGGGGTTCATGGCCGAAAGCAATGGCAAGGTCGATGAATTCTACGGGGCCGCAATCTCCGCTGGCGCCAGGGACAATATTTCGCCACGCGCACGTCTTGAATACTCCCCCGGATACTACGCCGCCGATGTATTTGACCTTGACGGGTATTCGTTCGAAGTCGTCCATAAGAGATAGTGATGGAACCTCGCATCGCTCGTAACTCTTCTCGAAGGCCGTTTGATGGTGGGCACCAATTTGCCGGGAAGCCACAGACGGTTTCCGTGGTTCGCGCGAAGGTGCAGATGAATTGAAAATGCCTTTTCCAACGGAATGGCGCTGGTTGGATCGGTGAAGCCATCCCGGGCGTGAAGTCTGGTTATAGCCAATTCGGATCTGCCGGATCAGCCGGGGCTGACCGAGTCGGTTCGCAACGATTTCAACGCCCAAGCCGCACCGATTGTGGAGAGGCCTGCTGCCCGTTCTGTGCGAGCGTGACTTCCAATTTGTTCAATTCTGCAGATGCTAGGCGCGCCTTGCGGGCTTCGATCGACTTCGTCCAGGGGGGGAGGCAGGAAGTTCTCTCGGGTTAAGCTCGGGTAATCGATCAAGCAGGACTGCATTCAACAGCGACTTGTGAACCTTGATGCGCCCGTTGTATTCGATAAATCCGAGTTTGCGAAATCGATTCATAAAGAAGCTCACGCGGGAGCGAGTGGTGCCGATCATTTCAGCCAGGGTCTCCTGCGAGATCTTGGGAATGTATTGTTCCGGGTCGCCAGGCTCGCCAAATTCCGCCAATAGCAGAAGTATCCGCGCAAGCCGCTTTTCACTGGAGTTGAAAAGCTGATCGACCAAGTCGGCCTGAATGCGCATGCTTCGTTCCAGAATGACCTTCAAAAAGAGGTCTGAGAAGCTATGCTCCACATGCATCACACGGATCATCTCTTCCCGGCTGATTCTGAGAGTGGTGCAGGCGGTGATGGCAGTGGCCGTTGCCAAACGCAGCCCAGCGATTGCCGCGAGCGCCTCTTCTCCCACAAAGTCGCCTGCGGAGAGAAGCGCGATGGTAGCTTCTTTCCCGGCTGGGGAAACTACCGTGACTCTTGCACTGCCCTTCTGAAGATAAAAGACCGAGTCCGCGGAATTTCCTTGCGAAAAGAAGGCTTCCTTCGGCGCCAATTGGATGATTCTTCTCCCCAGACCGGCGCTTGCAAGGAAACCGGCTACATCGAATCGGGGTTTTTCAAGCTCAACCATTGAGGGGCCTACTTACGGTTGCGGTCGCTGCAGGGTGACCACTGGAAGAGTGCACGGGAGCATTACCATCAGTTTAACAAAGTAGCGCGCGCAGGGTAAGCAATCAACTGCTCCAGGCATGGCCCAGGGATCCCGGATATTCTCCTTTCGACTAGCATCCTCTGCGGACTGCGCGGTTGCACAACTCAATCAACTTCACTATGGGATTGCGCCGGCGGCGGCGTAATCTGTTCAAATTTGCTCACCTTTCCCGAGATGTTTCAAGTACGTTTGGATCGCATGACGCCCAATTGATTAAGATGTATCCCATCGGGAATTTCACCGTGGGAGCAATCGCCGTGATGGTGTCTTAGCGATAATTTCTTTACGTTCAAAGCGAAGGCGCAAAGAAAGAACAGAACAGATGGCTACTCCACATAAGACGCGCGAATTGGCCCGCAGCCTCGTTGCTTCCGAAGCCGATGCAGGCGCGACCTCCCTTCATACTGAACCTGCAACTGTGCGCGTATACGAGCGGCTGCGCCGACAACTCGGAGCACCTGTGGGAGTTGATGGTTTTCAGGCGCTCGCTTCTCGCGCCCTGGCTCTGGCCAAGTCGGAATCTCCCCGGCTCGGCGCTGTGCAGTTAACAGCGAATGGAGGCTTGCGCGGTCTCGGAGAAGTTGAATCTCAGACGAATACAGATGAGGATGGAGACGTCGGAACCATTCTGATTGCGCAGCTACTCGGGCTGTTTCTTACCTTCCTTGGCGAGGCAACAACGCTGCGTTTGATAGAAGATTTACGCCTTCAGGTTGACAGCAGGACGGAGTCCGTCACGACTCCAGCGGACACTACAGACTCGGCGACCGATGGACCGGTCATGGCTGCGGCTTTCGAGGACCTTCTGCTTGAAATTGACAGGTTGCGGAAGGTAAGCGACCGTATTGAAGTCCTGGCGGACGAACATCCCGGCATGGAAGATGGACTCGTGAGTGTTGCGGGAAACATTCGCAGTATCGCCACCGTCTTAGACGTTTTCACGCTCATCCGAAGCAAGGCTGGCGGCTCGCAAGAAAACGCACCTAATCTGCAAACGAATCGCTATATGAATTGAGTCTCGCCAGCACCTCAGCCGCAAGGTCGCGCTTAGGAAAATGCGGAATCATTGCCCTGAGCCACCCACGACGCGTTTAACGGTTATCGGAACTTGCTACCTGGAACAACGCAGGGTTGAACATGACAACTTCTCCAAAGACGCGAGATTTGGCCCTGTGTCTTCTGAATTACGAAGCCGTGTCGGCCAAGTCCTCCGAGTCAATGGAGTCTGCAACCCTTAGCGTCTATGAGAAGTTGCGCCAGAGCCTAAGTGTATTTGCGGGAGTAGCGGCTTTTGAGTCCCTCGCTTTCCGCGCTTTGACGCAAGCCAAGTCGGAAGCTCCCAGTCTTTGGGCTGTGAAGGTCACAGAGGATGGATCTTTACAGGGCCTGGGCGAGGATGAACCTCAAATTGACATGGACAAGGATCTGGCTGACAAGTTTCCGGCTGGCGATGGAGGAATCGTTCTCATCGCCCGCTTACTCGGCCTGCTTCTTATTTTCCTTGGCGAAGCTTCAACCTTAAGCCTGCTGCGAAATGCGTGGCCAAGCGAAGCCTTTGACGATCGCAATTCGGAACACGGGAGAAAAGCGTGAGCACCCAAGACAAAGTCAAGATCAACAAACTACCCACCGGAGTTCCGGGCCTCGACGAAATTGTGGGCGGCGGTCTCCCCGAATTCTCGTTTAACATCATCGCGGGCGCGCCTGGAAGCGGGAAGACGACGCTCGCTCATCAGTTCGTATTTGCCAATGCAAGCCCGCAACGTCCTGCTCTCTATTTCACCGTCCTCGGCGAATCCGCCATCAAGATGCTGCGATACCAGCAACAGTACACATTCTTCGATCCGGCCAAGCTGCCGGACTCCATCCGCTTTGTCAACCTGAGCCAGGTTGTCTTAGAGAAGGACCTGGGCGCGGTATTGGAGGAGATCACCAAGGAAGTTGAAAAAGCTAACCCGGCAGTAGTGGTTGTGGATTCTTTCCGAACCATGGTGCGGAAGCCGCAGAGTGACATGGATCTGCAATCCTTTATTCAACGTTTAGCCCTGTTTCTAGCCAGTTGGCAAGCTACTACCTTCTTGATCGGCGAATATGCCGAAGACGAACTGCGGGATAATCCCATATTTACCGTCGCCGATGGGCTGTTCTGGTTGCGCCAAACTGCGGAGCGGAACTCGATTGTGCGCAAGTTGCAGGTAATAAAACTGCGTGGTCAGGACTCCGTGCCGGGGTTGCACACCTTCCGCATCACCGATGCCGGGGTGCAAGCCTTCTCGCGCACCTTTGGGTTGACCGCGCGCAAGAGAAATCCGCCCAGCGATCGGCGCCTTTGCTTCGGCATTCCGGAGTTGGACAAGATGCTGGATGGGGGCGTGCGCGAAGGCGATAGCGTGCTCATAGCCGGGTCTTCGGGAACCGGGAAATCTGTCCTGGCGACCCAATTCATTGCAGAAGGCATTCATCATGGGGAACCGGGAATCGTGGCGGTCTTTGAAGAACGCCCGGAAGCGTATGCGGAGCGGGCCACCAGTCTAGGTTTGGATCTGGAAACGCCGCAGAAAGACGGGAAACTCACAATCCTCTATCTCCGTCCCCTCGATCTGTCGGTGGATGAAACCATGCAGTCGATTCTCGATGCCGTACAGAAGATCGGCGCCAAACGCCTCGTGATCGATTCTTTGGCTGGGTTTGAGATGGCTCTGTCGCCCGGCTTTCGTGCCGACTTTCGCGAATCTCTTTACCGGATGATTTTCGCTCTGACCGGAATTGGGGTAACGATTCTAAGCACGGTTGAAGTGGATGAGTCCTTCACAGAATTCCCGTTCAGTACCTACTCAATTTCTTTCCTCACCGATGACATCATCCGGCTGCGGTACGTATCCATCGATGGCCAGCTTCGAAAGATCATGGTGGTTATCAAGATGCGGGGCGGGAATCATGCCAAGGATATTCGCGAATATGAAATCACGTCCAAGGGTGTGGTCATTCTCGGCAAACGCCTAACGAATTTTCAGGGGCTTATCACCGGAATTCCCGCGTACGTGGACCGAACCGACCTAAAGGAAGAGCCCTCACAAGAGCTGGAAATCGAGAGTAAACGCTGAGGAAACACCCGCGCCGCGGCGCTCGATCGTGTTGTAGAGAATGGCCGAGAGTGGTGTTCCATCAACTCAGGAGGGATCGAAATCTCTGCTTAACAGCGGTGCTCCGCGATGTGTTGTTCGAGCGCCAATCTGGACTGCTCGGACTTCACGCGGGCGTTGTTAGCCCTTCGGCCAAGCTGTTCGTAATCCTCTCGGGTTGAAATGCCGATCTTCCGCCGAAGCTCCGAGACTGCTTCTGAGAACAGTGTGGTGGCTTCTTCATACTTAGAGGTCAGGCGAATCTTTACTTCACAGTCCATTCACCCTCACAAATCGCAGTCCGCGGCTAAACAGCCATTCAGTCAAAGCTTAATTCAGAAGCTGGGCTCCAGGAGCTCATGCAGATGTTTAGGTTGCGATGGGGACCCGGTCCTTGCATATTTTTCATTTCTCGGGGCGATGGACCCCGAAATCGTGTTCCTGCCCATTCGGAGGCATAGAATGACGACTGGAGATGTCTGAATGCTGTACAAAAAGATCAATATCGAGTTGATTGTCGCCGCTGACGAAGGCTATGCAGTTGTCGCTGAGTTGACCGCATCCTTCGATCGTCTGGAAGAAAAGTACTCGCTCTTCGGCGGTGGAATAGAGACTGTGGTTTTCGAGCAGGCAAGAGAGCGGAAGAAGTCCGCGTTGAGGTACACAATCGCCGCCACTGAGTCGGTCGAGGCCGCTCTCAGAACCGTTCGACACAGCGTGACCGCAGCGCTCCGCACTGTCGTGTAATGTAGACAATCCGATGCCCCGCGAGGCTTCTTTGACTAGACCTCTGCCCTGGCAAAATATGCGCATTTGATAAGTTGCAGACCTCTGCCGAGCAACGGCAGAGCTCAAAACCATCCCAGACCTCTGCTGTGCCGCGGCATAGGTCCGTTTTCCGCCGACCTCTGCCTGCGGAAGGCAGCAACCTGGAGAGGAAAGGTCGAGGGTGCTGGCGAGGGTGCTGAAGGAGTTTCTACCCGTGTTTTCCACCGCTTTTGAGTGCTTTTGATGGCCATCAATGCTCATGTTTTCAGTGAGTTATGTTCAAAAGCACTTCTGTCACGGCAGGGGTCGCGGGTTCGAGCCCCGTCGTCCCCGCCATCATTCCAAAGCACTTAGGATGATGGGTGACCCCCAAAAGACAGAGGTTCCGGGTTTGATCTGGGTGCAATAAGCATCTTACCCCGCCTTTTGTGGGTGTGTTTCATCCTTCGTTTCACCCAGATTCGGGACCATCATCCTCACAACTTTGCTTTGTGCAGCCCGCTTGTTCGAGGTTGTTGCCTGTGTGTACACCTCGAGCGTGATTCTGCTGTTCGCGTGCCGCAAAAGCTCCTGGACCGTCTTCACATCTTCCCCATTTGCCTTGAGCAGTGTGCCGAAGGTATGGCGGAAGGTGTGCCAACCGATTCGTTTGTGAATGCCGTTTGCTTGTGCAATCGGCCGTATATGGCGTTTCATCAGATTGTCAGGCCAATACGGTTGGTTGCCCCGCATGGCCTCGCTGGCGAAGACATAATCATCATTCTGCTGGTACGTGCTCTGGCGCCGCCAGCGCAGCAGATCCTCCGCCATATAACTATCCAGCGGAACCGGTTTGGCCGATGCCTCCGTCTTGCAGCCGCCCACAACCTGATGCCAGATGGAACGGGTCACACTGAGTTCAAGGCTGTCGAAGTCCACATCCCGCCAACGCAAGGCCAGAAGTTCGCTTACGCGAAGCCCAGTTGCTGCGTCAAGCAATGCGAGAGTTCGTTCCCGGACACCCAACTTGCTGAGCAGTAGTTGAATTTCGGCAAGTTCGAGAACATCAGGAATTCGCTCCCGCTTCGCGCTTTGCCGAACGAGTTTTATCGGATTTCGATCCACCCACTCGTATCGCATCGCGTGAGTAAAGAGTGCGCTCATGAGATTCCGAATCTTGGCTCGTGTGCCCTTGGCCCGCTTTATGCTGTCCAGCCATTCCTCGACTGCGACGGACTTCACCTGGTCAAGCGTGTGATTCCCCCACCGAGGAAGGATCCAGTTCTCCAGGTTGCATTCATAAGCAGATCGTGTCGAGAACGCCTTTCTGCCATTGCGATCACCGGCCAATTCCTTCAGCCTGTAATGCGCGACGAGCATGGACATCGTGCTCGGCCCGGTTCCTGCTTGCGGGGTTTCTTGGTTTGCGTCGATGCGCAGCGCTTGCGCGGCCTTGAGGGCTGATGCTTCATTTGCGAGAGTATCTACAGTACCGACGATTGCCTTACGATATTTGCTTTTTCCGTCGGTTCCAGTCTCATACCATCGAAAAATCCATACGTCCGGCCCGCTTCGCCTCTTTTCACGCTGCACGCTTCCTTGTTGATACCGTGTACGCCTGAACATCCAATCTCCAATCCCAGGCGGCAACGGATGGCTGTTTTCATGGTAACGCCGCACTGGACAGAGGTCGACTCATCATTGCTCAGCTTGCCATTTGCCTCTGAGCCCACCGTTCAATCTCTGAAGCTCGAAACCGCCACAGCTTGCCAACGTGAATTCCGCGCACCAAGCCTTTCCGTGCCAGCTTTTGCAACGTCTTTGGATGAATCTTCATGATGGCCGCGGCCTCACCAGTGTCGAGAAATGGCTCTGGTATGAAACTGGCGGCCAACACAGGCTTTCGTGAGTCCTCAGCCTGGTCGGTCATTTGTAAGCTGTGCATGGCTGAAAGAGCATCAGAGGTCATTGATTCCTCCTAAACATTCAAAATCGGTTGATCTCCACGGCCAACATCGGGCTTCTATCCCAATTCGTGTGGAAATCGTGAGAGCTATGTGTAAAACAGGTCATCGATTCGGTCAAATGAGCTCATACTACGGTCAATGGACGAGTGCTTGAAAAGGCCAAGAAGGGGACATTTCGTCTATCCACCCATCAAGGGGGAAGCGATCGATCCGAATTTGACCGAGTTGTGAACCTGAACAATCCTGCCACCAACGAATAGGGGGACGGGATGTTTGAGTCATTCGATGACTTCATGGACCGGCTCAAGGCGACCGGCTACTTCATCGATCCGGTGATAACCAGGATTGTCTTCCTGGCAGCCAAGCTGCAGAAGCCCCTGCTGCTGGAGGGGCCTGCGGGAAGCGGCAACAATGGTACATGCTGTCGTTCGAAGAGTGCGAAGACCAGTTCACCTCGGAGAAGTTTGACCGCGCGTTTTCCGAGTACGACCTGTTCCGCCTGGTCGAGCAGCCTGGCCTGCTGCTCTCCGAGTTCCAACCGGCCACCGCTTAACCCACCTCGCAACACCCCGGACAACCAATTCAACCTCAACTCAAGAAGGAGCCGTCATGCGTCTGTCCGCAAGCCGTATCCGCTCGATCAACCGCGCGATCGCCAGAGTCCAATCGTCCGCTTGGTCCGCGCCAGACCGAAACCCCCACCGCACTTTGGCCAACCCAACCCTGGCCGTCTCACTGAACGCGGCCGAATTCGTGAAGGTCGTTGTGGTCCCAAGGAGCGCCACGCTGTAACGCCGCCAACCGGAATTGGCGGGCAAATGCGCAAGATAATCGTGCCTTGCCCGCCGTTTTCCGGAGATTTGACCGAGTTGCGGACCCGGGATACAACCACACATCGGATGAAGGAGGCAGGACGCTATGTATGCCAAGTTCTGTGTGAACCGGGAAGCTGCAAACAACTTCATGCGACTGTTCGTGAACCGGCGGGCCTACGCAATACAGGCTGAGCGGCCCCTGCCGAACGGATCCGTTCCCTATTACCCGGCAAGGGATTGGAAGACCAAGGAGCCGAAACCGCTGGACGAAGGCGTCGTTCGGATGCATCTCAACGGAGACATCACGATCAGCCTGTATGCGATCAATCCGGAGAGCCAACGCTCGAAGTGGGTCGCGATTGATGCCGACTTCGACGGCTCTCTGGAGTCGCTATTTCAGTTGCAATGGGAGTTGAAGCAGGACGGAGTGGACGCCGCATTGGAACAATCGCGCCGCGGCGGGCATCTCTGGATCTTCGGCGCCGAGCCGCTGCTGGCATCTGAATGCCGAATCTACGTCTACAATCTCGCTCTCCGACTCGGAATTCCGGTCAAAGGCGGAGGTCTAAAAGAAGGCATCGAGGTATTCCCACGCCAGGACCGACTGGAAGATGGAGAGCTTGGCAATGCCATCCGCGCTCCAATCGGCGTGCACCGGAAGACGAATCGGCGCTATTGGTTTTACGAGGCCGAGCCCACTCCGGAAGCGCAGCTTGCCTATCTCGACGGGTTGAAGAAGCTCACTGAGGCCCAACTCAGGACCTTTATTGAAGGAATGAGTCTGCCCGCAGCGTACCGGCCGGTCGTGGCGGCACCGTACACTCCGACCGTCTCTTCCACGCAATACCCGGAGTTCCGAATCCTGGACTATGTTCGCACCACGCGCAAGGACAGTCGGAACTGGTGGGCAAAGTGTCCGTCATGCGCGGGAGTTGGGCGCGACCGTGCCGGCGACAACCTTGCAATCCAGATCAAGAACCCGCGCTTCTATAAATGTTGGGCCGGCTGCACGAAAGAGGAGATTCGAGCAGCGCTCGGCCAGCCGGTCCGCACGCGCGCGGTGGTTTAGGGAGTGAGTATGAGGGCCGATCCCGCAAAACGGAAATCCGAATCCGCCTTATCGCGCCATGCTCTCTACGGACTTGCGCTTCCTGCCAGTGTGCTCAGGGCGATCCAGAAGCGTGGCATCTATTGCACCCCTGGAGTCTCGCTTGAACACCAGCACCTGGCCAAGCGGTATGTGCTGCGCGGCGTGGAATCCGGCGGTGCGGTCTCCGACATGGGCAGGGCGTGCGCCTTCGTCTCTCCTGATGGCGATCCATTGCCATGGTTGCAATCGCTCGACTCGATTACCGTGAATGGCCGTCATGCGATCTTCCTCGCAGAGTGCCTGGTGCGCGTCGAGATGCTGCGCACCGTACGGACATGCGAACTGGCGATTACTCTCCACACTTTATCTCACACGCCGGGTCGCAGTCGCCCGGATGTTGCTTCAGCGCCGCTCTTTCGTGGACGGGATGGTGTTCTCCCCATCGATCTCTGGAAGGAAGAACACCGTGCGCTCCGCGGGAAGTTGACTCCCGCCTTCTATAACCGCGCTGGCGAGGTGCTGCAACTGCCGCAGCGATTTGAAGAGGCGATCGGAAAAGTGACATCGGCGGTTTGCTGCGTCGGCTGCAAGCACACGCATGTGGGAGTGCCACCAGTCGTTGGAGGATTGAGACCATGACGCATCCCATCAAAGCTGCGATTACAGTCGGTGAGCCTAACTGGACTCCGCTTGAGCTGCTCCTTCCGGCCTGCGAGCTCGAAAAGTTCATGTACATGGGACGTGCCGGGGAGATCGAGTTGTACAAGCACAGGCTTACGCGCCGCTATCTCAACATCAGTGCGGACGGCCAGCGCTTCTACCGCTATTCCGACGGAACGTATGTCGAGATCACCAGAACTGTGGCTCTCGACCATCTACGCAATCGAGACCAATAGGAAAGGAACAACCATCATGGCAAAGAGCGTCAACAGGACATTTTTGCTCGGGCACGTTGGCAAGAATCCCGAGGTAGGAACTACACCGGGCGGAATGCTCGCCGTCAACTTCTCTCTCGCAACTACCGAACGGGAAAAGGACGGTCAGGGCAATTGGTCCGACAGGACCGAGTGGCACAACCTGGTCGCTTACGGCCGGACCGCGGAGATCGTGCGCGATTACGTGAGCAAGGGCACGCAACTCTTCATCCAGGGCAAGATCCAGACCCGCTCCTGGGATGACAAGGAATCCGGGCAGAAGCGGTACTGGACGGAGATATTCGTCCATGATCTGACGCTGCTGGGCGGCGGCCGTGGGGAGAATGGCGGCTCCACTCACAGCAATGATCGGGACGATTCCCGGAGGAGTTCTGGTGGATCGGGCCATCAGCGCCAGCAGATTGACGAGAAGTACTCCGACGAAGAACTGAACCCGGATGAGATTCCGTTCTAGAACAAGGTGTCTTCATCAACGTGAACCAGGGCGCGCTTCGGGGCGCCTTAGTTTTTTGAGGAGCAAATGCGATGGCAACCAATGAAGCAAAGACTGGTCCGGATACGGAGGCTCTTTTCACGCAGTTGGCGGAGCCGTTTGGCCCTTCAGAGATTAAGTGGCGCGTGACTCACACGAACCACGATGGCACTCGCGGAGCGGTGATCGCATTCGCGGATCCGCGAGCCTACACTGACCGGCTCAACCAGCTCTTCACTCCGAGCGGCTGGACCAGGAACTACGACGTCACCACGGTATCGGCCGTGAGCCGGCAGAAGCGGGACAAGATCATCCAAACCGGCAAGGTTTTGGTTACATGCACGCTGACGATCGCGCGGCTCGGGACTCACTCAGGAAGCGGGGAGCAGTGGGCGGATGAACAGAACGCGATGACATCGGCGGAAGCCCAGGCGTTCAAACGTGCCAGCAGCTGTTTCGGCCTGGGCCGTTATTTTTACAACCTGCCGGAATCCTGGGTCGATCTCGATGGTCAGGGTAAGCCGACCAGGCTTCCCGCACTTCCCAACTGGGCGCTTCCGAAGGCTAATTCGGCAACCGGAAAGACCAACCCGGCCTGCGGTCCACGGCCTCCGGAAGTGCAACGTGGGCCGATCGATCAGAGAATCACGGGCAAGATCGAAGGCTTCCGGCGCATTCTCGGTGATCCAATTTACGGCGAGATATTGTGGCGCGTTGCGCGAACTCAGAAGGCGAACGCCATCCCCAATGCACAGCTACAGACGAATGTCGCGGAGGCAATGGAACGGGCCTCACGGGGAATCCGCAAGGTGCAGTCCCTGGCCGAGTCGATTGGCGATACACAATTCGTCTCCGTGCTCGATCGCTTGCACATCGGGTCGATGACAACAATCAGCAATCTCGAAGCACTCAAGCATCTGGTTTCGGAACTCGAAGGACTGGCTGGCCAACCAGCCGCTTGAACCCCGAGGAGTCATGCAGTACCCCCGCCCATTCGGCGCGGAAACGTCACACGCACGGCGCAGATGATACGTCGTGCTCCAGAATCTGTCCCGACCCCTTCCCGGCGGGCTGTCTGCCTCGATAACTGCAAAACGTTGCACACGCTGCGAATCCTTCGATTGACGGATGAGTCGCTGCGCCGAAGGAGCTTTGAATGGGAGCCGAAGAAGACCGTCCTCAAACACTCGTTGAATGGGTTCTGGCTCTGCTGGAAGAACGCTTTCCATGGCTGGCATCAGGACAAGATGAACCGGTCGGCGGAGCGGATACGGTCGATGAACTCGCCGACCTGTACAAGTCGTTGGTTGAACAACGCGACAAGGCGCGTCGCGAAAACGGTGATCCACGAGCGTAACGGACATCGGTCGATACCTGGAGGAGCTATGTGCAGTGTACGGATGATTCGAACGGAGCCCGGCCTGGTATCGATTCCACTGGAGAAGGCCGTCTATTGTGAGAACTGCCGGATGGTTTCGTCTTCGGCCCGGCAGCGCTGCGGCCTCTGCGGATCGGAGAGGATCGTCCGAATGGCTCACTTGATCCCAGAGCCGTGGGACCCAGGTCCGGCTCCGGCGCTCTCATTGGCCGCATAGCGGTCAGGCTGTTGCGAACCTCGAATTGGTACTAGGCGATTTTGCACCAATCCAGCTGCATCCCAGGCGATGAGCGCGTTCATGTAACAATAATGGCGCTCATGTAGCACGAGACAAGAGGTCAACCGTCTGGTTTGCCGAGCCAGGAAACTTTCGAGCGTAATCGAGGACTGTCCCGTCAAACACCTCTTCTGGATGCTCGTAGTGTCCTGGTATCTGGCAGCGAACGGTCAGGTCCGCCCCTCGCGCGAGCAGGAGACGTACAACATTCAGTCCAAAATCGTAACCCTGCGCGGCGGCGTGAAAGAGTGGGGTCTGTCCTCCGATACCATCGGGGTCGATGGCGGCACACGCATCGATATTCGCTCCGGCTTCAAGCAATTGCTTGGCGATTTCGACCTGGCCAAACTCCGCGGCTACGTGTAAGAGGGTCGCGCCTTTGAGCGTGAGCAATCGACCGGCGGTGTTGCCGATGTTCAGCGATGGATAACGCCTGTCAACAATGGAAGGATCGTTGCGCAGGAGCGTGTCGATCTCTGTGGAGTCACCACAAATCGCGGCAATGACACCCGGCTCATCATATCGCGATGAGCCGCCGGTGTTTCGTATCAGATGGATGCATTGGACCAGCGCGTCTTTATTGCGGACATAGGTTCCCAGCACGAAATCAAGGGCGGTGCCTGGATGAGACTGTCCCTTCGACTGCCACTCGGAAGCTTTGCCGCAATCGGGATCTGCGCCATGCTGCAACAGCCACTCGAGAGCGATCGGATCGAGCGTCTCGCAGGGAGCGAAGACGACAGGGTAGACGTCATGCCAGGCGGCATTCACGTTGGCCCCATGCCTGACGAGCAATTCCATCATGGGCGTGCGCGAACCATGGAGACTGGCACGCATGAGAGGCGCATCGCCTCCTTCGTGAATGTCGCAGCCGTTGTTGAGAAGCCACTCTGCTATCACGAGCCGGGCTTTGGAAGGTTCATTGGACCCGCGACATTCAGCGGCCCACGTCAATGGTCCATCTCCGCCATAGCCGATCGGCGCATGGATTAGTTCGGTGTGTTTGGAGACAAGGCGGCGAACTTCAGCAAAGTCATCTGCATCGATTGCCGCTTTCAGGTTTTCTGCGAATGGCAATGCGAGCACGTGGTTTCTGAGCTTCGGCCAACTGGGGAAGCCATACGTCCGGGCGACTTGAAAGAGCGCCATGGCGAGAGACGGTGCGTCGCCGTTTGCCAACCGATCTTTTGCCTGGTCCTTAAGATGGCGAAGGTTGGGCTTGGAGGGAAGTTGAGACGCGGTGGGACGTTGTTCGGACATGCGAACTCCTTTCGGTAAGCGCCCGTTGTCCGCTTCGCAGGCAGAAAGAAGTTTCGCTAAATTGTGAACAACGAAGGTGGGCTTCTACCCTGTCCGCGGACCGGATGCGTCCTTCACGCTGTTCGAATGCTAATCCAGTTCGTGGCTGAAACTCAAGAGCTATGAAGCCTCCGATAGGCCTGCTTCTTGGGAACGATCCGCCCAGGCGCTTTCAACTGACGACATAAGACCAACGCGCTCGCCCAGATCGGAAACCTAAAGCCCGCTCATGCGCGCATTTCTTGAGAATCCATCCCAGGATGTGAGGTGAAACCATGCGGAATGTCGCGCGCCTGAAAATGGGTTACTACCCATTGCCGGAAGCCGAGGGAGTCAACCTTCGCGCTATGCTCTCCTTCACAGAGCCTGCTTCCGTGATCGATCCTTGCGTCGGGAAAGGCACTGCATTGCAGCTCGTGACCAGCAACGCTCCCGTCCGGCGCTATGGCGTCGAGCTCGATGCCGAACGTGCGCGGATTGCCAGCGCCAACGGCATCGAGACCACCCAGGGAAATGCCTTCGATGCTATTGCGCGGCCCGAATCCTTCTCGCTCCTATACTTGAATCCGCCTTACGACTCCGAGATCGGCTCCGTCGCCAACCGCCGCATGGAGGCCGTGTTCCTGGAACATACCTACCGCTGGCTGGCAATGGATGGCGTTCTAATCCTGGTGATTCCGTTCGAGCGATTGCATGACTGCACTGGCATCCTTGCTTCCCACTTCACGCAGCTCGCCGTTCTTCGCATGACAGATGAGGAATCGGTCAAGTACCGGCAAATCGCGGTACTTGGCCTTCGGCGCGATGTCAGAGGAGCGGCCGTTGAAAACAATAAGCGGCAGCTTCACAGCATTGGCCTCTATGGTAGCTTTCTCGGACTTCCTGAGTTGCAGCCGGGAGCGTGCCTGCCCTATTCCGTACCACCATCTGGAGAGGCGGAGCTGAGCTATCGCGGCCTTCCCTACGACTTGTTGGAAGACCTGTTGCCGCACTCGGGCGCTTGGAAACAGGCGGCGCCGCTACTGATGCCGCATGAGGAAGTTGCGACTGGCCGGCCCATCACGCCGCTGCATGGCGGCCATGTTGGACTTTTGTGTACCGCGGGCCTCTTGAACGGCGTCTTCGGCCAGGGAGACGACCGGCACATAGCCCGTTGGCGCTCGGTCAAGCATGTGACGACGTTTGTGGAACAGGACGGAGACACCGAGATCATCCACCACCGAGAGCGGTGGGCCAATGAGTTGTACCTGGTCTATGCCGATGGGAGAACACTGAAGCTCACTGAGACGCCTACGAAGAAGGAGGATGGAGCCGATGGAGAATGCACATCTGCGGCTCGGGCTGCTTGAGTACGTGCGCATCACGGAAAAGGCCTCGACCCGCATTCGCCTGCGGGTCGATCGCTATATAGGGGAAGATCGGCAGGCGCATCTTCTGAGCGTCTTCGGCAACGACTCGGATGTGGGCGCGATTACGGCGGCCGTTCACGAGAAGGCCGCCTTCAACTTGACCTTTCCCAACGGTACGGCAAAGGAAGTGTCGCTCGGCGAGCATGCCTCCTGCTACAAGGGAGCGGTGACTTTGCCCTGCCGGAAACATCCGGTGCGCCATCTACTGGCGGTGTCGCAGGAACTCCACACCAATGGGAGTGCGGGACGGACGATCCTGTTGCGATACCGGCGCGAGGAGGTGTGGGCCACGCTGGTGAGTTTCCTGGGGCTGCCCGCCGATCCAGCATGGGCAGATCACATCCTTGGGATCGTCGAGGGAAAGAAGAGGATCGAGGAGATCGACGGCATCGGTTGCCAGCCTGTTCTGATCTCGGCGACTACCGAAGAGACGCTGGAATGGATCGGTAATGGCCTGCGCTCGCAGATGCTGGCCTTTCCGGGTTCGAACAATCCCATCCGTTGGCCGCGATATTCCATCGTTTCGCTGATCGGTCAGGCATGATGCGATGCTCAATAGGCTAGGAATCTCAATTCTAGGAGGGCAGTTGCGCGCAAGGCCCGCAGCCTAAAAGAGGACACTTCCCTGGTGTTGACTAGGTTGAAATTAGCATCTAATATTTAGATGATAATGGAGGGGATATGGCGCTGCAAGCCCTGAAATTGAAGCAAGCGAGCGCGGTTCTAAAGGTCGAACCGAAAGAATTGCAAAACCTCGTGCAATTTGGCGTGGTGAGGCCGAGGCGAGTGGATGGTACCTATCTCTTTGATAAAGAGACCCTTCTCACCGCAAAAGTGGCGTTCCGCTTGAAGGAATCCCTGGGGACGCGCGGAAACGTTCTTGTGAAGCTTATTGATGTCTTCCGTGCCTCCGAGAAGGGGCTCCGCATCAAGAACCCGGAGTACGTGGTCTTTACTTGCCGATTCTCCGAGGAGGAGGAGCCGATCAAGCTTGGAGTTCCTTTTCGATCACTCGGCGAGCAGATTGAACTGGGCCTGAGCAGAGCGGGCCTCTACCGCGATATGCCACGCGGGCGAAAGCGGGCGGGATGGAAGAAGGAATTCCTGGACTCGCTCTCGGAGGCGGCCAAAGATATAGGGGAGATCTCCGAAGAGGAGATTCAACGCACCATTCGCAGTTACCGTGAGGAGAAGCGATTACCGGAGATCACCGTTGCCGCCGAGGTCTAAAAAGCGAAAACAACGCGCCGTGGTGGACACGAATGTTGTGGTGGCGGGAATCTCCGGTTTCCGGGACCAATACATTGCTGGCCGAATTCCGAGCGCCGATCTACTCCATCGCTGGGCTGACGAGGAACACTTTGTGTGGCTTTACTCGGAGGATATTCTCGCTGAGTACAAGGAAGTCCTGAAACGTCTCCACGTTCGTTCCGCAGCGATCGGCGCGCTCATGAATTTCATTCGTGAGCGCGGAGAACCGGTCGAGACTCGGTCTTCTGTCGAAATATCGCCTGACCCCAAGGACGATGCATTCTGTATCTGTGCCGAGGAAGGAAGCGCAGATTTCATCTTCACTCTCAACCCAAGAGACTTCCCGCAGAGCCGCCTGAAGGCGAAGGTAACCCAGCCCGATTCCACACAAGGACGTCGAGGCCGCTGAAGGTTGCTCCCAACCAGCGAATGATCTAACGCCCACCGTCCTTCCCTCTCATTTCCGACCAAATCTCATCGCTTGCAACTTCCCGAGGTTCCTCCATGGAGACGACCTTCGACTATTTGCGCACCTACGCGACACTGCTAGGCTCGCGTATTCTCGAAACCTATCCCCCGCTGCAGAGCACGAAAGATCCCGTTGCGCCGCCAATTGCATCCCTTCTGCGGAAAGCCCTCCCAGCCCAGGCGCTTGCCATAACCGGCACCGCAAAGTACCTCCGCAAAGCCAAGTCGGCGCGGATCGTGGCCGAATGTGGAGCTGGCAAGACCTACATGGCGTTGGGAACAATCCATGTGTTGGCGGATGGGCGGCCGAGTACCACGCTGGTGATGTGCCCATCGCATATTACGCACAAGTGGGCGCGCGAGGTCTTACTGACGATACCGCGAGCCCGCGCCTTTCTCATCGAGGACATGCGCAATGGCGGCGATCCCAGCCGGCCGCACGGCATCCGCGAGGTGAAGTTGAGCAAAGGCAAGACGGTTTACGAGGGCAAGCGCCTCAGCCTGGCCGAAATGCGGCGCATGGGCCGCAAGGAATGGCGGAAGCGCTTTGCTGGGCCGACTTTCTTCATTACCGGTAAGGATAAAGGCAAGCTGGGTTACTTCTGGGAGCACGTCTACCTCAAACCAAAGTCCGGACCGAGTCTCGGCGGAGTCGTCAATCCGGATTCCGGCATTGCCATCCTCGGCTCCGAGATGCAGAAACTCACCGCGCTCGACTTCACTGACAAACTCAAGGTCTCGGAGTATCTGACCGCACCACACGGCGGCACAACGCGCTTCTCCGCGCTGTGGCAAGCGGATCGGTCGCGGATTCAGCGTATGGCGCCAATCGAGTACATCGGGCGCTACATGCGGGGGTGGTTTGATTTCGCGATCGCTGACGAGTTGCGCCAGTTGGCCGGCGACACGGCGCAAGGAAACGGACTTGGCGTGCTCGGACGTTCAGCACAGAGGTTGATCGCGCTCACCGGAACTCTGATGGGCGGTTACGCGGACGACCTGTTCAACATCTTCTACCGCATGGAGCCGCACGCGATGGTGCGTGAGGGCTTCGCCTACGGAGGGCAGGGAAGGCGGGACTTCCAGGAGCAGTATGGCGTCCTCGAAACGATCGAAAAGGTGGAAGAGACAGACAACGCCTGCTCGAGAGCCACCAAGAAGACGGTCCGGGTTCTGCGCAAGCCCGGAGCCTCGCCGATGCTCTTCGGGAAGTTCCTGATGACTACGACGGCGTTTCTGTCTCTTGAGGACATCTCGGACAATCTCCCCGCGTACGACGAGAGCGTCATTTCAGTCGAAATGGACGACGCCTTGCAACAGGCTTACGAACAGCTTGAGGAGGACATTCGCTCCGCGATGAAAGCGCATCGCGGCAACAAGAGCCTGATGAGCATCCTGCTCAACACGCTCCTGCTCTATCCCGATCATCCCTACGACTTCGATGAGATTTGGGCGCGGGCCTTCGACCCTCAAACGAAGGAGTATGTGAAGTTCCCGGTAACGGAACCGGAGAACCTCACGCGGGAGGCTCTCTACGCGAAGGAGCGCGCTTTGATTGCCGACGTTAAAGACGAGCTGCGGCAGGGAAGGCGCTGCCAGGTCTATGCCACCTATACGGGCGAGAAAGATGTCACGCAGCGATTGGAGTCTGTGCTACGGCAAGAAGGCATCCGCGTCGCAGTTCTCCGCTCATCGGTCCCCACCGATAAACGAGAGGACTGGTACGACCGGCATTTGAAGGCCGGTGTCGAGGTGGTGATCTGCCATCCCAAGCTGGTCGAGACGGGATTGGATTTGCTCGCCTTTCCGACGCTCTACTTCTACGAGACCGGCTATTCCTTGCATACCTTGCGTCAGGCAAGCCGAAGATCATGGCGCATCGGGCAGAGGTTCCCGGTACGCGTGAAATTCGTGACCTACTCAGGCACCATGCAGGAGACCTGCCTTCGCCTAATGGGCAAGAAGATGCTCGTCGCGTTGATGATGGAGGGTAAGTTCTCGGGCGAAGGTCTGCAAGCACTCGACACAGATGAAGACCTGATGAGCGCGATGGCACGCGAACTGGTGGAGAAGGCCGGGGTTGGCGAATCCGCCGATGCTGTGTGGCGTGATCTCGGCCATGAACGCGAGAAAGTGCTGCCGCGCCCTCCAGCTATCGGCGCGGAACCAGAAGAGGAGCCCGCCCCGGTGCTCGACCTGCCGGATTTGATCACGACAGAACCGGCTCCGGCGCCATTCGGTATCCGCCTAATCGAGCCGAGTCAGCTTTCCAAGAAGCGGAAGAAGACCGGGATTTGGCCGACCGCCACAGAAACCAATGTGCAGCTCAGTCTCTTCGATTGAGCCAGCGCACTTTCAACTCGAGAGGTGACATCATGAGCGAGGAACGGGATAAAGTCCGTTGCCGCAGTTGCGAACTCGTCCAATGGAGCGATCGAGCCAATTGCCGGCGATGTGGGACAGTTCTTCCTGAGCCAATCGTGAGGATTGTTGAGCGCGTAGTGGAGAAGGTCGTCATTCGGCAGGACCCGCAATGCCTTCAAAAGCTCGAACAGGCCTCCAAATTGATCTCGACGGCGACGGAGCGGCTGACGCAGCCGTGCGTGGAGTCAGTAGCTCCAATAGCCTTAGCGCAGGTTTCAGAGGCGGGGGTCTTTCCAACAATGGCGGAGATGGAGCGAACGCTGATCTTGGCAGCCTACGAGAGATCGAATCGCAGACCTCTCGAAGCCGCACGGTTGCTTGGGATCGGCAAGACCACTGTATACCGCAAGCTGAGGGCAATGGGCGAAACGGCAGCGTGACGGCGACAGAGCCATCAAGCATCCGGCAACCGTCTTGATCTTCGGACCGAAATGGAATAGCGTTCATTGCAGCAATCTTTCCTCAGATCAGTTGTTCCCACGAAGAGCCTCCAGCCATCGAGCCGGGGGCTTTCGTGCATCTGGGGCTGTGGGAATTGAACTTAGCCACTCCCAGGGATCGCTGGTTACTAGCATGTACGGGTGATTGCGTGTCCATTTGGAGAATCTTCCAACGAGGCCGTTACGGTCTCAACCAGGGCAAGGAAAAGGGGCGGCTGCGGCTGACCCTTTTCCTTTGCGTGGAGATCACCATGCCCAAGGGGCCATTTCTCCCATCGGACTTCACTGCCACGAAGTTTTCAACGGCTGCGGACAAGGCGGAGTTTGGAAATGCTTTGCTGCGCTTTATTGAATCGGAGTGGGCGCCGGCGCTCTTCACAAAGAGCTTCTACAATCGCCTCTCCATGTGCTTCGGGCACATTGCTCACTACAACCGCACTCAATTCTACGAGGAGTGGTTTTCATCTCTGG
>Ga0302324_100009110_pt1 | contig 20834 bp, 8 predicted proteins | sample Palsa_T0_1_FD_201949 | JGI IMG/M metagenome (GOLD analysis project Ga0302324, IMG submission 201949) | Peat permafrost microbial communities from Stordalen Mire near Abisko, Sweden - Palsa_T0_1 | ecosystem: Environmental > Terrestrial > Soil > Palsa > Peat permafrost | place: Sweden: Abisko...
GATCAACTTGCTTGATGGACCGGTCCAGACGAGTTCGATTTCCTGTTCGGTTTTGGCTCGGTGGTACGCCGCACTCGCAGCCACCAGCATACCGGCAAGCTCGGCTGCCGGTATGGAGGCGTCTCCCCAGGCCTCGACCAGTTTTGTTAGAGCATTCTTTGCGCGCGGGTTTGCGGCCCAGCTAGTGATGGGTGAAGCGTCTTGCGCCCCAGAAAGTCGTCTGATCGATTCAGCGAGCTGCTCGGTTTTATCCGGAGGACTATTCGACACGAGTTCAATGATCGTTTCCAGCAGCTTTTCCACGTCGCTCCTCAATCGAAAAACGCAGCATCGCTGGTCTCCAGCGTCGATACAAGCAGGGCGCGGTCGATGTAACGGTTGCCCATTTCGCAGGAAGTTTCCGATACGAATGAACAAGCGTGGCACGCTGCAGCGTGAAGGGAGCGATCCTCCGCAGGCTTGTGTTCGGAACAAAGTGGATCGGATGAACAAATGCCGGCGCGAGTAAGAGCCTGTTTGAGCAGCCGCCCCAGATTTTCTGGCCTGCCGAGTTCGACTAGCCCTCCGAGGGTTCCGTCAGAATCCGCAGCGGCCGTATATATCAAAATCCCTGCCTGCTTCCGGTCACCTTCCGTGTCCGCGTAGATCCGTTCTCTGATGCTGGCGGCGTTATAACCGCATTCGAGTGCCAACTCTCGAATGAGCAGGTGGGACAGCGTGTGGAGCATCGCATAGCGGATACCCGGATAAGCTTCGTCTGGGTCCAGCTTCCTGGAATTCCGCCAACCGCGATGGCCAGCGAGCAAATTTTCGTTCCTGACCGTGACTGCACGTCGCCCCTCCCACTTGAGAATCTCGGTTTCGTCAAATCTAATGAAAATGCCTTCCCCGTGAACCTGTGTCGCCGGCACCCATCGCGGAGGATCTTTGCACAAATCGGCCCTCGGCGGCCTGTCGGCTGGATTTGCGGTTTCCTCGGGCGCTTCGACCCTCGTGAACCCAATCAACGCGTTGACTTCGCGCAACCGCTCCAGCAGCAGAACGCCCGCGATCTGTTTATTGAATTCCATGGGTGGTAGGACTCTCTTGCTGAGAAAATGGGGCCAGTCTGTGGGAGGATTCGGGTCCGTCAACACCTCCCATTCCGGTCCCTTTATGTCGGCGCTGGTACCGCTCGTCGCTCCGGCGCCGGCTTTTATCGCTTGAATGATCTCCCACACCGACTTTGCCGAGTGCTTGTCGATACCGGGCAGCGCGCCGGTCTTCTTGAGCGTTTTTATCGTAACCGCAACCTCGGTTTCCGAACTCAGGTCTGCGAAATAGTCCCATCCGTCCTGCACGAGCTGTGAAATCGGATCGCGAGCGAGGGGAATGGCTAATGCAGAAATCGTGATGGGAAACCAACTGTTCGTTGCGCCCAAGAGTACAGCCCTAGCCTGCTCGTCGCATCCGGCGTCGTATTGGTCCATGTGCGGATGACGGCCGCGACAACTTGGTAGGTTGTCTCTCCCCGCTTTGCCGAAAGCGTGGGCCATATTGCGTGAAGCACCGCACTGGTCACATTTAACCCACAGATTTTCGGTTTGAAGCGATGCACCGCTTTCGAAGAATCGCAGCGTTCCTTTGCAGTCCGACGACCCGTTGTGGACAAAGTAGTGCCAAGGGAAATCATCCAAGTGGCCGTTTCGACATGCGAGCAGGAAGCGTGCGGGAACGGCATCGGCATCCCGGGCGGGCTGATCGCCTTTCGAACCTTTGCAGTCCTTGTGTACGAATCGCGTCCGTTCCGGACGGAACCGGTTTTCCTTGCATTCGAAAAGGCCCAGATCGTATGCAGACAGTAGTCCGCACTTGACGCAGCGGAGCCAGCGCGGGAACGGCCTCACCGGTACGCCGATGAACGCTTCCGCCGAGAACGGATCAGAACCTTCGTTCTTCTGGAAAGGTGGCATGCGCAGGCTTTCGACCTGCGGCCCGAGCTCTTGTCGCACCGCTGCAAGGAGGCGCGCCTCTTCGATCGGTTGACACCGGTTGACCTCCCATCGGTCAATCGCGAGCGTCACGACGGATAGGTTGGGTAAATCAACCAGAGCGCCCGGACCATATGTCCAGAGAAGCTGGCTTGGCCGTACTTCACCGACGGGAGTCTTTTCCCCGATCATTCATCCCCCGCTGTGTCTTCTGAAGGAGTGACTTGTGGTGTCCAGTCCGGATCGTTGCCGCTAAATCGAATCGTGCTCATGATGAGACTGACGCCTGGCTCAACTTCGCGCATGGACATCGGCACGGTAAAGTTGTCCCATGCCTGAATGCCCGGCCTCTTGAGGAGGCCGACCACCGTATCGCGGTGCGGACCCTTCTTCTCGTACGCAAGGGTCCTGCCCCCTTTACCCGCTTCGTGCGCCCATTCATCCAGACGCTCTTTGATTTCGCTCGAAGCGAGATCCCGCAGAGCCGCTTCATGTGAAATCTCCCACGCGCGACCGACAAGCAGGTCTCTTGCCTCGGCAGCCTCCGGCCGATCCGGCTTGTCAAGCGCCGCAGCGCCGGGATTTGGATTGAAAGCCGGATTTTCCAAACGCATGACGCTGAGCAAGGTACCCGTCAAACCGCGATCCATCGCGCGCGGCGAGAAAGGCGTAACAGACTGCGCCTCGACATGCTTGTAGAACGTGGCGTGGTAATGCTCGAAAGTCTCGTAGTGCGACAAATCACGCGGGCGTGCCCATGTGAGAACCGTGCAGACGAGGCCCGGAAAGAAACGGCCGATCCGGCTGGTCGCCTGAATGTACTCGGCGGTTCCTTTGGGCTGCCCGTTGACGACCATAAGGCCCAAGCGATTCACATCGACGCCCACCGACAGCATGTTGGTCGCGAGCACGACATCGATTGAGCGGGCCTCCCCCTCCTCCCACCGCGTGACGTGTCGGCCGAGCGCGTCATCGAACTTAGCTTTGAATTTGATCTCCAACTGGTCGAGATACTTCGGAATGTCGCGGCTGGAAACACGCGATGTAAGTTCGCGAATGTTGCTGACGCTGCGTTGCGCTAGGCCGGGTCGGGCTACCAGACTCATCTGGACGCGATAAGAGCGGGTTTGCACGTCGTCTTCCGCCAAACGGCGCATTCCGCCCAGCTCCCGGAGAGAATTGAAATATCCGACCGTTGTCAGGTACGGGTCCGCAGCTTGGCCGAAGCGGTCGAACAGCCACTGCGATGCGGTGAGGAATGCGGTGTAAACCCGGATAAGCATTGCCGGTCGCGAGCTGCCCGGCGAGCAGACGCCGAGATAACGGCGGCCCGGCATGAGTTCGATCGATCGCTGAATAGAGAAAAAATTATCGGATACGTCGAGACCATGCGGCGGAAAAACGGCGACGCGTCGCATGAAAACATTGTTTACCTGTTCCGCTGCCTTCCGCACGGTCGCGGTCGAAGCGATGATCTTGGGCTGAACCGTGTGCCCCTCCAGCTCCCAGCTGCAGAGTTCGTTGATCGCCGTCTCGTAAAGTCCGACCATCGTTCCCAAAGGACCGCTGATGAGGTGGAATTCGTCCTGGATGATCAAATCAGGGGGCCTGATCGCCGTAATGTTCTTGACCGTCGTGCGAGGGAGAGTCTTATACGCACGGTGAGTGCCGGTGCAATCGGCGTCTGGCCAAAGGAGTCCGTGCCTTGGACACTCAGTATTGGCCTTCCCGAAGAGCGTCCGAACCTCGCCACGCCACGCCATCAACGCGAACTTGTCGACGGTCGCAATCATCATCGAGGGCGGCCGGTGATAGATTTCCTCGTCGACGACGATTACCGGAATGCCGGGATGGGCCCTCCTGCTGGATTTCCCCTTCGAAAACTCGCAGCGTCCCTGTTTGTCGCCGCAATAGATAGTCGTTCTTCTTGCGACCGTATCGACTTCAACGTCATGCTTCGGCGATATCTCGCAGCCGCACCACGGGCAGCTGGTCAGCTGCGCCGGCGACGTTCCGCCGGCATCGAACTTTTCGGGGTTGCGAATGTCCTGAATTGCCCTGTGGCTATCGTCGGTGGAACCGGGTGTGACTTTGTTACCGACCCAGAGTCCAATCGTGAAGGGTTCGTTTCCAAGAGCGTTGTCCCCCTCTGCCACAGCCTTCTGGCGCAGCAGTTCCATGGCGCATATCAAACCCGAAGCCCGCTGGAATTGCTGCAGCGTGAGAAGCCGCAGCGTGTACCGCATGATCACGGCGAGGCCGCGACTGTCGTCGTAGCCTCCCAGTTGCGCCTGCAAACGGCGGATCGCCATCGCGAATGCGGCGACTCCCAAATAAGCTTCAGTCTTGCCGCCTCCTGTAGGAAACCAGAGCAAATCGGCAAAAGCCTCGACTGGCTTGGTGCGATCCTTGTGAGTCGGGTCGGCCAGCGAAGGAATCGCCAGAAGAATGAAAGCGAGCTGGAACGGTCGCCACGAACGATTTTTCCGCACGTCGAAATCTGCCAGGGTCGTACTTTCACCTCGGCGGCGCGAAAGCGCGAATAAACCGTGGATGCGCTGCAGCGCCATCGCGCGATTTGCAAAACGGAATGACGCCAAAGACTTGTCGTTCGTGGTCAGAACGGCAACGCCCTCTTCCAGGCGCTTCTTGATGTCGCTGCAACGATCAAGGGCCGCCGCAGCCTGTAGGTCATGGCCTACGACATCGACACCTACACGTCCTTTCTGCTCCCCGATCCATTTACCGTAATCGTTCGTGAGGATGGACAGTACGGCGACGAGTTCGGTTTTGTCCATCGCGGCAAGGGCGTTCATGTCGAGATAACCTTTATCGACCATCTCGCGCATCGCAGGCCGGTCTTCGGCCCGAATGCCGGGTGTCTGTGTCACCGGCACTTCGTATTGCGGCAATACCACTGTGCTCACTTCAAGGGCGTAGTCGGGATCGGCGGCATCCGTTTCGGCGTGAACGGCGACACCATGACCGACCGCGAACTCGACCTCTTTCCGGTAAATCATTTCCAGCGCCTTCCGCTCCTCGTCATCTTCTTTGCTGGAAAGGGCGACGCGCCTTCTGAAGACGGCTTTGTGCGCAGCATCGCTCGGGGCTCGAACGGACAAGTTCGGCTGGAAAACCCAAGCGCTGTCCTTGTTCTCTTCGGGTTCCTGTTGCGCGTTGACAAGGAACAATGTGATCAGTCGGTCGCCATTCGCGTTCTTCTTTCTAACGGTTCCTTGGACGCGCACTTCCGGATGCGCACTATCCGGTGCGCGATGGGAAATAACACCCTCTGTAAGATCAATCGGCAGCTTGCCACCACACGGGATACGTTGCCAGACCTTTACCTTTACCTGCGCTTCCTCGGTTCGAATCACATTTCCGTCGGCGTCCCTTATCTTCTTGTTGACCGTCTTGGTGAATTCATGGTCATAAAGCCGAACGTACTGACCCCAAGTCGCTTCCACCTCGATTTGCTTCACATCGCCGTCAACACAAAACGTCATCCCGAAGCTCGAAGGAATGAGCGACTGGTTGCTTGACGCATCGATTTCGTCAGCGGAATCCGCTTCGGCATCGACCCGGCCTCTCGTGGTGCCAAATTCCGCTCCAGGCTCGTGGAGTCCATGATGAACTTCGAGATCCTTGGGCTCCTCTTCCGCCTCGACGGCAAGAGGTCCCTCCAGTCCTTCAATACCTCCATCCTCGGCCTCTCGCGGCGCGAGCTTGCCGACCAGATATCGGTCGCGGACGCCCATATCGAGGATTTGTTCGTGCGGGCCATTGGCAGGACCTAGAAGATCATCCATTACCGCGAGTTGAAGGAGTTCGCGGATGTAAGCCTGATCGCCTACGAGCGGCACGTCGTCGACTGTGCCGCCCGTCAGATTCGGCAACGCCGCTACGAAGTCGCTCCATTGCAACCGGGTCATTGACCCTGCCTTTTGCGAGGCGAGTCCTGCCGACGCAAGAGTCGATCCTGTATCTACCATCCGCAGGCGATCGAAATAAAAACTTGTAGTCTCGAGATTCGATCGAACACGTAAAACACGCGCGATGCGCGTCACGCTACCAGATGCATTCGCCGCTGCCAGCCAGTCGCCTTCCGCAACGGCCGCATAGAGATCACGGTTTCCTGGGAGTTCTAAGGCAAATTGCGGATACGGAAATTCGCAGTCCTGCGAGCCGGGATCAACAACCAACCAGGCATTTGCCGCTTTGTCCTGCGCTGCTTGGTTGGTCATGATTTGCCTCCTTCCCTCGTAAATAGATCGTCTTCCAAGGCGTCATCTTCGATTTGCACGTTATCTTGTATTGCCGACCTTGTGGGGGAAGCTGTTTGCGATTGCTCCTGAACGCGGGTTCTGTTGAGCCTCGACAGCCGACCGAGAATCTTAAGACGCGATTCCTCGCTAACAGTGAATCTGGTGTTTCTTCCATCCGGCAGATATCCCACTTCGTGAAATCCGCACTCCAGCTCGACATTGTCGCTGTCGTACTTTCGCCAAACGTCTTCATTTATCTCTGCCTGAAGCTGACGCAATTCCAAGAGCCCATGATCATTCTTGGCGGGATTGTGGAAGTCGTTGTAGAACTTCGTCAAACCCTTTTCGGAAGCTTCCATGAACGACTGTCGTGCCCGAAAGAATTGTCGTCCGAGATCCTCTAGCTTCACATCGCCCTCGTCAAGAAATTCCGCGGGAAAGGGAAAGGTCTCGAATATGTTACCGTGCGCGTAGACCAGACTGTGAAGATCGCCTCCTAATGATGTCTTCTGGGCCCAAGCCCAGACGCCATGAATGTCTGATGTCAATATTGCGAGCATAGAAAAGCGTTCATCCGCGAGCACGCATATTTTATTGGAGTAAACATAGGACGACGGCAACAATGTGAATGCTGGATATTTTGTTACTCCGGTCGAGATAACGATGACGCGTTCAAGCGGCTTTGAAGGCGGCACCCAGCCTGCCGGGTGGCCGTGAAACTCATTGCCGCGACCTATTGCGTGATAGAAATCAATGCCTGACCTGTAGTGGAGCCACCATCTAGATTTGGCGATTTCATTTTTTTGCTTGAGACGGGCGGGCAGCACTTCAGACTTCACACGTTCATATGCAAGAACGAACTTCCTGCTTTCTTCTTCTGACCAGTCCCAAAAATTGATCGCAGAGCAAGGCGGCCTATAAAACGGGTCTTTGTTTACCTCATTTCCGCCGATGAACGGAAATAATATGTCATTGTAGCTATCGTCCACACCGATCCAACTTTTTGCCACTCCATGATCTATCTTAAATCCCTCACCCAGCAAAACCGGACCCTGGAAGGCTCGGCCGAGATTTTCGCTCAACTTCTTAGCTTCCCAGAACTCGGTATCACCCAACTCGGCCGATATCATGGTTACATTCTGTTTGTTCAGGATGCGCTTTCCGGTCCAGTCGCCTTTGAAAATATGGATTTGGTGCACGATGACGGAGGCCTTGCCGGGCCATTTCATGTTCGTGTCGGCGCAATAGATGCTAGCGCCATGCGACAAAAGCTGCGTCAGGCCCGCTTCACGGTTCTTGCCTTCGGAAATTGAGCGCCTCGCGAGGAGGCCCATACAAGCCTCTTCGTGAAGCAACCCATACACGCGCAAGAAGAAAAAAACGACGAGATCGGCTGAGGATTTCTCGTCATAGGTGAGAAAATTCACCAGATAGCTTTGGTACGAAGGGCCGAAGTTCCCAGAAAGCAATTGACCACCGACAAAAGGTGGATTGCCGACGAAGGCATCAAACCCTCCTCTCCCAGAGTTGAAGACTTCCGGGAATTCTAGCGGCCAATGGAACGGGCGTCTGACCTTTCCGCCGGCAGGAAAATCTTTGCCCAGTCCTTTTCGCGCCCGGCGAGATAGGTCTTCGACCTTTCTCTGATCACCCTCCAGCGCGCCGCCGACATCAATCGCGAGCACTGCCGTGTCGATCTCCTTGCCATTCGCCTCAAGTACTTCTCCCATGAGAAGATCAGCTACCAACTCAGGCATTTCGAGTTTACGGTGTGCCTCACCGTCCAGCTGCGCCATGACTTCCACATCTCGTATATCCCGGATCGGACGGCTTCTAAGTTCCGATCGGAGCTCAATCGCTTGCGTAACCGCCTGATCGATTTTCGTAGCGAAAAGCTTTTTCGTGCTCCCCTTGCCGGGATTCATATCGAGGTAATAGAGCTGTTCAAGACTCGTGATGCCGAGAAGGCTATCCCCGCATCGCAAATTGTGATCAAGGAAACCGAAAGGCCGCCCTTTCGCCAAAGTAATTAGCCAGATTGATAGCTTCGCCAATTCAACGGCCAGGGGATTCATATCGGCGCCGTAGAGACAACGCTCGGCGATCAGGCGACGCGCAGTAAGCAATCGCTCTTCAGTGTCTTTCCGCAGCGGCTCGCGCGAGCCGATCTCATCGACAACCTCGCCTTCTGAAGTGACACCTTTGCTCTGCGTCTCTGCTCGTGCCCATGCCTCGACCAATCGCTCGGAAAGCCAGCGGCATACCTGGACAAGGAATGCGCCAGAACCCATCGCAGGGTCACAGATTTTCAGATCGAGAAGCTCGGCGGGGGACTTCAGTTGCCATTCATCGCGCGCATCGCCTCGTGACGGTCCGATATACACTAGCGGCTCTAGAGTCTCCTTCACGATGGCTTTCGTGAAGGACTTTGGCGTGTAGTGAGTCCCCGTCTCACGACGGTCTGCGCCGCTTGCCACCATGAAAGCGCCCTTGGCATACACGATGGGATATCCCCATCGATCAATACGCAGAAGATGAAAATATGGCTTCACCCGGTCGCGAAGCAAACGATCGGCGTGACAGGCCGTCAGCAGCTTATCGGCCGAAGCTTCGTCGATGGCCTCGTCCAGATCATTCCGTATTCGGCTCGCCGAACTGCCTGTTCGCTCCTTGAGCAATTTCTCCACGGCCTCGCGACCGCGTGCTGCGGCATCGTCGAGTTCCGACAACGTCACCCACGGATTCTCCGCATTCTTGGTCGCGTCGAGATCAAGTGTTGCCTCCTTCGCTCGAACCACGGTGCGCTCGAGGAGGCCTTCATAGACATAGCCGATCTGTTCGATATCCAGTCCCATGTAAGACAAGGCGCGGCCCCGAAAAAGCTGCACCGCGTCAAGCAAGTACAAGACAGTGCGGTTGTCTATCGGCAGCGGTGTCGCTGCATCGGTTTTCCAGCGTGAGCCTTTTTTCCGTCCTTCGAGATACGGAAAGCGATCGGGATCGAAGAGCGATCCGCCCAAAGCCGGCAGCCGCATGGCCTCATGCTCGACCCCGCCGTAAACCGCGCGAAATATGGAGAGTAGACGGGACCAGGCATCCCACCGTCGTTCGAGAATTTCTTCCGACTCGCCGCGAAGCTGCATCCGCAAGGTCGAGACAGCGTAATTGGCCTCATAGCGCTCGTCTCCCAGCAGCAAGAGTCCGCGCTCTTCAGCGGACAGCAGGAAGACGATTCTCATCATCACGGTCAGGCCGGATTCGTAGAGCTCAGTTGGCGCGATGCCTTCTAAAAGTTCCCGATTGCGATCAACGTCGGCACGATCAAGCGCCTGGATCAGAACTTCGACTGCGCGCCTTACCTGCTCTCCAAGGGCGTCCGTCACTTCGTCCTGAAACTTGAGCGAGTTATCAAGCAGCGCCGGCAATTGTTCGCTGCGGTCGACGAAGAAGCGCCTGATCCCGAACAGGTTGACGAAGGCCTGCAGTGTTACGGGTTCCTGCCCCCAGTGCCGGGCATACCAGCTGGCGAATGACGTTACAGCGCCTACGGGCGCGTCGACGAACATCCATTGCTCGCCGTTTGTCACGAGGCCGAGGCGCACGTCGGTCGCCCGACAAAGCTCGACCATGCGTTCGGCGGGGCTCGCTGGCCACCCGTCGCCCCTGAAGGACTCGAACAGAGATACTTCCGGGTCATAAACTGTGATCAGCATCAGCGCCCGATTATCTGTGGCGCCGTCCATGACCGCATAGTCAGGCCGCAACGATATGCCATGCTCGGGAAGATCGCACCGCAGCGTTTCCGATAACTGCGCGGTCGGCTTCAGGATCTCCGCGTCACCGTTTTCATCGAGCTCCAGAATCTGCCCGAGAATCAGGTCAATCCAGGCGCGATGGATTTTTGACAAGTCAGGATCGTCATGGTCCAGCGCTTCGCGCCATTCGTCGTAAGCCTGTCGAACGGTTGTCTTTTTCTCCGGATCCAGTCCTTCAAGACCCTGCGGAAAGGCGTCCTTCAGGACCGGCTCCGCCAAGAACGGCCCGGAGATTTCAATCAGGGAAAGCCAATCGTCGTGCTGACCGCTCATGCGTCGGCCCTCCACGCATGGGAATCCGGTACGAGGAAGATCAGGGCCACCGGGAAGGTCCTAACCGCGTATCCTTCGTAGCGCTGCCGGATTGCAATGATTTCCTGTTCTTTTTCTTCCGGAATTCTCGCCAGACGAATCTTCAGTGCTTCGGTATCACGCCGAACCTGCGTGCGTTCCTCGTCGCTGTACTCCGGCAACTTGAGACGCAGCTGCTCCGGTTCCGTAGCTTTGAGCAATTCCTTTCGGATCGCCCGGTCCAACTCGTCAAGCACAGCCGTAATATTATCGATTTCCTGTTGCTTCCTCGTCTCCAATGTCGTTTCCAGATTTTCGAGCCGATCGCGTGAGCGAGCTTCGACCGCTTGCAGGATGGAATCCTGATTTTTCTCGAACCGTCTTTTCAGTCCGTCGAACAAGCGCTGTCCCGCTTGGATTGCGGTCGCTTTATCCAGCCAAGCATTGACCTGGGTTACCCGGCTTTCACGGCTGAAGGAGTTATCCTTCATGTAACCGCCGGCGACAGTGAGTTCTTCGTGCAGACGATGGTGCTTGCCGCCGGTGACGACCAGCCGCGACACCACGGCGACGGCGAGATCGCTCAGTTCCGCGGACGGCAGGCTGCGAACATCGACGCGGTGCATTTTCTTGACATCGCTCTGCGCCCAGACCTCGGCGCGCATCAGTCGCAAGCACATTTGTACGAGGCGATGATTGAGGTGAACCAGCACAACGTCGTCGCGGCCTTTGGCCACTTGGTGATCGAAAGTGATCGGCCGCAACTTCTGGGTGTAAGGATGACGAAGGCCTTCCATGCAGCGCGACCATGAGCCCGCCAATGTCGGCATTTCGAAAACAGTTCCTCTCGGTGCGCCCTTAAGCTCGATCGGCTTCAGCGGAGGCCGTTTGTCCAGTGCCAGACCGGTCTTGACGGCCGCATAAACGCGCTCCGGCGTCAGATGAAAATCCTTTTGCGTTTCCAGTAGACGCTCGTGCAGTTTCTCGATCCGCTCCTTGATCTCGCGTTCGGCCCGGACATAGCGCTTGGCCTTGGCCGCCCGGGCCTCGGCCTCTTTCGTATCCAGTTCGCGCCTTGTGCCCTCGATCAGACCGGCCATCTGCGGAGCGATTACCGGATTTACGCTCCCCATGTCCTCGCGCATCGCCTCCAGTTTGACGAGAGCACGGATGATGTCGTCCTTGTGTCCGCCAAGCGCGTCCCCGCTCGCTTCGCCGCCATCGGCCGGGTGCCAGATCAAGACCTCTTCCTGTTTTTGGCCCCACCGATCGATTCGGCCGTTTCGTTGTTCCATTACATTCGGGTTGTAAGGGATCTCGATGTGAATCAGGCAATTGCAGTGGTTTTGCAGGTCGATGCCTTCGGACGCGGCATCCGTGGCCAGCAGGATACGAATATCGGCTTCGTTCGGATTCGTCTGGAACGCGGCCTTCACCAATTCGCGTTCTTCCTGATCCAGGCCCCCATGAATGATACCGAGGCGTTCTCCGCCATACCCGTGAGAGACGAGAATTTCGTGCAACCATTGATGCGTCGTGCGGTATTCAGTAAAGAGAATGACGCGGCGGTCGTTCCATGCACCGTCCGATCGAAGGTTGGCTTCGATCCATTCGACGATCGCGCGGCCCTTCGAATCCGCCTTGTGACTCGCGCTCTGGGCCCAATTGCGAAGCTGCGAAAGCATGCGCAGTTCTTCCTCATTTGGCGGAGTGCTGCCTTTCGTGGCTTCCTCGACCGCTTCGTTTTGTGCCGCCTCCGCCTGTCCGTCATCCGCATAATCCTCTTCCGCTTTGAGGATCGCCTTCCGCAGGATGCGGTCCGCCATTGCGTTGGGTTTCTGCGGCGCCTTGCTGGTCAGGGTAGCGAAGTGTCTTTCCAGCGTCGAGGCGAACGCCGCCGGTGACGAAAAAAGCCGCTTCTTCAGAAGGCCATTTACGAAACTTGTGCCAGACGCCCGTGCGTCCCGGCAGGTCTTTTCACGGCTCCGGCAATACGAGTCGAGGACTTTGTGTATCGCACGCTCGTCCGCCGTGAAGGGCACCGAGAGCGTCTGTAAGTTGCGCTTGGGATAAAGTGCCTTGCCGTCCTTGTCGACCAGGGAACTCTTCAGTCTCCGGATCATCACCTGTGAGAGCTGCTTGTCATCTGGCAGGATGTTTCGCGAGAACCGCTGATCGTCGAGCAATTCCAGCAATGACGTGAACGACTCCGTATAGCCGTTGTGGGGCGTCGCTGTCAGGAAAAGACGGTGTTGAAAGTGTGGTGCGATTTTTCTTACGAACTGCGTCCTTTGGCTTTCCAGCGCATAGTGAGGCGAACCGCCGGGTGCGACGTTGTGCGCCTCGTCGATGACGAGTATGTCGAACTTTCGAGGATAGCTGGCGCGAACGGGAAGGATGTCGCGAAGCATGCGAAGCGCTTCACCCGACTTGATCCAGTCGACCGACGCGATCAGGCGGGGAAACGATGTCCAGGGATTGGCGTGGATGCCTCGAACGCGACGCAATTCCTTGACGTAGTCGGTGTCAACGATCTTGAATTCGAGCCCGAATTTTTCGAGCATCTCGACACGCCATTTTTCCTGAAGTGATGCGGGACAAACGACGAGCACATTGCGGGCGCGATGCCGCAGTAATAGCTCTTGGATGACGAGTCCGGCCTCGATCGTCTTTCCCAGACCGACATCGTCGGCGATCAGGAGATTGGCGCGGGCCATGTCGATGGCGCGGACCAGCGGGTCGAGCTGGAAATCCTCGATGCTGACCCCGCTACGAAACGGAGCCTGAAGAAACCCCCTGTCGGCATTAGTCGCTGCGCCCCACCTGACGGCATCCAGGAATGCCTCTAGTTCTTCAGTAGGGTCTTGGCCGCTGACCGTTGGGAGTCCGGCTTTTTCGATAATGTGTGCGCCCGGTTCGATTTCCCAGACGACCTCAATCTGCTCTCCGAGGCTGTCTTCATCGATCGACGACAGGGTGACGAAATGTTGAGGTGCGGAGTGTCCGTTCCCGGCGGGAGAGGTTTGCATGTCGGCCACGACCCACTGCCTGCGTCGTACCTCGACCAATTGACCCGGCTCGGGAGACGACGTGACCGCAACCGTTGCGGGCGTCATGCGACGCGCTCTTGCGCCGCTTCCACAGCTTGGATGTGTCGGATGATGCTTTTGCCGATTGCCTTGCCGAGTTTCACGGGGACGGCGTTTCCGATAAGGCGCCCGATGGTTTTGATATAAACCTGTTCGCCTTTAGCCACAAATTTGTAGGTGGCAGGGAAGCTCTGGAGGATTGCGCCTTCTCTCAAGGAGATCGCGCGATTCTGATAAGGATGTCCGAAGCGGCCGTTTCCAAAACCGAAGAATTGCGTCGTCATGGTCGGAGAGGGTTCGTCCCAACCCATTCTGCCGTAGACGCTCGGATATGTTTTCCCGCTTCTCTTTTTGTGACACTCTGCGACAAGATTTCCATCCCAGTCGCGCCATGTCCCTCCGGCCTTGGAAAACCGTATACGTTTGAGATTCAAAGGCGACAATTCTGAGGACTGGTGCAGGGGGTCGTCCGGGCATGCTTGTCCGGCCCTCAGCGGCGGCAGTTCCTCAATCGCATCACGCACCGTCTCGTAGAACTCAGGCTTCACGGTTGGTCCTATCATTTCGATCGGGCCAAGCTTGGAGGCCAGCAGCACCAGCCGCTTGCGGTGCTGCGGCACTCCGTAATCCGCACAGTCTACGACCTTGTGGAACACCGAAAAACCGTCGCTCCTCAAACCGGAGGCGAACTTCGCGAAAACGGCTTGTTTCTCCAACAGCGGCACGTTTTCCATTGTGACGAGATCGGGTTGTACCTCTTTGACCAGGCGCGCGAACTGGTTCAATAAATTCCATTGTTTGTCAGCTGGACTGGATTTCCCCCGACTATACGTCGAGAAGGGCTGGCAAGGGGCGCATCCTGCCAGCAGCGTCAATGAAGCGCCGCTTAGAGCCTCGGCGAAGTCGGCGCCCGAAACGTCTTCCACCGATTTCAGAAGAAATACAGCGCGGTTATTGGCAGAAAACGGGTATTCACAGGCCGGATCAATGTCCACCCCGGCGACCACATCAATCCCTGCCGCTTCGAGACCTTTAGTCAGTCCTCCTGCCCCGCAAAAAAGGTCGATGCCCTTTATGCTTATCGCAGGAGACTTTGCCTCGACGCTTCTCTTATGTTTGCATTGCTTCGCCTGCGGCATGTTTACGGCCTTTCCTTATTCCTTCGTGCTGCTTTCTTTCCAGCACTCTTCACAGCTCCGGGGCTGCTCTTGATGAGACGCTCATATTCCTCGGCGGAAAGGACTACGACCACACGACGACCGTGTTTCTCGATCGCCACGGGCTCTGCACGCGCTGTATCCAGAAGCAATCCAAAACCGTTCTTCGCGTCCCTGGCAGCCATGGACTTCATAAAGAAAGCGTTCGACGAGCCATTAGAGCTATTCTGTCCATTATGGCCTAATTGCGCAACGATTGATTTGCGTCTAGACCTCCGATTCTGCGTCTCATGACGTCAGTTTGGCAACAGACGGTTGGGCGATGTTTGCCATTGCACCAAAGCGGACCGGCCGCCGCAGACTGCTCATACAGATGCCCCTAATGAAAATCATGCGATTGCATTTCCGCCGCGCTGATCGCAATAGGCATCACCCGAGCGGCCTTGATCGAAATCACATTGTCTTGATTCTGCAAGACACCCTCCACCCGCAGAAACTTTTCGCGATTGATGACCATGCGATTGTTCTCATAAAGGTCCGGCCGAACGATCACGTTGGCGATGCCTGTTTCATCTTCCAAACTAAGGAATACAAAACCTTTTGCAGTGCCGGGCCTCTGCCGAGCGATCACGCAGCCAGCAACGCGGGTGTATTCACCCTCACGGATTCGTGCGAGGTCACACGCTCGCTTCACGTTCATCGTATCGAGCCATGCACGGCAATAGCTCATCGGATGGGGCCCCGCAGTCATGCCGGAACCGTGAAAATCGGCAACCAACCTCTCCTGGTCACTCATCTGCTCCAAAGGAGACGCATCCGGCAATTCCGCAATGGATTCCAGCAGCGGCCCGACACGTCGAGAGGCTCGCTCGACTTGCCACAGGGCCGAGCGTCGGTGGATTCTCTCTCCTAGAGAATTGAGCGCCCCGATTTCGCTGAGTGTGACCAGTTCCGGTTTTTGCAGTTCGGGAACCCGCCGTACAAGATCGTTGATGCCCGTAAAGATAGAACTTCGCCGTTCTCGAACGAGGGCCTCCGCGCTCGCCTGCCGCAGACCGCGAACGTAGCAAAACCCGATGCGAAGACATGCGACGTTTCTGCCGGCCTTGTCCTGTCCGTCTTCGATCGTGCAGAGCCATTCTGACCGCAAGGCATTGATGGGTTTTACGCGCAGACCGTGCAGCTGGGCATCCTTCACGATCGTGGCAGCGCTGTAGAAGCCCATAGGTTGATTGTTGAGCAAAGCTGCCGTGAACGCCGCCAGGTAATGACACTTCAGGTAGGCGCTGGCGTAAGCGATCAAAGCAAAGCTTGCTGCATGCGATTCGGGGAACCCGTAACGAGCGAAAGAGGTGATCTGCATGATGATTTCTTCCTGCGTCTCTTTGCCAATACCGTTTTGCTCCATTCCGTGCCGTAGCTTCACTTCAATTTCTCGCATGCGGCTCTCGGACCGCTTGAAACCCATCGCACGCCGCAAATCTTCCGCCTCACCGCCCGTGAAATTCGCGGCCGTCATCGCTATCCGCAACAGCTGCTCTTGAAACAAAGGCACGCCGAGCGTTCGTTTCAGAATCGGCTCCAGCGACGGATGGGCATAGCGAACTTCCTCTTTTCCCTGACGGCGCCGCATGTAGGGGTGCATCATCTTTCCGACGATAGGACCGGGGCGGATGATCGCCACCTGGACGACGAGATCGTAGAACTTGTAGGGCGCATTGCGCGGCAGAGACGCCATCTGTGCGCGGCTCTCCACCTGAAACATCCCGACCGTGTCGGCGCGACGCAGAGTCTCAAATACAACGGGGTCGTCCGCAGGAAGCTGCGCAAGATCGAGTGGTTTCCCATAGTGTTTGGGAACGAGCTCCACGCACTCTTCGAGCACCGACATCATGCCGAGGCCCAGCAAGTCCACCTTGACGATCTTCATGTCGGCGCAGTCGTCTTTATCCCACTGGACGACAACGCGCCCGGGCATAGAAGCAGGCTCCAAGGGAACAACGGAATCGAGTTGCCCCTGGCAAACGACCATGCCGCCGGAGTGTTGGCCCAGGTGTCGCGGCAAGTCCTCAATCCGTTCGCATAGCTCGTGATATTTCTGGATTCTCGAATGGTTTAGATCGAAGCCGGCCTGGTGCAACTGGTTTTCCAGAGTATCGGCGGGACCGCGCCACTCACCGCTGTTGACGAGGCTCGATAGCCGATCCAGAGTTTCTTGGTCGAAGCCCAGAGCCTTTCCGACTTCGCGAGCCGCCGAACGGCTGCGATACGTGATGACGTTCGCCGTCATCGCCGCACCGAGCTGTCCATACCGCTGATAGACGTACTGAATTGCTTTTTCCCGCTGATCTCCGCTCGGAAGATCGAGGTCAATATCCGGCCATTCGCCTCGCTCTTCGGTGAGGAAACGCTCAAAGAGCAATTCCATCCCGACCGGATCGACCGCCGTAATGCCGAGCGAATAGCACACCGCGCTGTTCGCCGCCGAGCCGCGGCCTTGCACGAGAATGTTCTCTTCGCGGCAGAAGCGAACGATGTCCCACACGATCAGGAAATATCCGGCGAGTTTCAGCTTCGTGATCAGAGCAAGCTCTTTTTCCACTTGCCGTTTGGCTCGCGTAAAAAGATCGTCGTCCTTCACGGCATAGCGGTTCGACACACCTTCTTCCGCGCGTTTCCTCAGGAACGAGTCCATCGTCTCGCCGGGAGGCACCGGGTACATCGGGAACTCGTAACCCAGATCGGCGAGCGAGTATCCGAGGCGGGCGGAAAGTTCGGCGGTGTTTCCAACAGCTCCGGGCAGGTCGGCAAAGAGTCGCGCCATCGCCGCCGCCGACCGTAGATGGCGTTCATCATTCCGTTCGAGCAGCCTTCCGGCCTCTTCGAGCCGACAATGATTTCGAATACTGGTGAACACATCGAGAACTTCGCGGTCGTAGGGACGAGCGTAGCGAACGCCATTAGTCGCAAGCAGGGGCAGATGTACGCTCGCCGCGATCTCAACCGCAGCCTCAATGCGGTCCTCTTCGGCAGGATCGAAATGACGCTGCACTTCGACAAACACGTTGCGTTTCCCGAAGATCGAAACCAGATTTTCGATGTCGAAGCGCGCTTTTGTTTCCCCGCCTCCGTCAAGGGACGCGGCCAGCACTCCCTCCTCGCCACCCGTCAGGCAGACAAGTCCTTCGGCACACTCGGCGACATCATCAAGCGTGGCTGTGCCGGTTCCTTTTTCCTTTTCGCGCAGTTTGTACCGCGTGATCAGACGGCATAGGTTCTGGTATCCCTTTCGATTTTCGACGAGCAAGGCGAGACGCACAGGCCGTGGAGGAATCCGGTTGGGTATCCACTTCGGCAGAGCGGCCTGCATTCCCAGCCCCTCCAGGGAGATTTCCGCGCCTACATGCGCTCGGATTCCCGCCTTCGTTGCAGACATGTGGAAACGAGGAGAGCCGTACACGCCGTCTCGGTCAAGCAAAGCAATCGCGGACAGTTCCAACCGAGCCGCTTCCGCGATGAGATCTTCCGGCAAAGAAGCCCCCTCCAGAAAGCTAAACGCGGAACAAGAATGGAGTTCGACATACATCAGTCGTAGACTCCCTCCACGAACCAGCGGCGCAATCGTCGGTCACGATAGACACGATACAGGGTCGTCTCTTCTTCCTCGTCATCGGAATCCGATTGGTATTTCGGACGCAGCGCCTTGAGCAGCACGTCCCATTCCTCGCGCGCCCAGGCAGTTTCCGACCACCAATCCCCCTTGGTGCGCCACGGGCCAGCCAAGGCCAACACTTTCCTGCGCGCTCCGTCACAGGAGATGTTGGACGGTTTTCCTCCATCGATCTCTACCAATGCAGGAAGCGGCGGGCGGTAAATGCGCAGCGCGGCCGTCGTACGCTCCCCGGCCGATATTCCCCTGGCCGAAGGCTCTGGAACGACAAACCGATCCTGTCGGAATGCATTCGGTCGGTGCGTATCGAGAAGCTTCGGAGAACCTACGCGATCGTCTCCCACGGTGTTCCGAATTCTCGCGAGTGTCACTTCCAACTGTTCGGGCTCCGGGCTGAGCGGCAAGAACAAGCCCATCTGTCTCGTGCGCGCTCGCGCTGGCGTCGCTACAACCTTGACCGCGATCACAGCGGCACGGGGAGCATGGTTCTGCAAGTCCAGCCTCAGAAGTTTCAATAAAAACGTGCTGTCCCTTGAGGGCACGGGAAGCCGGAGTCTTCGCACGTGCTGAGGGTCCTCTTTGCTTCGCGCATCTTGTTTCTCCAGCGTTAAGGTCAATGCAATCTCTCGGGCCGATAGAACGTGCATTCCAAGCCGCGCGCACAATTGCGTCAGCAGCCGGTTCAACACGAACATCAGCGGATCAAGTAGCTCGACGGGAAACTCCAGCTCCATGCACTCGTCGAAATGAACGGGAGATTCTTTGGGCAGCAGCGGTTTCGAATGGGAGCCGCGCGCAAGCAGCTGCCAGCGCCGGCCTTCTTGCCCCAATCGCTCGACGACGGCAACATCGGGAAGCACCGCAAATTCCGCGCAGGTGTGAATACCCCATTTTTTTAGGGTTTCGAATAGCTCGACGGGCATCGACAACGAGGAGATCGGAAGGGCTCCTATTCGGACACTCTCGTCGCCTTCTGCAATCACCGTAATGCCGGGAAATCCTCGCGCCGCACAAACCGCTGCTTCCACATTCCCGGCGACAGCTACGCGTGCATCGAATCCCACGTCCCCGGCCACACGCCTCAAGTCGTTCGCGATTTTCTCGGGCGAGCCAAAGAGCCTCTCGCAACCGGCGAGATCGAGAACGACGGTGTCGTGCCTTTTTTCATCGTTGCCTTCGCAGGCGTCCTCCACACGCGGGGAAATGGTCCACGCGCAATCGAGAAGCGCCGCATGTGCGCTTGCCTCTGCTACCGGCGACCGCCATCGCCAGGTCACACTCGGGCACACTTCCGCCTCCGCCTTCGTCATGCCGACTTCCACTCCCGCAGTCTTCGCTCGACCGTTCGCCGAGAATACTTTCGTCAAAGGAGGAGAGCCTTCGAGAACCGCAACGGGCTGGTCCTGCAATTCCACTTCGTGGCGAACGACGGCCTGCACCGGAAAATCGGGAACGAAAAGACAAGCAAACGGCACGATCGCCCCTCACCACATGTAATCGAACGGATACGGTGGAAACTAAGCGCTGCGCGATAAAACACGGCATGCTTGCCAGCGGATGCTTTCGGCGTGCCCGAGCCGTATCCGAGAACGCGCCACCTCTGCTTCGACCTCGAAGCCTTGCAAGGTTGCCATCCCGGAGCGCATCTCCAGAGACGCCGCACCACGCCATTGATCACTTCTCCGGCGACAACGCAGGGCCAACGATGCGCAACTCTTCGCGCAAGGCTCTTCGCCCAACAACATCAATATCGTTGGGGTTCCCTCCACGATTCGTTGAAAGCGAAACCAAGTACTCAGCGGAATTCGCCGCACATCGACCCACGATACATTTCCGAAGTCCAGCACCACGACACCCCATCCCCCACTGTGCAGCAGAAGATCGGTCGTCCGGAGTGCTTGCTCGAGTCTCTTCCAGGGTTTACTGCCGCCCGCTACGTTTGGTTTGTCGTTCGGACGCGATGCCGCGCGATCATGCTCTCGCGGCCCGACGACATGACGGACATTTTCTCCCCGCCGCGGAAGCTCGCGATCTCGTTCCACTTGCTCGCCAGCACACCGTGCGGCCACATTTCTCGCTGTGGTTTCCTGCGCACCGTTTCTACTGTTACCGTTTCGCATCATGGATGGGATGGAGGTTTCAATGCCCCGCACTTGGTCGCGCGGATGTCGCCAGCCGCAGCTCCTTCCGTCCGTCTTTCGCACTTGCGGGGGAATTTTTTCTTTTCCAATCTGCTCAGGCCTTGAACGAGATGGGAAGTCGGACCGGGGTAGCGTATTCTCACCGTCTCCGCAACGCACCCACAACAGGCGCGTCAGGTCTACTCCCGCCGCCGCCAACGACATCGGATCGAGAGAATCCGAAACATCAACAAAAGCGCAGGTCTGCTGTTCTCCTGTGGCCTGCGCGAGCAGCGACAAACACAGCCCGGTACGCCCGGAAGAGGAAAGACCGTAGAGTTCGACGAGAGAGCCGCGAGGAATTCCCCCGCGCAGAAGTGCATCGAGCTTGGCGATGCCCGTCGGCTGGCACTCCAGAGCCTCTCGTTCCCTCGCCGCGATGCCTTCCCAACCGCGC
>Ga0302324_100009112_pt1 | contig 20831 bp, 20 predicted proteins | sample Palsa_T0_1_FD_201949 | JGI IMG/M metagenome (GOLD analysis project Ga0302324, IMG submission 201949) | Peat permafrost microbial communities from Stordalen Mire near Abisko, Sweden - Palsa_T0_1 | ecosystem: Environmental > Terrestrial > Soil > Palsa > Peat permafrost | place: Sweden: Abisko...
GTGTGCGCAACGCGATCTTCAAATGGGACGAGGCGCGAAAATCATCAGCAGTGTGAGGTAGGTGACAGGCGTGGCATCACCGTATCGAGTCAATTTGCCGGTGTACGAAGGGCCGCTCGATCTCCTGCTCGATCTGATCCGCAAGCAGGAGATGGACATTCATAATATTCCCATCGCCAAAGTAACCGAGCAGTACCTCAACTACCTGCACCAGATCGAGCAGCTGGATATCGACGTCTCCGCCGACTTTATTTACATGGCGGCGACGCTGATTCATATCAAATCGAAGATGTTGCTTCCCGCCGACCCGCTGGCGGGGCCGGAAGAGCAGCAGGATCCGCGCGACGAGCTGGTGCACCGGCTGCTGGAGCACGAGAAATTCAAGAACGCCGCGCAACTGCTCTATCAGAAGCAGCACATTGAGGAGCACGTGTGGTCGCGGCCAGACCGCGAGCTATACACCGGAGATGCCGTCGAAGGCGAGCTGGTGGTTTCGCTGGTCGACCTGATCAAGACCTTCCAGCAGATCCTTGAGCGCAAGAAGGAAGTCCCCAAGTTCTCTCTGCGGCATGAGTCTGTGACCATCGCCCAGATGATGGAACGCTTGCGCCAGCGCCTGATGGCTACAGCGCAGCCTGTGTCGCTGACCGAATTCTTCGACACTTGCGAAACGCGCAACGCCATGATCGTCGCGCTGCTGGCGGTGTTGGAAATGGTGCGCATGCAGGCGGTAATCCTAGTGCAGACGGGTTTGTTCGCGGACGTCGGCCTGCTTAAGCACAAGATGTTCGACGCCGTGTTTGCCGGGCCGGACGCCATGTCGAAAATCGAAGAGCAGTATTTGTGAATGAGGCACCTAAAATGACGCCACACGAAATGCAGGCCGCGCTGGAAGCCATCATTTACGCTGCCGACGAGCCCGCCACGCTCGATCAGATCGCCCACGCGCTTGGCGCGGAGAAGGTTGAAGCGCGCGCGGCGCTCGATCTGCTGGTCGCCGCCTATCAAGTGGATGATCGCGGGATCGAAGTGCGCAAGGTTGCGGGCGGCTGGAAGTTCTACACCAAGCCGCAGCACCATGAGGTGGTCCGCAAATTTATCAAGAGCCTTCAGCCGCCCCTGCGCCTGACCATGCCGGCGCTCGAAACGTTGGCGGTGATCGCCTATAAGCAGCCGGCGACGGTGCCGGAGATCAACGAGATTCGTGGCGTGCACGTGGGCGGCGTAATAAAGACGCTACTGGAAAAGCGGCTGATTACGACGGCGGGACGCAAGGAAGTGATCGGGCGGCCCATTTTGTATCGCACCTCGAAACAATTCTTGATGCGCTTCGGGCTTTCGGACCTGGAGGAATTGCCCAGCCTCAAGGAGTTCGAGCAGCTGGCGCAGGCGGCGCTCGATTCCGACGCGGGAATTGCGCCGATCGAGCCCGGCGAGGCGCCGCTCGCGCAGCCGGAATCGGAATCAGCCGAGGCCGCTGAGATTCTCGCCTCGGGCGAAACAAACGATCTTGCTGAGCTGGCCGAAGACACGCCGGAGATTGGCCCCCAAGATGGGCCGGAGAATGGCCCGCACGATGGAGAGAAGACGGCCCGCGCCGCGTCTTCAACCTAGGGTCGATTTTTGCCGCTGAACAGGCGCGGCACGCTAAATCGCGAAGTTCGTGTGGAAGTTCATGTGTCGGGCCCCGCAGTTCAATTCGTCTCACTGGAAGTGACATGCGAGCGACGAAGTCGTTTCTGGCTCTTGTCTTCGTGGGATTGGCTCTCGCGGGGCGCGCTTCGACTTTGCCTCGGCCACAGAAACCGCCCGCGTCACAGGAACCCCCGGTTTCGTCCGGAGCAATCAAGACTCAAAGCCGGCTGGTTACCGTGGACGTGGTGGTCACGGATTCTCATGGACAGGCCGTGCGCGGCCTGACGCAGGACGATTTCCAACTCTTCGAGGAACACGCCGGGCAGCAGAAGATCGAGAAATTCAGATTTGTGGACGCTGTCAGCGGGCGTCCCGCAGCCCTCGCCGCGACATCTTCCGGCGCGCACGTTTACACGAATCAGACCTTCGATAAGCTGACCGTGCCTCCGTCCATCCTGCTATTGGATGCGCTCAATACCGAGCTCCGAAATCAAGCGGAAGCGCGCCACCACATGCTCATGCTCCTGAAGACTCTGCCTGCCGCGACGCCGGTGGCCGTATTCGTTCTCGGCCGCACCTTGCATGTGGTACAGGATTTCACCACGGACCCCGCGCTGCTTCGGGCGGCGGTGGATCGCACGCTGAGGTCGCCTGACATCGAGCAGAATCCCCAAGACGATCCCAACAGCCCATCGAACCTCGCGCTCGATCAGAACGGCGATCAGGAAACAGCGGAGGTCCAGGCGTTGGAACAGTTTGAGAAGGTCGAATATGAAGGGCAAATGACGATTCGCGTCGATGAAACCGCAGACGCGATGGTGGGGATCGCAAAATACCTCGGAGGCTATCCGGGGCGCAAGAACCTGCTGTGGTTTTCTTCGGCATTTCCCAGCTGGATCGAGCCGACGTCTGATTTCGGCACCAATGCGTTTTCCGGCAGCGCTACATACACGGATAAGATTCGGGCGGCATACGAGTCGTTGGCGGACGCGCAAGTCGCGGTCTATCCGGTAGATGCGCGCGGCCTTGAGGCTTCTCAGGTTTTCTCGAGCGCCGGAAATCCGCGCATCCGGGGCAACAACCCGGGTTCTATCGGCGGCCAGATCAACCGGGAGAATGGGGCGCGTTTCAACTCACAGGCAACGATGGAGCAGTTTGCGGAGGGAACCGGGGGCAAGACCTGCGTGAACACCAACGATCTCTCGGGCTGCGTCGCGAGCGCGCTGAATGACAGCTCGGCGTATTACGAACTGGCGTACTATCCCGAGAACGTACGTTGGGACGGCCTCTTTCATAAGATTACGGTGAAATCGAATCAGCACGGGATAAAACTGCGCTATCGCACCGGCTACATCGCGACGGACCTCGCAGCGCTTTCCAGGGGGCAAACTCCGGAGAAGCTTCTCCAGGAGAGTTGCACGGCGCCGTTGCCTTCCACGTCGATTCCTCTTAGCGCTGTAGCTGTACAACCGCCGCAAGCGCCGGCGAAAGATGCCGCGCAAGTGCGATACATGGTCACGATTTCGCCTGCCGGGCTGAGCCTGCCCGCCTCCGGCACGTCGCGCGATCTGCATTTGCGGATGGCAGTCTGCGAATACGATCCCAAAGAAGGATCGTTTGCTTTTTATCCACGAGACATATCTCAAAGCGTATCCGATGCGGGATACCAAAGCCTGCGGGCCAATGGACTGCGAAACATATTTGACTACGGGCCGAAACCCGAAAGCCGACGCCTGCGGTTTGCGGTGCTCGATGTGCCGAGCGGCGCGACGGGCTCCGTTGACGTTCCCGCACACCCGCGTGAATTCGCGTCCATGCCGACATCTTCTCCGTCGAATCCCTCTGCGCCGTCGCCGGCCGCTGCGGGAGGCGATGCCTCTGCACCACCTCGACAGGTCGTTAGGAGTCTTTCGTTCAAAATTAGCTCTGGTAAAGCCAGCAAGCTCGACTGGAGGACCGACAAGCTCTCGTACGAGGGCGATCTTGGCGTCGAGTTGGCGGCGTCTGCTTTTTTTCAGAAAACCATTGGCGGAAGTTTTCACTGTCAGGGTGGGGCTCTTTTACCCAACGACGCAAGTTCGAATGCTGTACCCGATCTGATTTTCGTGTTCGAGTCCCTTACGGGCCCCGCCGCCCAAGTCGACATGACGGGGAGCGAAACGACGTATTCAGGAAGCCTGCCGATCGATCCGACGGCGAAGCCATTCTTCGATCAAGTCTGGAAGCTCTGCCACTGCCAGTAACCTTAGCGCTTCGCCATCCGGCGTAACTCCGCTATGCTTGCGTCGAGGCGCTTGTCCGACAAATTCCATGGAAGAACGACTACAGAAAATAATTGCGCGAGCCGGCATAGCATCGCGTCGCCGTGCCGAAGAGATGATCAGCTCGGGCCTGGTAACCGTGAACGGCTGCATGATCACCGAATTGGGTTCGAAGGCTGACATCGGGCGCGATCACATCAAGGTGGCGGGCAAACTTCTGCGGCCAGAGGCCGAATCGGCGCACGTTTATCTGATCTTGCACAAGCCGACCGAAGTCGTCGCGACCATGAGCGATCCTGAGGGAAGGGAATCGCTGCGCGATCTGCTGCATGGGGTGCCGGAGAGAGTGTTTCCGGTGGGGCGCCTCGAGTATCACTCTTCCGGCCTGGTTTTCCTCACAAACGACGGCGGCCTGGCGAACCAGATGCTGAAAGCGCGCAATCTGCAGCAGACCTATCACTTCAAAGTGAAGGGGCTCCTGACGTTTGCGGAGATCGAAGAACTCTCTCGCTCGACCGGCGCGCGGATCACCCGGATGAAGGGCAAGGATCTGCCGTGGTATATCGTGACGCTCTCGGATGCCCGCCGGGACGCGCTACGGGACAAGCTGTTCCGTTCCGGTCATCCGGTGGAGAAAATCCGGCGCGTGGGCCTTGCCGGCGTCGAACTCGATTCGCTTGCACCGGGGCGGCATCGCGCGCTTTCGGCTGAAGAATTGTCGAACTTGCGCCGTTCGATTGCACCCGGTGGCGCGCCGGGCGGCATCGTACATACCGCGGGCCGCCCCGCGCCCCGCGTCGTGCCCCACACCGTGCCACGCCCCGCGCCCGGCGCCGCGGCCCGGACCGCGACGAGGCCCGCTCCGGGGACTCAACGGCCAAAGGTCAAAACGTTCCGGTCGCCTAAAGGCGCCTCCAAGTTTCGCGGGACTCGGCCGAAATCAGACCGCCACTGAGCTGACAGAGCCCCACTACCAGATGCCGGAAGGGCGCGGCACACTTTTCCCTTGCGTTGAATGGGCCAGAATGAGTAGAGTGAGGCCTACTCGTAGTAGGAGGGCGACCTTTCGCCTACGACATATAGGCCCAGGGTTACACACTGGGGAGTGAGAGGGTGGGTTTGACCTGCGTCCTGTCGGTTTCCAATCAAAAGGGCGGCGTTGGAAAGACCACTACTTCTATCAATCTCGCTGCCGCGCTTGCTCTGAGAAAAAAGAAAACCCTGCTGATCGATCTGGATCCGCAATCGAACGCTTCCATCACTTTTTTTGATCCTGCCGAGATCCAAACGTCGATGTACGACGTCTTCGCCGAGCATCCCGCACCGATAGCAAACGTGATTCGTCCGACGAAGGATCCGTTTCTTTTCGTAGCGCCCGCGCGTCTAGCGCTTGCGCGCCTCGAGCAGCAGCTCGGCGGCCAATTCGACGCGCCGTTCAAGCTCAAGGACGCGCTGTCACCCATTCTGAAGGACTACGACTACATCGTCATGGACACGCCTCCGGCGCTGGGCATCCTGACGGTGAACGCGCTGGTGGCTTCGACGCACTTGCTGGTGCCCATCCAGGCCGCGTACTTCGCCATTGAGGGAACCGACGATTTGCTCGAGACTTACGGCCGGATTCGGTCGCGCCCCAATCCGGATTTGAAGGTGCTGGGCGTAGTGATCACGCTGTTCGACAAGCGCACGACGATCTCGCGCGACACCTACGAACAGATTCGCGCCACATTCGGAAGCGTGCTTTTCAAGACGCGCATCAGCAAAAACGTGCGCCTGGAAGAGAGCCCAGCCTACAAAGAAACTATTTTTAGCTACGCGCCCAAATCTTCCGGCGCGGAAGAATATAAGAAACTTGCCCAGGAGGTATTACAACGTGTCGAAGAGGATCGGGTTACCCGTCACTCTCAAGATGCGGCATGACGCCCATTACGTCGAGACGCTGACCAGCTTCAGTGGCGCGTCCATCGGGCGCATGATCCCGATCGATAAGATTCGCCCGAATCCGGATCAGCCGCGCAAGCATATCGGAGACGTCCGCGAGTTGGCGGATTCCATTCGCCAGAAGGGCGTGCTCGAGCCTCTGCTGGTGCGCTACATGTCCGGCGAAGACGCTTACTACATCATTTCCGGCGAGCGGCGCTATCACGCCTCGCAGGCTGCGGGACTGCACGAGCTGCCTTGCATTGAGAAGATTGCCGACGATGCGGAAACGCTGGAGCTGGCGCTGATCGAGAATTTGCAGCGCAAGGACCTAACAGCGTTCGAGGAAGCAGACGGCTTGCAGCGCTTGGCGGACCACTTCGATTATACCCATGACGACATCGCCAAGAAAATCGGCCGTGCCCGCTCGTCGGTGACCGAGACGATGTCCCTGAGGCTGATACCGGCGGACGTTCGCAAGGCGTGCGTCGACAATGGTATCGCGACCAAGTCGTTGCTCCTGCAGGTGGCGCGCCAGCCCACCGAAAAGAAGATGCGCGAGATCGTCCAGCGAATCTCCCAAGGCGGATTGACGCGCGACGAGGCCCGCCAAGCCCGCAAGGAAGAGACGGCGGCTGCTCCGCGTCCTCAGCCCTTCGTCTTCAACTTCCAGGCGGAAGACGGCACTTTTTCAGTGCGTTTGCAATTCCGCAAGAGCCACGTAAGAGATGAAGAGCTTGCCGCCGCGCTGCGCATGGTTCTACGGCGCATCGAATCGGGATCGTTTTCTTCTTCAGCTGCATAACGCCTGAAGCTCAACTTTGGCGCTCGGTTTTTGCCGTTACTCCGGCGCGACAATTCGCGTTATTCTGTTTCTTTCATGGAACTGACATCCCAACAGATCGCCACACTGGAACGGCTGCGCTCGCGTGGCATCGATATTGTCGCTTTTCCGATGTATGAGAGTTACGTCGGCGTACGGAAAGGGAATTGCGGCGCGCTACTGAAGCCGGAGGGATCACATGGCTTCAGCCTGTACGGCGAACCTTCGTATCTGGTCGGCGGCCTGCCGAGCGCACTGACGATTCAGTCCGACGGTCACTGGTTCATGCGCAAAAAAGACAAGCTCGCCGCCACCCCGGAGCGCACCGCTGAACTGGAAGCCTTCGCCGCGGAACTCGCGAACGCACTGCTGCCCGTCGCGTGAACGTCCGGGCCGGCGAGCCCCCTCTATGGTGCGCACCCATCACACCTGCGTACGCTAAAACTGGTTCGCCAGCAGACCGATGTTGACCAGCGTCTTGTCCTGATCGAGCAGCAGCGCGTGGCCGCCGTCGATGAGATAGTAAATCAGATTGTAGGTGACACCGGGATCAGTGCCCGCCAAGACCAGAGTGCCTCGCCCGTGCGTGCCGGGCGCTCCAAGCGAGCTGCCAGCAGCGCTGATAGGATCAGCCTGCGGAAAGACCGCGCTGAACGTATTCACGTTCAAGTTCCCCGAGGTTACGGCAGAACCCGAAAGTGTGACCTGGCCGATGGCGTTCTGCTGGACGGAAGCCGGGCTCTGGTGAAAGACACCCTGGCCGGCAAGCACGACCGCGAAGTTCCCGGCTAGCGTAGCCGTCGCGGATTGCTGCAGGAAAGCGGTTCCAGTGGTTATGCCTCCGGAATCGAGCTGGATGAGAATGACGGATCCTTGCGTGGTGGGATAAGCGGCAAATTCGGAAACGCTCGCCGCCGGCGTGGTTGGGCAAGTGCCACTCCCCACGAATAGCTTCAGATCGATTCGGCTGTTCGTGGAGTTCACCGTGTAAGCGCAAGAGCCGAGCGCTGCGTTAAGCGTGACGGTTCCCCCTGAGTTGTGGTCCGTCGCGCCGCCGGTAACATTCCCACCGCCGTCGGAGACAAACACTCCACCTAGCACGTCGGCGCTTCCCGCGGACGTTCCGCCGCTCGTGAAGACGTAATTACCGCTGGTCACATTCGAATTGGAAAACGAATTGCCGCTCGCGCCTGTGAGTACCTCTCCCGCCAAGAAGGCGTTGCGGTCAATTTCCACCAGGTGCATATGCGTGCCGTCCACGAGATAGAAGGCGAATTGCAGCGGCCCTGTCGTGGTGCTGGTCAGGTTGATCGTGCCGCGCGCTGTTCCGGGAAACGATGTGTCGAAGGAATAGGAACCTTGCAAAGACGTGTCGCCGCCTGCGGCACTCGTAACGGTACCGTTATCGTTCACGTCGATGACCGTGGCTGTCTGCGGGATGCTCCCGCCTCCATTGGCCGAAAATCTTCCGCCGGCGGTCTCCGGGTGAAAGCCCGCATCAGTGCCCGTAAGGGCAAACACATATGGGCCGGCCAGGAGGGAAGTTGAAGTTCCGAGATCGTTCAGATTTTGCTCATCGATGCTGCCGGCGCCGGTGAAATTCGCGTCGAAGCGGATCAGCGCCGCGTGCTGGTTGGTGGTCATTACGAAGTCCAGGGTGTTGGTCCCTCGAGAAGAGACGATAGAGGCGCTGCCGCGCCCGTCAGGGCCGACGGCGTAGCTGCCGGTAAACGTGAGCTCCGTCGAGATGCCTGTGAGCAAGCTCTGCACGTCTTCGACACCGCTGACGATGCTGCCGCTTCCATTCGTGACGAAACTGCCCGCCACGGCCAGAAAGCCTGAAGAATCATTTCCCACGTAGGTAAAGGCAAACGGGCCGTTAAGGGATTCATCCGAGTAGGTGATCTGGACAGTCGCGGTTGCCGTGGCGCCACCATCCTGCGCCGTAATCGTTACAACGCCCCCGGGCGGCGGAAAGTTGGGCGCCCTGTAGAATCCGCTGTTCGTGTCGATAGTGCCGAGGTTGCCGCCGTTCGCCGAACTGACGGACCAAGTGGCATTGAGGTCCACGAGTCCATTGAGCGTGGCGCCAAACTGAAAGCCACCCCCTGCCGCCACTGTCGCCGAAGTGGTTGTGATTGCCAAGCCTTGGCCAAGGCCGATGGTCACGGTAGCGGTATTCGATGTGACGGTCGGACCAGTTGTAGTAGTGGTGGAGTTGGGATCTTGCGGAGCCACGGCGGCGATGGTGACTTGGCCGTTGTTCGTCGAGGGCACCACGTGGGGAGCGGTGTAGATGCCGACCTGCACATCGGCGCTATCGGCCACGATGGTTCCAGTGGTCGCGCTGCCGCCGGCGACGCCGTTAACCTCCCAGGTGACGGCCGTGCTGGTGCTGGTAGCTGAAGAACCCGAGGAGAGGTTGACGGTGGCGTTGAATTGCGTGGTTTCGTTGATCTGAACGGTGGCGGTGGTGGGCGTGATGGTGACCGACGTTACCGTTCCAGGAGCGCTGCCGCCTTTTCCGCAACCTGAAATCACCAGAAAAGCTGCCAACACGAGTGCAAGCGCCGCGACCGCCGAACTTACCTTATTCATTCCCACCCTTTTCCCTTTGGAGGATAACACGCGCACTCCGCCACGCCTGAAACGATCTCGCACTGAGGCTGACACCCCTCAGTCCGCTGTAGTTATGCTATTTCGGAAAGCCAGACAAAAAGTTCCGGACTTTTTGATGTGCCTGACGTTGCTGGGGTTGCAAGGGAGATGATTGCCGGAGAGAACGGCCTCCGCAGGCGGCATGCTAGAATTTCGCCATGGGCAAAATGCTGATTTCGCCGGGCGGAGTGATCGAGGGCGCGGTCGAGCTGCCTGGGGACAAGTCGATCTCGCATCGCTACGCGATCCTGGGAGCGCTGGCGGAGGGGCGCACGGACATTGCGAACTACGCCTCCGCCGCAGACTGCCAAAGCACGCTCGAATGCTTGCGGCGGCTGGGTGTTGAAATTCAAGCAAAAGACGGCAACGTAAGCATAGCGGGTGTGGGATTGAGCGGTCTACGCGCGCCACGCAAGGCTCTTGACGCCGAAAACTCCGGGTCCACCATACGCATGCTGGCTGGGGTGCTGGCCGGACAGACATTCGCCTGCACGCTGACGGGTGACGACTCGCTGCGTCGGCGTCCGATGCGACGGGTAATCGAGCCGCTGCGGCAGATGGGGGCGGAAATCCGCGGGCAAGACGGCGATCGCGCGCCGATCGAGATCCGCGGCGGGCATTTGCAGGCAATCGATTACACCCCGCCGATTCCCAGCGCTCAGGTGAAGTCCGCGGTTCTCTTGGCGGGTCTCTATGCAAACGGCGTTACGACGGTTCATGAGTCAGTTGCCACGCGCGACCATACCGAAATCGCTCTGCGCGAATTCGGAGCGAATCTGGACAAGAGGAACGGGACAAGCGCTATTCGTCCGGGCGCCAAGCTGGTCGGGCGTCCTCTTACGGTTCCGGGCGATCTTTCCGCCGCCGTCTTTCTGATTGCGGCAGTTATGGTGCTGCCGGATTCGTCGTTGATGATTCGTAGCGTAGGGATGAATCCCACGCGCGCCCGCGTGCTCGATTTCTTAATCTCCATGGGAGCGTCGATTCAAGTGCCGATTCTCCAATCGCGGGAAGGGGAACTCGTCGGCGACGTTTCCGTGCGTCACGCGGCGCTCGAAGGCGGAACAATTTCCGGCGCGCAGGTCGCGGAGACGATCGACGAATTGCCCATGCTCGCGGCGCTGGGGCCATATACCAAAAACGGCATCGAGATTCACGACGCGAAGGAACTCCGCGTAAAGGAAAGTGACCGCATCGCTACGCTGGCCGAGGGATTACGCCAGATGGGCGCCAGTGTGGAGGAATTCCCGGACGGTCTTCGCGTGGGTGGGCGCTCCGCCGGGAAATTGCGCGGCGCGAAAATCGACCCGCAGGGCGATCATCGCATCGCCATGGCTCTCGCGGTGGCGGCACTGGGAGCGGAGGGCGAAACCACGATTCGCGATGCGGAGTGCGTGGGCGTTTCTTTCCCGGAGTTCTTCAAGACCATCAACCGGTTGCGTGAAGTCGAGCAGATCTAGAGACCTCGCCCATCATGTCTCCGAGTTATTTCGACTCGCGCACATGAATCGCGCCGTAGCTGGTGGCGACGGACACCTTGGGAGCGGGAGAATCCGACGGCGGTCCGAACGTGCCGTCGATACGCTCGACGTCGGTTTCCCGTGCGTGCCGGACGGAAGCGTCCTCGAAGTCGCACTCCACGTCGCCCGAACGCGATACAGCAGAAAGCTGAAAAGTAGACTGTGCCGGCAAAGTCAGCTCCACATCGCCGGAGTCGCTGGTAATGCTCACCGGATCGCGCGGTGGTCTTGCAAAATGAACGTCAATGTCGCCGTGGGAACTGGCGATGTCAAGCTGGCTAGCCGCGCCTTGAACGGCGACATCCTTATCGTGAGTAGCGACCTTGATGTAGCCCGCCGCGCCGGAGATGGAAAGATCACCGGAGTCGACAGCGAGTTCGCCGGTAAGTTTCGCGACGGTCAATTCTTCCCGGGCTGATTTGACGTGCAGCGTCCCCGCGGTTCTGCGGACGTGAGTGTCGCCCAGGTAGTCGCCATCGACGGCCGCGTCACCGGCCACGTCCGTGATATTCAAGTTTTCGCCGCGCCCGTGCACACGCACGTTTCCGGCGACGCTCTCGATGCGGACGTCGCCGCTCTGCGATTCAACGGAAACGTCCGCATCCATGTTGCGAATGTCGATGTCGCCGTGCGACGTATTCGCGGTGACCAACGCCGATTTGGGCACCTGCACATCGAAATCAACGGTGCCGGGCGATCGCCATCCGCTCTGACTGGTGGGATGTATGCGATATCCGCCGGCGATGCGATCGATAACAGCATCTACGCCCCCTATCCTATCGTCCGTGGCTGCTTCGTCTCGTCCGATAGCCGACTCGTGCACGCTAACGCGAAGCTCATCGCCGTCGGCGCCGACGACTTTAACGTAGCCCCGGCCTGTTTCGATGGACACGTGCGCGCCGGCTGGAATCTCGACGGGCGGGAGACTTCGCGTGCGAGTAAGGGATCGCCCGAAAGCGGGCAGATGGATTTCGATGCCTGGAAATTCGTCGCGAAGCCAGTCTCGGAACACAAACGTAGCCAACACTAGAGCCAGAAGTATCAGCAGCGCCGCCTCGCCGCCGGAAAGCAGCGGCCCGCGCGGCTCGCCAGTGTGACGTGACGAGGTGTGATCGATCAGTTTCGCCACGCCCCACAAGATGATCAGAACAGGCCAATAGAGGCGTATCAGATGGCCGATGCCGAAGTGGGGATAGAAGCGGTCCGCGAAAAACACCAGCCCCAGCACGATAAGCAGCACGCCTACAAAGAGAGAGCTACTCCGATGCCCTACGTTGCTCACGCAGCCCTCATGAACCGATATGGCCTTCGCGGGAGGCAAGCGATTGAACCAACATAATAATGCCGGGCACGATCAGAAAGAGCGGCCAGAGCTGGTCAATGCCGTAGTGAGTGTATTCGCTGAGTAGGAAAATTGCGCCGACGGTAATCATCATCAGCGGCCCCATGATCGAGCGGATGCGGCAGCGCGCGCAAGGGCAGTGTGGTTTGTTGTCGTCCGCCATTCTTGTCTCCTATGTTTACGTTTTTGTTTTTCGCAAACGGTCCGCCAGCATCCATGCGCCGAGAACAATCAATGCCGCCGGCCAAGCCTTGGAAAACCAGTTCCATTCGAGCCAGCCGAGATTCGCGAACAGAAGAAAAACGCCCAGTGCGACCAGGATGATGGCCCCATAAGGTGTGTGCTCGCGCTGCATGAAGGTGGCTGGGGATTCCGGCGAACCGGGCTGTCGGCTCTTCGCCGTGTGATAAGCCTCGATCGGCATATAGAGATAGAAGCACCCCAGCACTACGCCCAGGAAAGCGTGCGCGCCGCCGGAAACGTTGCTACTTTGCGCGGCGATCAATCCGCCGAAGATCAGAACATGAACCAGCGCCTTGAGGCACTCGCCGTTGTAGACGGCTCCCAAGCCGGGGATAAATCCAAGCCCCAACGCAACGCCCGGTTGATTTGAGCTCGCCGCGGGCTGCAGTCCTGCAGGCTGGGGTACCACGGGTTGGAGTCCCACGGGCAGCGTAGGGGCGGCTACCGACTTCGCCAGGCAGTCTTCGCAGTACAGCGTGCCGCGCACGTCGCGCGTACACTCCGGGCATAGCGGTCGGCCGCAATTCCGGCAGTAGCCCGTGGCGTCTCTGTCAGTGTGCACGGCACATTTCATGGAGTACTCCTATAGGGATAAGCGGAGCTAATCAGGCTCGCTTCGAAATCCGTGGCTGGAGTTCGTCGCGCCTCGATCCGGCCGTTTCCCAGGGGAACAGCTTTCGATTTCTGCCGTGGATCCGAAGATGGCGACGGTTGCTCCGGATTTGCCGGCACATTCGCGGGCCCGGACGGCCCAAGCAGCGACTCGATCTGGTACACGAAACGCAAATCGTTGACGAACCTCACTCCATGCGCGTAGGCCAAGTGCACGCGCCGGTTAGCGACGCGTGCAACCGACGCTGGGCTCATATCCGCGAGGTTTAAGTTTTCAGTACTGCCTACCGTGGCGTGGAAGAGGATCAGCAGGGAAGCGACCACAGTCACCGCTCCCATGGCAAATTGAGGCTGCCAGATCAGAGAGGGCCAGGAGAGCCACGTTCGCCAGCTGCTTTCCCGAGAACCAAGCGTCGCCGAGACAATCTTGTTTGCGAGGAAGGGAGGCTCGGGCACCGCGTCAAGTTCATGCATCTTGCCGGTCAGGTCGCGCACTTGAGCAACCAGTTGGGAGCAATCACGACAGGTTAGGAGGTGGCTCGAGAAAGCCGCGGCGTCTTCTCTGGCCAAAGCACCCTCCAGAAAATCGCTGAGCGTCTCTTCGATTTGTGCGCAAGTCTGGTTCATGGCGTCAAAGCTGCGATCCCCAAGCGGGGCGCACTCCCATACTTTCCAGAATCCGCGCCAGGTCGATGCGGCCCCGGTTGATCCGCGATTTCACGGTGCCCTCGGGAATCTGCAGCACGCTTTGAATCTCGCGGTACTCCAATTCTTGGAGATCGCGCAAGATGACAGCTTCGCGAAGCTCCGGTGACAGTTTCGCAAGGGCTTGTTGGATCTGGTCGCTCAACTCGGCCGCATGCGCCAGCTGCTCCGGCGAATCTCCCGAGGCCTGTTTGGTTTCCACTTGAGATGAGGCATCGTCCATGGAATCCGTCAGCCGGTCGCGCCGGGAACGTCGGTAGTGATCGACCAGCAGGTTTCTGGCAACGCTCGTCAGCCAGGTCGGAAACGCGCCCTGTTCGGGCTGATAGCTTTCGATCGTGCGGTAAACCCGCAGAAAAACCTCCTGGCTGAGATCCTCGGCCGCCGCCGAGTTTCCAGTGAAGCGGTAACACAGGTTGTATACCCGCCGCGTGTGGCGTTTCACCAGGGACTCCCACGCCGAGCCGTCGCCTCGCAGGCACGATTGAACCAGTTGGGCGTCGAGCTCCAATACAATCCTGCCTCGCTAACTCCATTACTGCCGGGCCTCACACCAAGGAACGCAAATAGGGTCCCAAAAGTTCCGTGGTTTCGTAGGCCCGTAGAGTTTACCCGCAGCCTTGGCGTGGCGGCTCGGAACTGTATGTTACTCGCTGGTCAAGAGATGGGACAAGGACAGAGCCCGCCGGAGGAGTCGCGGCACACGCCCCCTGTGGCCCGCCCTTGCACTTTTGCAATGTTGCTGCTACGTTGCCAATCGAACGATGCCCAGGCTTCAACGGTACCTCCTGCTCCTCGCCGGCGCGCTCGCCATTGCTTTTTTCTTCTATAAGTTCCGCAATTCGATCGGCCTCGAGGGCTTTCGCTGGGGGATGGTGGGCGCCTCGCTTCGTCACGCGCGGATCGGCCTATTGCTTCTAGGCCTCGTTACTATCTACGTCTGTTTCGCGATTCGAGCGCTTCGCTGGCAACACTTCTGCCGATGGCTGGGGCCATCCCACTTCTGGAGAGTTTACGGCGCCACGCTGATGGGGTTCGCCTGCGTCTTCTTGCTTGGGCGCGCCGGGGAGCCTGTGCGCCCAGTGCTTATTGCGCGCAAGGATTCTCTTTCCGTCGCGGGGATGTTCGGAGTCTACGTGCTCGAGCGCGTGGCCGACATTGCCGCCGCAGTAGTGGTCGCTATCCTCGCGCTTTTTCTTTTCCAGCGACAACATTTGGGCGGTGCGGTGGCGAGTTCAGATGTGCCGGTGATGCAGATCGCTCGGTCTGCCGCTACGGCGCTGTTCGCCGGCCTCGTCGGCGTCATCGCGTTCCTGGTTTATTTCCGATACCACGGGGCCGCGTGGCTTGGGCGCAGGCTGGAGCAGAGCCGCTGGCGGCACGGATGGCGGGGCCGGGTGATCCTGCTACTTGAGGGGTTCAGCGAAGGGCTGCAAGGCATTCGCACGTGGAATGATCTGGGCGCGCTCGTTCTATACTCGGCCTTGCACTGGGCTCTAATTTCATTCTTCTACTTTTGGGTGACGCACGCCTTTCCGGGAAAACTTTCGAGCTTGCCGTTCTCTTCCGTTCTGCTGGTGATGGCCTTTAGTTTGGTCGGTTCTACCGTTCAGCTTCCAGCTGTGGGCGGCGGCTCGCAAGCTGCCACGTTCCTTGTATTCACCTTGGTGTTTGGAGTAGAAAAAGAGCCGGCCATAGTGGCTTCGGTCGTGATCTGGCTGATTGGATCGGCGTCATGCGCTCTGGCGGGTTTGCCGTTGCTGTTTCGGGAGGGTTGGTCGATGGGAGATTTGGGCCGCATGGCCCGCGCGGAAGAGCAGGCGAGCTTGCCGAAGGATCTATCGGAATCGGGAGATGCCGCGGCATCGAACGAGGGATCGCGTTGAGGTGCCCATTTTGCACGCATCTGGATGACAAAGTGATCGACTCGCGCGAGGCGCGCACGGGCGACCTCATCCGGAGGCGCCGCGAATGTTTGAAGTGCAGCCGGCGGTTCACCACCTACGAGCGCATCGACGAAATCCCCTACATGGTCATCAAGAAAGGCGGCCGCCGCGAGAAATTCGAGCGGCAGAAGATTTTGCAAGGGCTACTGAAGGCTTGTGAGAAGCGGCCGGTGCCGGTCAACAAGCTTGAAGCAATTGTGGACCAGGCCGAGGCGTTTGTGAGCGAAGCGGCGGAGCGCGAACGCAGCACCACGGAAATCGGCGGTCTTTTGATGAACCAGCTCAAGAAGCTGGATAAGGTCGCATACGTCCGCTTTGCTTCCGTTTATTTGGATTTCAAAGACGTGAAGGAATTCATGGACGAACTCAAGGGCCTGCTCAGGGATCGCACGAAGAAGTAGCCGGTTCAGGAGGTCCAGACGCCGGCCGCGAACGTCTTCACGGTTTGAAATCCCAGGTGCTCGTAAAGCTCCACAGCCCGCTTGTTGATCGACGTTACTGTGAGTGACAGTGACTCGTAGTTCCGCCGCCGCAACGCCTCGATCGAGTGCTCCATCAGAGATCGCCCGATTCCATGCCCATGGTACCCGGGCATCACACACACCTGCGTGGTATGGCCCACGCGTTCCGCAACCGTCGATGTGAGCGCCATCGCCACGGGCTGAGCTTCGTTCAGTGGCCGCACTACAAACGAAGCTTCCGGGAGGAACTGTCCACACCCCGGGAGCAGGACGATATTGCGAAGAAATTTCAGCGCGCCCGCATGGCTGCCGTACTGATCGTTGATCTGGCCGTCGACGTGGTCCGCGTAGGCGAGATGGATGAGTTTCGCGGCCGCGTCGAAGGCTCGGTCACTCCAGGGCTCCAGACGCAGCCCCGCGGAGAGCGGCTCCCCGCGCATTTTCGCCTCCGGAAGCCGCAGCAGCATGAACTGGCGCGCGTGCAGGCGGAAAAACTTGGAAAGAAATGCAGGATCGAGGTCGCACCCGAACGGCATCAGTTGCGCTTCGATTCGCTGGAGCCGCGGGGTGGCACGCAGGGCCCCCAGCATCTCAGTGAGCAAACGCTCGGTCACCGGCCGCTGGGCAAACTCGGAAGAAGCGAAGAGTCCACCGATCAGCCCCTTGTGATCCTCGACGACGTAGAAGCCGTATCCCGCCAAGCGGCCGTTCTCGCTGGCGGCATAGCCTCCCAGAGCACGGGAGTCGATAAACTTGCGGATAAGGTCAATCGACGGCCGATAGTCCCAGTGCAAATCTTCGCGCCACAGACGTGCTTCTTCTTTGAAGATTAAATCCAAGGCCCGGGAATGGATTTGACGCAGATCGATGACCTGCATGGGGAATGATCACCGTAGAAGGTAATTATAGCTTTACCTTGGCCGGAACCGCTACGGTCGATGCATACGCTCAAGCGGCAGTGAACCGGGTTCGCAACGAAGTGTGCTAACATTCCACGCGATAGGGCGGATGAGTCTGCCGCCCATGCCTACTGGATGGCTTTCCTTTCTGAACTTCGCTATCCAAACACGCCGCTCGCCAAGGTTTTCTCCGGACTCCTGGCGTTGCTTCTGTTTGGCCTGGTAACGATTTTTTCGATTTCTTCGTTCCTGCTTTACGAGATTCTCAGGCCCGTTAAGTCTCCCGCTTCCACGTTCAATATCGACACTATGATTGGGCATCCCAGCGTGTTTTCCTTTTCTCTGGCCGGCGGGGCGATGCGCGAGGGTTGGTTCTTCCCCGGGCTGCGCGCGGCTCCGGTGATCGTCGTTTGCCACGGCTATCAGTCGCAGCGTATTGACGTCTTGACGCTGGTCACAGCGCTCCAGGAACACCAATACAATGTCTTTTCGTTCGATTTTTTGGGAAACGGCACCAGTCCTGGCGTGACCACTTTGGGCTACAAGGAAACTGGTGAACTGCGTTCCGCATTGAACGCCCTAGCTGCACGCGGCGACGTCGACCCTCAGCATTTCGGCCTGTGGGGCGTGGACATGGGGGGGTACACGGCGATCGAAGTCGCCGCTGCCGATCCGCGTGTTTCAGCGGTGGCCGTCGATGACGCCTATACCAGCCCGCCAGTCATGCTACAGATTCAGGCTAGGCAGTCGGGACTGACGGCGCTGCCTTTGGTCATGAAACTTTCGACCTTCGGATTCCGTTGGCTCAACTATTCTTTCCGCAATGATCCGCCTGCCACGCAGCAGCTCCCATCTGTGGTTGGCCCGAAGCTCTTCATCACCGCGGAAGATCGTTCGGCATTGGCCGACCAGACGTTGCTGCTATTCGATAAAGCGCCTCAGCCGAAGCGCTTGCTCCGTTACAGCCAAGGTTACCGCGATATGTCGGACGACGACCGCAAAGCTTACGAAAGCCAGATTGTGAATTTCTTTCTGGAGTACATTCCGCCGAGCCTGCGTCGCTAGTGCGGAGCCGCTTCGACAGGCACCAGCCGGATCCCGCCGTGCGGCTCGTCGAGCTCCCCGTGGAATCTTCCGAGCTTCTTGATTTGTGCAAAGCCCGCTTCCGTCGTCAGCGCTAGCGCCGGCTCCGGGTCCGCCGGCGACCATTCCGGCAACTCCCGCCTGAAATAAAACGCCAGCCCCCAATTCCACGAACGCGGAACGTCGTATATGAATATGCGTTCCGGACGAAGGTCGCGACTCAGAAGCTCGGCATAAGGCCTTGCGGAATACGCGGGGTCCAGAGAGGGAAGCACGGCAATGCTTAGAAATTCGACTCCGGCCGCGACACAGAGCAGGCACAACGGCACCGCCAGATGTTTCTTTCGAGCGGCCAGGACGCCTGCCATGAGCGCTCCCGCTAAGATGGCGATCGCGCCGCCGGTGACGATGGTTGCATGAAGCGTGTTTGAGTCTGGCGTGAGCATGCTGATTCGATGCGCCCTGAAGAGAGCAATGAGGCCGACGATAAACCAGGTTAGTCCCAGGCCCTGCGTCAACATCCGGCCCCCCTGCTGCGTTGATTTCATGGCACGGATTGTGGCCACGGCGCAAAGCAACGAGAGAGGTGGAACCGACGGCAGCACGTAGCCCGGCAGCTTCGACTGCGAAAGGCTGAAAAAGATCATCGGAAAAATCGCCCAGCATGCAAAGAAAAAACCCGGTGAATTTCGCCACGTGCGTTCGCGCCACAATCGGCGGCCTTCCTGCATCACGGGGCCAAGCAACACCGTCCAAGGCAGCAGCGCCAACAGCATGATCGGCAGAAAAAACCACACCGGTTGGCGATGCTGATACAAAGGGGTTAGATAGCGCTCGAAATTGTGCTGCACGATAAAGACGCGCAAAAAGTCGGGGTTACGGAGCGCGCAGGCCACGTACCAGGGAAGCGCCACGATACAGAATGCCGCAATTGCCAAAGGATGCGCGAGCCGAAGCGCCGCTCGCCATCGCCGTGTTACAAGCGCCCATAGCGCCATCGCTCCTCCGGCGAGGAGCACCGCCGCCGGGCCCTTCGTGAGGGTCGCGAGTCCCAGAAATACGCCGAAAAGCAGCAGCGGCCACCAGTCGCCCGATGCGCTGCCATCGCGCCCGCCGCCGTCCGCCGATCTTAGTTCGCCGCGGCGGCGCAATGCGCACGCGGCACTTGCCATCCCGAGCGTGAGTAAGGCGCTGAACAACATGTCGGGTGTGGCCGCGCGAGCAAATCCGATTCCGGCCACGCTGGTCGCAAATACGAGCGGCCCAAGCAGGCAAGGGCTCCAAACCGAGCGCGACCGCTCATAGTGCTTCCAGCCGAGCCATCCGATGGCCGCCGCCGCAGCCAGTGCGGACAGCGCGGAGGGCAAGCGCGCCGCCCACTCCGCTGGCAAACCGAACAGAAATCCCACGGCGGCCGCCCAGTAGTAGAGCACCGGCTTTTCGAACCACGGCTGCCCATAGAGGCAAGGAGTGATCCAATCGTGCGTTTGCGCCATAGCGCGGGCGATCCAGACGTAGCGCGGCTCATCGGGGCCCACCAGCCCGATGGCGCCGAGATGACCGAAAAGGCAAATCACAATAATTGCAGAAGAGATCAGCAGGACGATTTGCGAAATGTGCCGGCGCGAGTTGGGTCGATCGTTCAAAACGGAGTCGAGTCTAGCACTGCCGGGCGGAAATTCGGACGGCCAACCGCAGCGTATCCGGCGAAGGGACTAGCATCTTGCGCAAGCCCTCCCGCATAATGACCCGAGATGCGCGAATGGCTGGAGTATGCGGCGGCCTGGGCCGGAGTGAAATTTCTGGGAGCGCTGCCTCGACCGGTAGCACGGGTTGTCGGCGTTGCCTTCGCTGGGATCGCGTTCCTTTTGCGTCCGCGGCTGCGCCGCACGGCGATGTTCAACCTCACGATGGCTTTTCCCGACTGGAACGACGCAAAGCGCCGGCAAGTAATTCGCGGGATGATTCGCCAAGTCGGTTGGATGGTTGGGGAGTTTTCGCAATTTCCAAAATACACGCGCGAGAACATCGAGCGCATAGTGATCCTGGACGGATTTGAGAACTTCGATGCCGCCCGCCGCCGCGGCAAAGGCGTACTCTTCCTTACCGGGCACATGAGCGCGTGGGAGTTGGCTCCTTTTGCGCATGCGCTTTACGGCTATCCGCTCCATTTTCTCGTGCGGCCTATCGCCAACCGGCGTGTCGATGCGCTGATCGATTGTTACCGGTGCCGGTCGGGCAACAGGCCAATCGATAAGAACCGTTCAGCGCGCGCCATCCTGAAAGTGCTGGGCGACAGCGGCACGGTGGGAATTCTTATGGACCACAACACAATTCCCGAAGAGAGTGTATTCGTCGATTTTTTCGGAATCCCCGCTTCCACGAGCTCAGGTCTTGCGCGGGTAGCCCTGCGCACCGATGCCGCCGTCGTTCCTGGATTCCTCTCCTGGGATGAGGGCCGGCGCAAGTATCGCTTGCGCTTTCAGCCGGCAGTCGAACTCATTCGCACTGGAAACGAGGAATCCGACGTCGTCGAAAACACGGCGCGCTTTACCCGCGTTATCGAGGAGTACGTTCGTACGTACCCGGATCAATGGCTCTGGTTGCATAAGCGATGGAAAACGCGCCCAGCGGGCGAAGAGCCCCTCTATCAATAAGTTTTATCGGGCTAAGAGCCCTCTGGCGATGACTTTATTAGGATAGTTTTCGGCAGGCTCGACAGA
>Ga0302324_100009113_pt1 | contig 20830 bp, 20 predicted proteins | sample Palsa_T0_1_FD_201949 | JGI IMG/M metagenome (GOLD analysis project Ga0302324, IMG submission 201949) | Peat permafrost microbial communities from Stordalen Mire near Abisko, Sweden - Palsa_T0_1 | ecosystem: Environmental > Terrestrial > Soil > Palsa > Peat permafrost | place: Sweden: Abisko...
TGGAGGCCGTGTGCGTGGGCGACCCTGCCCTGCGCCAACGCCTGGAAACCCTGCTGACCGCCCATAAGAAGGCTGACGGATTGCCGCCACCGGACGCACCGGCCGTTGTGGCGACCATCAAGCTCGAGTTTCCTGACGCGCCAGACGAAGCCGTCGGGACCACGATCGGTCGCTACAAAGTTCTCGAGAAGGTGGGTGAAGGCGGCTGCGGCGTGGTCTATGTCGCCGAACAAACCCTGCCCGTGCGCCGCCGCGTGGCGCTGAAGATCATCAAGCTGGGCATGGACACCAAAATGGTCGTGGCACGCTTCGAAGCGGAACGGCAGGCGCTGGCGATGATGGATCATCCCAATATTGCCAAAGTGCTCGATGGCGGGAGCACGGAGAGCGGCCGTCCGTATTTCGTCATGGAATTGGTGCGCGGCATCCGCATCACCGATTATTGCGACCAAAATAATCTCACCACCAAGCAACGGCTCGACCTGTTCATCAAGGTTTGCCAGGCGATCCAGCACGCGCACCAGAAGGGCATCATCCACCGCGACATCAAACCGTCGAACATTCTCGTCACGCTGCACGACGGAGTGCCGGTGCCCAAGGTGATTGATTTCGGCATCGCCAAGGCAACTGAAGGCCGGTTGACAGACGCGACGGTCTATACGCAATTGAACCAATTCATCGGCACGCCGGCGTATATGAGTCCGGAGCAGGCGGAGATGAGCGGGCTGGACATTGATACAAGGAGCGACATCTACAGCCTGGGAGTGTTGCTTTACGAACTGCTGGCTGGCAGTACCCCATTCGACGCCAAGGAATTGATGTCGCGGGGCGTTGACGCGATGCGCAAGACGATTCGAGAGCAGGAAGCGCCCCGGCCCAGCACTCGCTTCGCCACGCTCAAGGGCGAGGAGTTGACGACCACGGCTAAACGGCGTTCAGCTGACAAATCGACACTAGCGCATCAGCTCCAAGGTGATCTGGACTGGATCGTGATGAAGTGTCTAGAGAAGGATCGCATGCGCCGTTACGAAACGGCCAACGGACTGGCGGCCGATCTGAACCGGCACCTGAACGACGAACCTGTTGTGGCCCGTCCGCCCAGCGCGGTTTACAAGTTCCAGAAGGCTTTGCGTCGCAACAAGCTGGCCTTCACCGCCGGCACGGCTATCGCGGCGATGCTGGTTCTGGGCATCGCGGCCAGCCTGTGGCAGGCAAGGCGGGCTAATCGGGAGGCCCGGCGGGCGCTGCAGGCCGAAGCAGTGGCGAAGGAGCGCCTGGCCGAGTCGCAAGCCGTCTCGAAGTTCATGACCGGCGTGTTCCAAAGCCCCGATCCTGCGCGCAACGGCCGCACCATTACGGTGGTGGAGACGTTGGACCGGGCCGTGACGAACCTGGACCATGATCTCGCCGCCCAACCCGGGGTGCGCGCGCAACTCCAAACCACGCTCGGCGGGACCTTTGAGTCTCTCGGACTTTACGACGAAGCTATCTCACTGAAGGAGAAGGCACTTGATTACAACCTAAAGACCTTCGGATCGGAGCACACCAATACTCTGGGGGCCATGCAAAACCTAATGGTTTCCTACTTCCACGCCGGTCGCTATGACGAGACGCTCAAGGTGTGCGAGGAGCTGCTGGCGGTCCGCCGCAAGCTAAACGGCCCCGAACACCCCGACACGCTCAAGGCGATGGGAAGCCTGGCGAATTGCTATTCCGTCACAGGCCGCCAGGACGAGGCGCTCAAACTGCGCGAGGAAGTGCTGCGCCTCCGCCGCAAGGTGCTCGGCCCGGAACACCCCGACACACTGATTGCGATGGGCCGTCTGGAGATGTCCTACTCCGCCGCCGGTCGCAAAGACGATGCGCTCAAGCTGAACGAGGAAGTGCTGGCGCTCGACCGCAAAGTGCTCGGCCCCGAACATCCCAACACGCTCGTGGCAATAGGAGGGCTGGCCAATTGCTACTTCGTCGCAGGCCGCCGGGACGAGGCGCTCAAGCTGCGCGAGGAGGTGTTGACGCTCGACCGCAAAGTGCTCGCCCCCGGACACCCCAACACGCTCGGGGCGATGGAAAACTTGGCGGTTTCCTACGCCGACGCCGGCCGAAAAGATGAGGCCTTGAAGCTGCAAGAGGAGGCCCTGGCGCTCAGCCGCAAGGTGAACGGCCCCAAATACCCTGACACGCTCGAGGCAATGAATTCCTTGGCATCGACACTGGCCACAAGCGACAAGGCAACGATTCGGAACGGGACAAACGCAGTGCAATTGGCGGAAGCCGCCGTGGCCGCGACCTCCCGCAAGAACCCGGATTATCTCGACACTTTGGCCGCCGCTTATGCCGAGATGCAGCAATTCGACAAAGCTTCGGCCGCGGAACGAGAGGCCATCGGCCTGCTTAAAACCGAGGCGGAAAAGAAGGATTGCGCCTCGCGCTTGAGCCTGTATCAGGCCAACAAACCGTACCATGAGCAAAAAAAACCTTGAGAGCCTTTGGCATTGAGCCTTGAGCAGTCAACCTCCCTGGGCGCTGTGTGCGAAGCAATGAGCAGCACGAATTCCCGGAACTTTACATGCGGCGCGGGCGCTGTGCTTTCAACTCCAAACTATTTGCTCAAGGTGGGCAACCCTACACCGTAGCGTTCGACAAAATCCTGTTGAGTCAATTGACTTTTGTGGAAACTCGTCAGCAATCGCTGGCGCTAGTTTGGCAACTACCATGCCGCCTTGACTTCAAAACGCGGAGCTAAATCTGAGAGGAGCCATAATAAGGAGGACACCGCGGAATTTTTGAAGGAGGAAGGGGAGGGGAGTTGAGGTGGAGCGGGGCGAAAGAGGACTTTTGTTTCATCCTTCTTCTATCTGCATCTCAAGTTAGCGTAACGCTTTCATCAGCCTTCGCGGATGTGCCGGATGAACCGGTGGTAAGTCGGCCTCGTTGAAGGCAAGGAGCAGCTCGTCTTCGCCTATTTCGAGCAAATGCTTGTCGGATGTAACCAGCAGAGGAATTTGGGCTAAAGATGTCTGGGCAAGAATTTTCCCGTCGTTCAATTCCGCTTCTGGTAACAGTCGCAATTCCAATAATCGGGCGGCGAAGCGCGATGCGATGGTCAGATCAGTGGAAGATAAAGTAAATGGCTGGCATCCCCAGATGGCCATTTTTCCCAATGAAATCCCCGCGAAGCGGCGTTGCAGCGTGCCGCCAAGAGTGGCGAGAATGTCTAGTTCCGTGCTGGCCGTCGGCGGGATCAGAAAGGAATAACCCCGTTTTGCGAATTCCTCAATGAATTCGTGGGCGAAGTCCCTCTCTTCAGCAAGGTCAAGCAGGACATTAGCGTCCAACGCGAGTGATTTTTTTGGGTTGGCCGCCATAGATTTTCACCATTGCGCGGGCAAAATGTTCTGCTTCCTGTTCCGGCGTGAGCTTGCTGGCCAACTTGCGTGCTTCGGCCGCCCAGCGAGAGCCGTTGGTTTCCTCTGGATACTCTAATCTTTTTTTCGGGGCTGCTTTTTTCTGCATAACGAAAGTAATCTACATGATCCGGTTATAAAACACAATCGAAGCCGAAGGCACCCGCAGGGCGGACGTATCTAAATTGAACCAGCGAGGAAGATGCGGGCTGCGAGGGCGCAGCCCGCTGCAGGCGAGGGCGCCTGCGCTCCCCGGAACCGGGAGATCGCGTTAGATTAAATTTTGCATCATTGATTTCCAATGGTTTATATCAATTTAGGTGCGTTTGCCCTGGAAGGCACCCGCGGGCTGCGGTTCGAGACGGATCGTTCTTCCAGCCTTGTGAATTTTCGTGTAACCTTTTCCGGCATTTGCCTCAGGAAAGGGTATGAGTGACTCATCTGATTTGAAACGGTGTCCCAAGTGCGGCTCGCCGATTCCCGACGATGCCCCGCACGGGCTTTGTCCCAAGTGCGTCCTGGCGCAGGCATCCATTCCGACGGAGGGCGCAAAACAGCAGGCCACGCCGTCGCGAGAGGAAGTGGCGGTCGCGTTTCCGCAACTCGAAATCCTCGAACTGATCGGCCAGGGCGGCATGGGATTTGTCTTCAAGGCCCGGCAACCGAAACTGGAACGCCTGGTCGCATTGAAGATTCTGCCGCGGGCGCTGGCAGCTGATCCGGCGTTTGCGGAACGGTTCACGCGCGAAGGCCGCGCGCTGGCGCGCTTGAACCATCCGAACATCGTGGCCATTCACGATTTTGGCCACTCCGGAAGTTTTTTCTACCTGTTGATGGAGTTCGTCGATGGCGTTAATTTGCGCCAGGCCATGAGGGCGGGACGCTTCACGCCGGCGCAGGCGCTGGCCGTTGTGCCCAAGATTTGCGAGGCGCTGCAATTCGCGCACAACGAGGGCATTCTCCATCGCGACATCAAACCGGAAAACATTCTTTTGGATGCCAAGGGCCGGGTGAAAATTGCCGATTTTGGCATCGCCAAACTGGTGGGGGAAACACAGCCCAAGACCGCGTTGACCGGCAGCGGCGCCACACTGGGAACGCCGCATTACATGGCGCCGGAACAACTCGAAAAGCCGGGAACGGTGGATCATCGGGCTGATATTTACTCCCTGGGCGTGGTCTTTTACGAAATGCTCACGGGCGAACTGCCCTTGGGCCGATTCCAACCGCCATCGCAAAAGGTGGAAATGGACGTGCGGCTGGATGAAGTCGTCTTGCACGCATTGGAGAAAGAGCCTTCGCGGCGTTACCAGCAAGCTAGTCAAGTAAAGACGGCCGTGGAGACTATCACGAGCGCGCCGCCGCCTCCGGCTGCACCCACGCCGGATCGCTTTTGGAAGCGCATGGCGGTAGCGATGGCGTTGTTGTGCGTAGCGATGATTGTCTTCTTGGCCTTTTTTGCAAAATCGTTTTTGGCGACGCAGATGGCATCGACAAGGGCGCAGGAGGTTGCGGTTCCTCGCGGCGGCCCGGAAAACGATTCCGCGACTCTGGTGATTGATACGGGGCCGCGTCAGCTATTTACGAGACCTGAGGAAAGGGACACGCTTTTTTGGAATTTCAAGTGTCTGATTCCCGCCGATTATCTGGAGCAACTCGTGTTTGTTATGTGGAGCAATGGCGTTCCCACCGTGATGCCCCATTTCAGCGGCTATTTGAAAGTCGGCAAGAAGCCGGTGGTGGCCGACATGTCCTTTTCATATAATCCGCATGTGTCCGGGGCTAATTTCGGAACGAACGTGGTGCTGTGGAACGTCTGTCCGGGTTTTAGCCACACAATGGGCTACTTTATCTCAAATCAACCACCCTGTCGCGTGTTGAAAACCGCTCCGCGATCCGTTCTCCATTCCGGTCACCAGCTTGCGATTCGCCTGGCCGAGCTCGTTCAATCCGACGGCGTTGCAAGCAATGGCTGGTCAGGCGTGGAAATACGTTTGATTCTCCGGCCTCTTCAATCGCCTGCCGTGCAGACCGATCCCAACGAGTACGTTTACGGGACCGACAACACCGATTATGTGGCCGGCTTTGGCCTGGACGGGATGTCGGCAGAGTCAATCCTAAAGCTTATCAAGGAACTCCCTTGCGAGACTGTCGCCGTCGAGAACAGTCCGCCATAAACAAACTCTCAGAGAATGAGTGACTCGACCTCCAACGACTCCACTCCGCATCAGGCCGCGCGCCCAGCGTTTGTCACCACGCGCTGGACGCGGGTGCTGGAAGCGCGGGGGGATTCGACGGAAGCCAAGGCGGCGTTGAGCGACTTGTGCGCGGCCTACTATGCGCCGGTGTTTGCCTTCATTCGACGGAGCGCGCCGGATGAAGAAGCGGCGCGCGATTTGACCCAGGAATTCTTCGCCCGACTGCTGGCGCGCGGAGGCATCGACACCGTGGATCCGCAGCGGGGCCGCTTCCGCTCCTTCTTGCTCGGTGCTGTCAAACATTTTCTGGCCGACATGCGCGATCACGACCGCCGCCTCAAACGCGGGGCGGGCCAGCCCATTGAGTCCCTCGATGCGGACACCGGGACTTCAACCGGCCTGCAAGCGCCCGATGCGAAGGCGGCTTCTCCCGACCGCGAGTTTGATCACAAATGGGCGTTGACGTTGTTGGACCGATCCTTGGCGGCCATGGCCCGCGAATACAAGGAGTCCGGCAAATCCGTGCAATTCGAGGCGCTCAAACCGTGGTTGACCGGCGATGCGGCGAACGTTTCGCAGGCCGAAGCCGCCCGGCAGCTCGGACTAAATGAAGGCGCGGTCAAGGTGGCCATCCACCGGCTTCGCCGCCGGCTTCGCGATGTCATCAAGAACGAAATCAGCCAGACGGTAAAGGATCGTGCGGATATTGAACGGGAGATGCACTATTTGTTGGAGGCATTGCTATGAGCTCGCCGACATGAGTCAGGAAAGCTCCAGACGCTCCAGCGCATCGGCGACCGTTATGATCGGAATATTAAAGAATTTGAGCGACAGCAAATCCTTGTCGCCGGTGATGACGACGTCCACTTCCGCTGACACTGCGCACGCCAAGACAGGAAGATCGTCCACGTCGCGGAGCAAGGCGGGCAAGGGAATAGGTGGAGCGTGGACAACTCGGGCGGCGGCCTGCACTTGGGCCAGGACTTTTTCCGGGGTCAAGCCTTTAAGAGCGAGTCTGGCCGCAAATTTTCTCCGCCGCAAAACTTCGCCCAGCTCGGCCAGAAGCGCTTCACTCACGAAGATTTGGAGGCGTCCAGCCGCCACCGCGCGGAATAGTCGTCCGGGCTTGTCGCCCCAAAGCAGCCCGGAAACAAACAAATTGTTGTCAACGACTGCTCTCACTTTGGCGTCGCTCTGCCCTGACGGCGTCAATTTCGGCCTGAATTTCCTCGGTCGTCATGCACTCCCCAGGGAGGGAGTGCAGTTGCTTGAGCGTCCCGTCCAAGTCCTTCCGCGCGCGCTCGCGGCGAAGCTCTTCGTTGAGCAATTCCCCCAACCGCTGAGATTCAAGCAATCCGCTTTTTCGCGCCTCATTGACGAGGGCGTCGGGCAAATCGAGTCGAATCGTGACACTCATGACGTTGTTTTTTGTTCCAGGCCGCAGGTTCGAGAAGCCAACCTTTGCTGGCTGCCGCCGTTGCCGTCGACCTGTATGAACCCTGCTCTTACTTGCTCCAACAATATCGCATAACAGCTTCTCTAAAGTCAAATCGCCAGTCACAATCCGCCACGACATTCAATCCACAAATACCAGCTCATTCGACATCAGGAGCACTTGGGCGTATTTCTGCCAGGCATCAAGGCTTGGATGCATGGCGTGGGCGGCGTCGGTAAAATCGTTCGACGCGTTCCATTCCGTTCGCTCGCCGGGCGTGAGTTTGCCGTCTGCGAGGAGTTGGATCGTTGGGGACCAGGTGAAGGAATCAAAGGATTCGTTTCCGTAGCAGTCCGTGAGGAAATCAATCGTGTCGCCCCGCCGCACGTTGACGCGTTCCAGGAGAGTAACCTCCTTTTTGTTATGCACCAGCCATTGGCCCAGCAAGCCGAGTTGGCTGGAGACAACGCGCCCGCGCACTCCGTCGCCCTTGGCTTCCGAATGGGCCAATGTGCCGCTGATCGTGATGATTCCGTCGCGGGGCGCAATCCATCGCCGGATGGCGGCATGTTCCTGATCGTTGCCCGGATGGCCGCCGGTGTCATTCAGCATCACCCAGCCCAATTTGGGATCCGGCAGGGCGGCTCCGCCTTGAAACGCGTGGCCGGTAAAAAAGGGCAGAGGGTGAAAGGCTTTGACACGAGATGAATCTTCATCATAAGCGCCGTAACCGAAGAGCCAATTCGTCGCTCCTGCGGCCTCAAACGCAGTCGCTGGCGTGTGAATAAATTGGCCGGCCCATTCGATTTCCTCGCGGCTGGGATCACGTTGAAAGGCCAATTGATAAAGCAAATGGAGCCTTTGCTGGTCGGTGGACTCGGATTTGAAATCCGGCCGCTCCACAAAACTTTTGGCCTGCTCGATGACGAACGGGCTGTTCATCAGAAACAAAGCCTGTTGCGGCACGGTGGTGTAAAAACGCCGCGGGCTGCTGGTGTCCGGACTGGCAAAGTCGAAGGCGCGGAATAAATCGGGCAGGTTCTGCCGGTCCACGTAGCCATAGACCGTGCGCCGGGTGGAAGCCGGGGCCGTAATATCCACCGCGTGGCCACCAGGGGTCAGGTCCAGTTTGCCGGAAACGGCCAGAAGCGTATCGCGCATCGCTTCGAATTCGAGCCGTTGACGGTTCATCCGCCAAAGCAGTTGATTGTTTGGATCCACTTTGACGCAGGCGGCGTTGTTGTCGCTGCTTTGTTGATACGCGCCGGAGAGCATGATCAGGCGATGGAGATTCTTGATGGACCAACCTCCGTCCATGAAGCGCGCCGCCAGATAATCGAGCAACTCGGGATGGGTGGGTGGTTCCGAGCGCAATCCGAAATCACTCGGTGTCGCCACCAGCGCGCTGCCGAAGTGGTGCGTCCATACGCGATTGACCAGGACCCGGGCCGTGAGCGGATTATCCCGGCTGGCAATGGCTTCGGCCAATTCGAGGCGTCCGCTGCCCTTTTGAAAAGGCTTCCGGTTGGGGCCGCTCAGAACTTCCAGGAATTCGCGGGGCGCTTCCGGCCCTTGATTATCGCTGTTGCCGCGAATGAAAATATGCGTGTCATGGGGGTCGGGCCGGTCCACCAACGCCATGGCGCGAGGCGGCGCGCCGGGGGAAGTCGCGTCCAGTTCTTCAATGTGGCGCTGCAATTCACGCAATTTCTGTGCGGTTGGAACATCGTATAACCGGCCAAACTCGGAAGGCGGAATATTGGCCGGCGCGTCCTTCGCATAAAGAATCTGCCTCAGCGCTTCTTGCGGCTGGTCTGGAAACGCCTGAATGGCCGGCTCATTGGTAACGGCCTGGGCGTCTTGCCAGCGCTTGTCAACATTTGTGAAGACTGTGCCATACCGTTCCGCGACGTCCTTCATGGAGGCTGGTGGGTCGCGCGCAAATGCTTGGGCCACCAGCGGATTGATGGGAAGCGCCGCATCCTGATTGGCGCCAAACTTTTGCGCAATTTCCCTGGCTTTGGCAGGAAAATCTTTTTCCGTCAATGCCGCAAAAGCGAACCACGGCGCGAAAATGGACTGCTGGCTCTTGCGCCAATCATCCACGGCGGCCATCCAGCGGCGCAACATATCCGGGTCCAATTTGTGCATGCGTGCCACACTCTCCACGTCCGGTTTGTTGGTGGATTGCCGTGCCTCGTATGAAGCAAAAAGGTAATCGCCGGCCTGGCTTCGTAGTTGGGCGGCCATCGCGCGCTCTTTTTCATGGCGGAATTTATCGCGTTCCTCCACGCGCTTGTTGTGTTCGGCCAGATATTCCTCGCGCGCCTTCTGTGGCGCTTCGATTCCCAATAATGGTTCCTCCGCAGGTTCCGTCGAACTGGCAAACACGCCGTATAATGAGTAATAATCCCGCGCGGGAATCGGATCAAACTTGTGGTCGTGGCAACGGGCGCAGGCGACCGTCAGCCCCATCATCCCCCGGCAAACCACATCAATCCGGTCATCAATGATGTCGTTGATATTGTTGACGAAGCGGCGTCCCAGCGTCAGATAACCGAGGGCGGCGAGCGAACGCTTGTCCGCGGCGCCCGGCAGCAAATCCGCGGCGATCTGCTCTTTGATGAATTGGTCGTAAGGCAGGTCCTCGTTAAAGGAGCGGATGACGTAATCGCGATAGGTGTAGGAATAAGGATAGTGGCGATCCTCCTCGAAAACGTAACCCTTGGTGTCCGCGTAACGGGCCACGTCCAGCCAATGCCGGCCCCAGCGCTCGCCGTAGCGCGGCGAGGCCAGCAACCGGTCCACCACCCGGGCGAAGGCCTCGGGTGACTTGTCAGCCTCGAACGCCGCGACTTCCTCGGGCGTCGGCGGCAAGCCGGTGAGATCGAAAGTGGCGCGGCGGATCAAGGTGTGTTTGTCCGCCATGGGCGAAGGCGTGAGTTTGGCCGCTTCCAAGCGGGCGAGAATGAAATTGTCCACCGGCGTGCGCACGAATCGTTTGTTGCGGACGGCCGGAACTTTGGGTTCACGGATCGGTTGGAAGGCCCAATGCGTACGGGCCTTGTCCCGAATGGTTTCAGCCTTGGCCACGCCGGCTTGCGTGACGCGCGGGTCCGGCGCGCCCATTTTGACCCACGTTTCGAGATTGGCGATTTGAGCGGCGGCAAGTTTTTTGTTTTTGGGCGGCATCCGCAGATTATCGTCGGTGTAACGAACCGCCTTGATCAAAAGGCTCTGTTCCAGGTCACCGGGTTTGATGGCGGGGCCGGTATCGCCTCCCTTGAGCAGGCCGTCGCGTGAATCGAGGAGCAGGCCGCCCTTGACCTTGGCGCTTTGCTGGCTATGGCACGAGTAGCAATTGTCCACGAGGATTGGGCGGATTTTGTTCTCGAAAAATTCCAGGCTGGCAGGATCATCGGCGGCCATGGCAGTATTCGTCAGTGTTCCCAGGCAAAGCGCGAGGCCAAAAGCGTGGCGAAACCGACTGTGGCACAGGCGTCCCGCCGCCGGTCTTGCATTCTCTGACGGACTCTCACCGACCCGTGCCTTCACGCGATCAACTCCGGAACGACGCGGCCATAGACATCGGTGAGGCGGAAATCGCGGCCGGAATGCCGGAATGTGAGCTTTTCGTGATCGAAGCCGAGGAGACGCAAAATCGTGGCATGCAAATCATGGACATGCACTTTCTTCTCCACGGCGCCGAAGCCGAATTCATCAGTCGCGCCGTGGACGTACCCGCCGCGCGCGCCGCCGCCGGCCAGCCACATGCTGAAGCCGTGATGATTATGGTCGCGTCCGTTGATCTTGCCGGCATTGGAGCCGGGCTTGGGCAGTTCGACGGTTGGAGTCCGTCCAAATTCACCGCCCCAAATGACCAGAGTATCCTCAAGCATGCCGCGCTGCTTCAAGTCCTTGAGCAGAGCGCCAATGGCCTGATCTGATTCGCGGCCGAGATCGCCATGTTTGAGTAGTATATCGTCATGGCTGTCCCACGGTTGGTCCGCGCCGTGCCACACCTGCACAAAGCGCACGCCGCGTTCGACCAGGCGGCGGGTGATGAGGAGTTGCCGCGCCTGCGTGCCGTCGCCATACATTTTTCGGATGTGTTCAGGCTCGCGGCTGATGTCAAAGGCGTCGCTGGCATCCATCTGCATGCGCGAGGCCAGCTCGAAGGATTGGATGCGCGCTTCCAACTGGGCGTCGTCCCGCCGTTTTTCCCGATGCCGCTCGTTGAGTTTTTGCAAAAGATCCAGTTGCTGGCGTTGCTCGGGCAGCGAGACGTAATCGCTCTTGATGTTCTGGATCAACTCCTCGATCTTGGTGTGCGCGGTGTCAATATAGGTGCCCTGATAAGCTCCCGGCAGGAAACCCGACTGCCAGTTTTGCGATTCCTGGATCGGATAACCGCCCGGGCACATGGCGATGAATCCGGGCAGATTCTGGTTGTCCGAACCAAGCCCGTAGGTCACCCAGGAGCCCATGCTGGGCCGGATTGAGCGCGCGTCCCCGCAATTCATCAGCATCAGGGAAGGCTCATGGTTGGGAACATCCGCCGTCATGGAGCGAATGACGCAAATATCATCGATGTTTTCCGCGACGTGGGAGAAAACGTCGCTGACTTCGATGCCGCTCCGGCCATATTTCTTGAATTTGAAAGGGGAGGGGAAAGCCGCGCCGGTCTTGCGCTCAGTCGGCAGATTTTCCATCGGCAACAGTTTGCCGGCATACTTTTCCAGCGCCGGTTTGGGATCAAAGGTATCGACGTGGGACGGGCCGCCATTGGCAAAAATATGAATAACCCGTTTGGCTTTGCCCGGAAATGGGGGGGCCTTGGGCAGGAGCGGGGAGACATAGTTTTCGCCGCGCGCGGTGTCCACCCACCCCACAGTGGAAAGAAGGTTGGCAAGGCCGATCGCGCCCATGCCCATGCCGCAACGGTGCAGGAAATCGCGCCGCGTCAACGCGAGGTGCTCTGGATTGGGTGCATGGTGGTTCATGCGATCAAGGCTTTGACGATGAGAATGTCCATTGAATTCAACTTACCTCCATTGCGCAAAAAGCTTCCATATCCGCAACGCTTAAGCTCGTCGAAATCCAAGTAGAAAGCAAGCCGCTTGAAGGTGGAAAAGGCGAAAATTAGCCGAGGCACTAACCAACGCCGAAGACTAGAATTGCCCGGGGGGGAATGGTGATCGATGCGGAAAAGGGCAGGTTATGCAGGGGACCGCCTGTTGCATAGACAGCGCCGTTATTTCCCACCGCGAGAGGGTTGACCCAATTGTCATAGATATCGCTGTTGAATAATTCGGCCCAGCGACCACTCAGCGGGAAGCCAAGTTGGTAACCGAAAAACGGATTGTCATTAAAGTTGCCCACGACCACCACATCCAAACCTTGTCCCTCAATCCAACGATGAAAGCCAATGACGCGGTCGTTGTTATTGGAATAAAACGCGTTTATCGATTGTCCGCGCAGGGCGGGCTGGCTCCATCGCAAACGGATAAAGTCCTGCGTAAAACGCAACTGGTCGCTCATGGATTTGTCACCGGAATTCAAGCCGGCCCAATTGATGAGATTCGAGCCTCCGGGGTTTTCGTTCCATTGCTTGTCCTCCAGAAATTCCTGTCCCATGAATAATTGCGGAATGCCCGGCGCGGCCAGAAGCAGCCCGGTCGCGACCTTGGAGCGGCTGCGCGCATAAAACGAGCGCGTGTTCGATCCGTCCGCGAGAAGCGGGATGCGAGGGTTCCTTCCAGCGTAAACGAGGTCATGATTTTCAACACAAGGAACCGCGTTCCAAGCTTGCGGCAGGCCAGGCGGATAAAGACTGGCCTGGATGGCATCCATGCTGACCGTGCCGGACTGTCCATAAGAGGCCGACTGCACAGCGCCTCGAATGGCGTTTCTGAGCGCATCGTGCTGGACAGTGTCAAAACCCGTTCCTCCTTGATTGGCAGGTTGGACGATGGAGGGCACGGGAGCAGAAAACTCACCGAACCAATATTCCGCGTTTTGCAAGGCCCGGTCTTTCACATAGCGGACGGTGTTGGTCAAATTCTGGCAGAACGTCCAACCGCTCGGCTGATTGAGCTGGAGCAACATGCTGACTTCATCATAGCGAAAACCATCGACGTGATATTCGGTCAAGAAGAAAGTTGCGTTGTCGATGAGGAATTGACAGACTTGCTGTTTCCACAACGCGAAGGACAAGCCACCGGCCATGCCTTGATTGGTAAAGAAAAGGCTGTTGTTGTTGTTGCTGGCATTGGCCTCCCTGTCCCAGAAATAGAGGCATTCATCGTCGCCCTCGAAACCGCCCGCATGATTATAGACGACATCGAACGCGACCGCGATTCCATAGACATGGCAGAGGTCAACCATCGCCTTGAGTTGATTTGCTCCGCTGGTGATTTGATTTAAGGTCAGAGGAGCCAATCCCTTGGCCGCGAGCAGTCCGTTGATCGTGGCGAGGTAGGCTGTGAGGGCAACCGGATCGCTCACGGTGAAAACAGTGTCAGGCGAGAATGCGTCCGCGCCATCGTATCCAATGTCCGGATGTTCTTCGCATTCCGTGACGGGCAGCGGTTGGAGCATGTTTATGCCCAAGGCAACGAGGTAGGGTATTTTGCCGATGACATCCAAGAATGTGCCGTAATTCGGAAAAGAAGCCGGCGCATAAGTGCCAATGTGAAGTTGGTAAATGATTAGATTCGAATAATCTGGCGTGACGAAATTTTGATCGTGCCACGGGTAGGAACTCGGCGAGCGCACGATGCAGTTAACGCCGATCGGGAAGGTTGTGCTGGGAGTCAATTCGCGCGCGTAAGGGTCCCGTTTGTAGCCCGTGCTGCCGCCGGCTTGACCAACCACGTAGTATTTATAGAAGTCGCCCTCGGCCACGCCAGCCAGAAAGCCTGTCCAATATCCAGCCGCATCCTGAGTAAGAAGAAAATCAGAATCTGTGTTCGTGGTCCATTGGGATACTCCGCCGAATGTGCCATTCAAATAAACAGCCTGGGCCAAAGGCCCCCAGACCTTGAAAGTAGCGCCGGCAGGAACCAAGGTTGCTCCCATGGGCGTATTGGCATTAATATTAGATTGCGATAAAGCCATATAATTCTCCCGGTCAAGGCGGATTCAAACGATGCAGCTAACTCGCTCGAGTCCCTGGAGCGGCATTATGAGCCGGAAGTCCATGGGGTCAATTGTATTCACGTGGAAGGCAGCACTTTTTAGTCAGGCTTATTCGAGGCTCCATCTACAATGAGAAAGACGAATGTCCGGCCATCCCTTGATGCTTAGTACACAGTGGCATAAATAATGTGACGTATTTGTGTTGCGTTTCTAAATAGGGTGCGGCAAGCTCGGCGCGTATTTGATTGCATGCGCCATGCCAAGACATAGCCCATTCCCCATTGTGTTGACTGGGCGTGAACAGAGCGCCCTTGAAGATATGGCCCGCAAATATACGTCACCGTATTCTATGGTCGTGCGAGCCAAGGCGATCCTCTTGGCCGCGCAGGGACTACGGAATGACCAAATTGCCGACCGGATTTCGCTCCCTCGACAAATTATCAGCAAGTGGCGCAAACGCTTCTTCGAGGAACGCCTGGACGGTTTGGAAAATCTTCCCCGTCCCGGGCGTCCGCCCGTTTTTCCCCCCTGAACTGGTCATGCAGGTCAAAGCTCTGGCGTGCGAGCTACCGCATCAACACGGCCTCCCTTTGTCCCGTTACAGTGGTCGGGACTTGGTTCGGGAAGTCGCCCGCCGGGGTTTGGTGGCCAGCATCAGTAGTCGAACCATCTGGCGCTGGCTGGATGAGGACGCCATCCGGCCTTGGCCGCACCGCAGTTGGATTTTTCCTCGTGACCCGGACTTTCAAGTCAAGGCCGAGCGAGTGCTGGACCTCTATCAAGGACTATGGAACCGCCAAGCGTTGGGCGCGCATGATTACATTATTTCGGCCGATGAAAAGACCAGCATTCAAGCCCGTCTTCGCCTGCACCCCACGTTGCCATCGCAACCACATCAATCCATGCGCGTGGAGTTTGAGTACGAGCGTGGCGGTGCGCTGGCTTATATGGCGGCCTGGGATGTGCGGCGCGCCAAGGTGTTTGGCCGTTGTGAAACCACTACCGGCATTGAACCCTTTGGTCGGTTGGTCCAACAGGTCATGGAACAGGAGCCTTATCAGAAGGCGCACAGGGTCTTTTGGATCGTGGATAATGGCTCCTCCCATCGTGGAGCCGCCGCCGTGCGGCGACTCCAGGGAAAATACTCCAACCTGACCCTGGTCCATTTGCCCGTCCATGCCAGTTGGCTCAACCAAGTGGAGATTTATTTTTCCGTCATTCAAAGAAAGGTGTTCACCCCCAACGACTTTTCCAGCCTCGCTCAAGTGGCTGAACGCCTCCTGGCCTTCCAACTCTACTATGAACAAATCGCCCAACCGTTCGAGTGGAAATTTACCCGCGCAGACTTCCATGAACTGATGCAAAAAATATCTCGTCCGACGCCAGTCGCCCTGGCCGCTTAAACGCAAAATACGTCACCGTATTTACGCCCCAGAGTACTTAGGTGTTGATTGTCTTTGACTGCTCGCGTTGACATTCGGGCCAAGACATGTTAATGAAATTGGCGATGAAAATGACAATCCGACCGTTGGTCCTCGGCCTCCTGATGGCGCTTCCTTCTGTATCGAGGGCGGAAGATTCTTTAAACCCGGTTCTTGCACCTCATGCGCGGGATTTTGTTTCGGTGCAGGGCGATCAAATCGCGCCCTTCAAATCGGATGAGTTTCTCAAAGCCCGTTACACAATCCTTTATTTCAGCGCCGGTTGGTGCATTGATTGCCGCCGCTTTTCTCCGTCCCTTGTCAGCGCCTACGACGCGCAGCAGAAGGGCGCCAGCCGTTTCGAGGTCTTGTTAATCACAAAGGACAAAACCGAAAAAGACATGCTGCAATACATGCGCCATACGAAAATGAAGTGGCCGGCTCTGGCCTTCGACAAAGTGGCCGAAGCCGAGGATTTGAAGAAATTTTATTCGGGCGACGGCATCCCATGTTTGACGGTTATTGATCAAAAGGGCGCCGTGGTTTTGCAAAGCAAGAGCGACCAGGATGCAACGCAGGTTTTAAAGCAATTGCAGGATTTGCTCGCCACCAATGGCTGAACCTTGTTGCCAGCGCCGCATGACCGAAGAACCGGTGTCACGCAACCACGCAAGACCCGTCAATTTGAAAGCCGTATTTCTTGCCTGTCTTTTGTTTAGCCCGCTCGTGACGAAGGCATTCACCGCGGAAATTCACATTTCTCCTGCCGGCGATGATTCAAATCCCGGAACGGCAGCCAAACCTCTGGCAGCGCTCTCCGCCGCCCTCCAGGCGGCGCGCAAGATTGCAGGGCACGAGCCGGTGACGGTTCTGCTGCATGCGGGCGTTTATTATTTGCCGGACACGCTCAAGTTCACGGCAGCAGACTCCGGCACGGGGAAATACCCCGTTATTTATGCGGCGGCGCCGGACGAGAAGCCGGTCATCAGCGGCGGCCAGGAGATCAAACTGGACTGGACTCCCTTGCGGGACGGAATTTTTCAAGCGAAGGTTGCCTCCGGGCTGGTGATCGATCAGTTGTTTGTGAACGGCGAGCGTCAGCAGATGGCGCGTTATCCAAACTACGATGCCACCGCGCAAGAATTCAACGGCACGGCGGCGGACGCCATTTCGCCGGAGCGCGTCGCGCGCTGGAGTGATCCCGCGGGCGGCTATATCCATGCGATGCACGAATCTCTCTGGGGCGATATGCACTGGCGCATTCTGGGCAAGAAGGCCGATGGTTCGCTCGATTATGAAGGCGGCTGGCAGAACAACCGGCCCAGCGGCATGCACAAGCAATTTCGTTTCGTGGAAAATATCCGCGAAGAACTTGACGCGCCCGGTGAATGGTTTCACGACACGAAAGCCAACACCTTGTTCTACATACCGCCGGCGGGCCTGGATCTTAAGGCGGCGACCGTCGAAGTTGTCCGCTTGCGTCATTTGATTGAATTCAATGGCACGAAAGCGCGGCCGGTGAAATTCATCACTTTGCGCGGGCTGATCTTTCGCCATGCCGCGCGGACGTTTATGGAGAACCGGGAGCCGATGCTGCGGACGGACTGGACAATTTATCGTGGCGGCGCGGTGATGTTCAATGGCGCCGAAGATGATGTCATCGAGAATTGCGACTTTGACCAACTCGGAGGCAACGGCATTTTTGTCAACAATTACAATCGCCGCATCGCCGTGCGCGGCTGCCTGCTCCGCGAAGGCGGCGCGAATGGCATCGCCTTCGTCGGCGATCCCAAAGCCGTGCGCAATGGCATCGGCTGGAAAGAGCAGAATGACTTCGCCGCGATTGACAAAACACCCGGCCCGCTGACGGAAAATTTTCCCGCCGACTGTCTGGTGGAGGATTGTCTGATCACACGCAGCGGAAGATTTGAGAAGCAGACAGCCCCGGTGGAGATTGACATGGCGCAAAATATCACCGTGCGCCACTGTTCGATCTACGACGTGCCGCGCGCGGGCATCAACATTGGCGACGGCTGCTGGGGCGGACACGTCATCGAGTTCTGCGACATCTTTGACACGGTCAAGGAAACCGGCGACCACGGCAGTTTCAACTCCTGGGGCCGCGACCGCTATTGGGGACTGCGCGGCGTGCCGGATGGTGCGTTGCCGAAACTCGCGCTGCTGGACGTGGTCAAGCGCATCACGCTGCGGAACAATCGCTGGCGCTGTGATCACGGCTGGGATATAGACTTGGACGACGGCTCCAGCCATTACCTGATTTACAACAACCTGCTGCTGAATGGCGGGCTGAAATTCCGCGAAGGTTTCCAGCGCACGGCGACCAATAACATTATCGTCGGAAACAGTCTGCATCCGCACGTCTGGTTCGAGAACAGCGGCGACGTGTTCGCTCGCAACATCGTGATGGGCGCGTATCGACCGGTGGCGATGAAGGTTGCAAAATGGGGCGCGGAAGTGGATTACAATCTTTTCACGACTTCGGCGGCCGACCGGCAGGAATTCGCCGCGCAAGGCTGTGATGCAAACTCGCTCGTGGGCGATGCGCAATTCGTGAACGCAGCCGCGGGAGATTTCCGCGTCAAGGAAACGTCGCCGGCGCTGAAACTGGGTTTTGTGAATTTTCCGATGGACCAGTTCGGCGTGCAGTCGCCACGCTTGAAAGCCTTGGCGCGAACACCGGAAATCCCGATCACCACCACTGCTGCGAACCGTCGCCACACTGGTTTTGCTTGTGTCGTCAGTGTGTCGCAATCAAAGCTGGTCGGTTTCTATGTCGGATTGTGTCAGTTTCGGAATAACCAGAAAAACTAGTGGGCTTAAACTGTATGCCGGCTCTTTACGACTATCCTGACAGGATTGTCAATTATCAATTGCTGGTTAATGGCACGATGAAGAAATTGGGCGTTGAATCGTTGTTCCGCCTCCGCTTTGGTCACCAGCCCCTTGTAATGTCCATGAATCATTGCCGATTCTCAGGGATACGCGGCAAATTCCACGCGAGGTTTGATGCCCAAATCTTCGGCGATGCTTTTGACGATTAGGCCCAAATTCCGCGCGGTGGGGTTGCCGTTGTGGTTGAGCATCCGATGAAGGGATTTTTCGCCGAGGCCGGTTTGCCGCGCCAGTTCTTTGAAACTGATTTCGGCGTTGACGAGGTCGCGCAGTATGGAAAGGCCCTCGGCGGCTTCACCTTCAAGGATTGCGTTGATCGCAGACGCATAAAGCAGCCGCGCAAATTTCGGCTCGCGCTTTATCCGCGCGATGATCGTGTCGCTGTAAGGTCGTGTTGTAATCATTTTGGTCTCGTTTCTTTGTATCGCTTCCATCGTGCGACGGCGGCAGCAATGTCGGCGTCCTGCCGTCGCTTGCTTCCGCCGCCAAGCAGAATGACAATCGTGCTTCTCTCGCGTCCGTAATACACGCGGTAGCCCGGCCCGAAATCCATCCGCACTTCAAAAACGCCATCTTGAAGCAGTTTGGCCGCTCCGAAATTGCCTGCTTCGAGGCGACGAATGTATGTGTTCACACGGTCGGCTGTAACTTTATCCAAATCGTCAAACCAGTCCCCAAATGGCGAACGGTCATTTGCCGTGTATTCCCGAATCTCAAAAGAACCATTCATAAGGTATCATCTATGATACCCGCGTCAACCCGTCCATGCACGCATTTGCGGCCTCTTGCGCCCGCCTGCCGGATTCATCGGGTTTCATTGGCTGGCCGCAACCGGCAGCGGAACTACGTTGGTCTTGGCCTTTGGCGCGACGGCAAACCATTTTTCGGTCTCGGCCCTCGTGGCGAGTCCTTTGTAATGGGCATGAATCACGGCAGGGGAGTTTGCCATCTTCGGATTCCGGGGTTTTTTGTGTCGTTTTTGTGTCGCCAGCGTCTAAGTTTTCTTCCTTGGAGGGAAAAATGGTCGGGGCGGTGGGATTTGAACCCACGACCTCTTGGTCCCGAACCAAGCGCGCTACCAAGCTACGCTACGCCCCGCCCGACCGAAGATCATCAACGTGCCCTTTGCGGGGCCTCATTGCAAACAGTTTCGGAGAAAACATTCGCGAGGGGATTCCGAGACATTGAAACCTGAACTCCAAGCCGGACGCAAAACGCGCGGGCGGCCCGGCCCTCGGCCCTGGAAATCAAGCGCCACGGCAGGCGCAGGCGTCGCCGTGGCCTTGGTGAGTGATGGCTCTTTTGTGGCGAAGGCTATTTTCCTTTGCTAGCCTTGGTTTTGCCCTTGCCTTTGGCTTCCGTGGCCAGCCTGTAAGTCAATGTCTTGTTCCGGCGAATCGAGCCGGAATACTTGCGCGCCCATTCGCGATTGGCGACGGCGTGCTTCAAGCAATGCCAGGCGGTCACCTTGGGTTCCCCGCAAATGACGCATCGCCCTTCTTTGGCCCGGCGAAGCTGCCATTTTTGTTGCCGCGAAATCGCCAGGTCTGTGAACTCGTCCATGATTTTCTTGCGCGTGTATTCGTTCTCTTTTTTCTTTTGTCCTTTTTTCATAGTTTGACAGTAAAGTTACGAGCCTTTTCGCCCGACGCTTGCTTCCCTTTTATTGTTCAGGGACAAGAAAAATAGGGCGGTCCGTGGAAAAAGAAAAGAAGAAAATGAGCCTGTCGCAAAGAATTTTTCAGCGCCTCTTCGGCCCATTGACCCTCCCATAGTGGTGCTCCGCCGCCCTGCCTCTGGCGTCGGCCTGGACGATCTGCCGGGCTTGTGGTGGTTTCTTGGATTGTTGACGCAGCACGGAATGCGAACATTTGCTCGCTCTGACCGCCCGTTTCAACAAAAATCCCGGCATGAATACATTCGTCGTTCGCCGCCTTAAAACCATCGAGATGATTGGCGTGCTCATGCGGATTTTCAGCTTCAGCCTCGTCAGTTGGCTCGGGCCGAAGAGTCCGTTCATGTTCGTCTGGTTCTTCAACACAACGGACGCCATCATCCTGACATGGTGCGCCATGCGAAAGCGCGACGCCGCATACATCGTTTTGAACGCATTTTGGATTCTCGTCGGCATCATCGGGATGTTGCGCGCGGGAAACATTCTGCACTGAAATAATTTCACCAACCGGAAAGGACGTTTGGAAAAATGTTTGAACTACGAACACGTCACATATTGTGATGGGGCTCACAATGAGAAGGGTCCTCATCCTTCTCGACGCAGCATTCGACTGAAGCCATCCGCAAGCGAGTGAAGGCGGA
>Ga0302324_100009114_pt1 | contig 20828 bp, 14 predicted proteins | sample Palsa_T0_1_FD_201949 | JGI IMG/M metagenome (GOLD analysis project Ga0302324, IMG submission 201949) | Peat permafrost microbial communities from Stordalen Mire near Abisko, Sweden - Palsa_T0_1 | ecosystem: Environmental > Terrestrial > Soil > Palsa > Peat permafrost | place: Sweden: Abisko...
AAGGTTGCGAACAACAGCCCGCCAATGACCGAACGTCCCAGCGGCGCATTTTGCTCGCCACCATCACCTAGACCCAGCGCCATCGGCACCATGCCGATGATCATGGCCAGCGCCGTCATCAGCACTGGACGGAAACGGGTGTATCCGGCACTCAGCGCGGCGGCGTGGGCGTCCCCAGCGTTTTCTTCCATTTGCTCACGGGCAAAGCTGATGACCAGAATGGAATTGGCAGTGGCCACGCCCATCGTCATGATGGAACCGGTCAGCGCGGGAACGCTGATGTGCGTTCCAGTGATGAACAACATCCACACGATGCCGCTTAACGCGGCCGGCAAAGCGGCAATGATCATAAAAGGATCGAGCCACGACTGGAAATTCACCACGATGAGCAGGTACACCAGCAGGATGGAAAAGGCCAAACCGCTGGTCAGCCCAATGAAGGAGGAGTTCATCGTCTGCACCTGGCCGCGCAAGACAATCTGCGAACCACGGGGCAGTTCTTTGCGATGCTGTTCGATGATGAGTGAGATCTTGTCTGACACGCTGCGCAAGTCACTGTTGACGACATTGCCGTAAATGTCAAGAACCGGAGCGATGTTGTAATGGCTGATGGTAGCCGGCTCCTGTCCGCGCACGAGCGTGGCCACATTCCCTAAAATCTGGATCGGCTGGACTCCCGCCGCGGTCGAGGGCGAGGCACCCGTCCCGATCGGGGTAAGGCTCGATGAACCTACCGAAAGATTAGGATTGGGAATGAGCGAGGCTCCCGCGCTGCTGGTGGTGAGCGGGATATTTTCCAGATCGATCATCGACTGCAAATCATACTGCGGAGATTGCGCGTTGATGTTGTAACTGACACCGTTCCTTGGATCAAGCCAGTAGGTAGGGCTGGTCTGATAGCTGCCGCTGGTGGCAGCCAACAAGCTGTTGGTTACATCCCGTTGCGAAAATCCGATGTCCTGCGCCTTGGAACGGTTCACATCGACGAAGAAATGCGGATTATTGAAAGGCTGCTGGATGTGCAAGTCCGCCGTGCCCGGCACGTAGATAATATCTCTGAGCAGCCGGTCGATGAATTCGCGGTTGCCTTGCAAGTTCTGGCCGATAACCTGGATATCGATCGGGGCCGGCAATCCGAAATTGAGAATCTGAGTCACCATATCCACGGGCAGGGTGTAAAAGATAACGCCTGGGAACTCGATTCCCAGCTTGGCGCGGAGATCCTGCACGTAGCGATCGGTGGGATGGTGTTTTTCGGCCAAGGCCACGGTGATATCTGCGTCCGCAGCGCTCACCACACCGGTGCTGGTGTAGGAGAGGTTTAAACCGGAATAGGGGATCCCAATATTGTCGATGATACTGACGAGTTCGCTCTTGGGAATCTCCCGCCGAATGGCATTGTCGATTTGATCGCACAGGAGTGCCGTGTTTTCGATGCGTGTACCGGTCTGGGCGCGCACGTGGAGTTTAAACTGGCCCGAGTCTACCGAAGGAAAGAAATCCTGGCCCAACCATGGGTATAGGAGTGCAAACGAGCCTATGGAAAAAACGAAGAAGAGGATAAGGAAAACCGTGCTGTGGGCGATGGCGAGCTGCAACACGCGGAAATAGAAAACGCGTAGCTGCTCAAATCTGTGCTCGAAGGCCAGTTGGGCCCGAACCAGGGGATTGCGGCTGTGTTGCTTCTGCTGTACGGCGGCCGCATCATGCTCTTGGAGGAGGTACTTGGCCATGGTCGGAACCACGGTGCGGGAAAGAAAATAAGAAGCCAGCATGGCGAAGATCACGGCTTCAGCCAAAGGCACAAACAGGTACTTGGCCACGCCGCCCATGAAGAACATGGGCACAAAGACGATGCAAATCGATAAGGTCGAGACAAAGGCCGGAATGGCAATCTGCGCGGCGCCATCGAGGATCGCCTGCTCCACCTCTTTCCCTTCTTCGAGATTGCGATTGATGTTCTCAATCTCTACGGTGGCGTCATCGACCAGGATGCCAACGGCCAGCGCCAGGCCACCGAGGGTCATGATGTTGATGGTCTCGCCCAGTGCCCCCAGCACAATCAGGGAGACGAGGATGGAAAGAGGAATGGATACCGCGATGATGAGGGTACTGCGCCAGCTGCCTAGAAAGACCAGGATCATGACGCCGGTGAGACAGCCTGCGATGATGCCCTCGCGCACTACGCCGCTGATGGCGCCGCGCACAAAGATCGATTGATCCGATAACGGCGTTATGCGCAGTTGCGGGGGCAGTTGCTGCGCGATCGTCGGCAGCATCTGCCGGATTCTGGAGATGACGTCGAGGGTGGAAACATTGCCGTTCTTCAGCACGCTCATCAGGCTGGCGCGCTGGCCATCGACGCGCACAATATTGGTTTGCGGCGGGAAACCGTCACGCACATGGGCCACGTCGTGTATGTAGACGATGGCTCCATTCACGCTCCTGATCGGAATATCGTTCAGTCCTGCGATCGTGGAGGGCGCGCTGTTGGTTGCCAGCTGATACTCGAACGAGCCCACCTTCACGGTTCCGGAAGGCAAAATCAGATTTTGCACGCCGATGGCGTTGACTACATCGTTGGGGGAAAGGCCTCGGGCCTGTAGCGCCTTAAGATCGAGATCTATCTGAACCTGTCGCTGCTTGCCGCCGTAGGGATAGGGGCTTTCAGCACCCTCGATGGTGGCGAACTGGGTGCGGATGAAATTCAGGCCGTAGTCGTTGAGTTGCTGTTCGGAAAGGCCCTGACCAGAGAGACCGAGTTGCAGAATGGGCACACTCGACGCCGTGTAGGTGATGATCAAGGGAGGGGTTGTGCCTGGTGGCAGCTGACGCAACTGGGTTTGCGACACGGCCGTGATCTGCGCAATGGCGGTGGCAATCGTTACGTGGGGCTGGAAGTAAACCTTCACCACGGCAACCCCCACCAGCGATTGCGATTCGATGTGGTCGATATTGTCGACCGTGGTGGTCAGCGTGCGTTCGGTAAGTGTAATGATGCGGTTGGCCATATCCGGGGCAGACAGACCCTGGTACTGCCACACGATGCTGACTACAGGAATGTCGATATTGGGGAAAATGTCGGTTGGAGTATTCAGAATAGAGAGCGGGCCGATGATCAGCAGTAAAAGCGCAAAAACGGCGAAAGTGTAAGGCCGCCGTAACGCGAGACGAACAATCCACATGTGCTAGCTCACTCCTAGGGACGTTCTCTCCGGGAGTCTCGACGACCCCGGGGAGAGGGGGGTGAATCTCCGGCGTAGACGAGCGGACCAGGCTCGAGCGGAAGAATCGGCGAATAGTTTGCGAGCGTCTTTTAGGGAACCGAGGCTTTTGCTGTACCCTCTGCAGGGCATTGGGGTTCAAAGCATTTTCACTTCCACACTGCACAGGCAAATGTTGCGAATTGCTGCTTTTCTTGAGGAAAAGCAGCGACAAGAGCGGTTGCTTTGTACACACCAGAAGTGAAAAATGCTAAGGCAAATTTGCAGCCACGCTTAAATTATACGGTTTGTGCGATCGAACTGGCAGTTGTCGGCTATCGCGGCGCCCTTTGCAGGAGGGCTGCTCGATCCAGCCTCTTCCGCGATGAACCTCTTAAAAGCTTAGCGGTTGTGATGTTTAGGAGAGGCAATTCGATTCACAAGCTGGCACTTCACTGCGCAGCAAACAGAAAAGCCGGACAAGCGAGGCCTGTCCGGCTGGGATGAGTCTTTTGACACCGCCGCAACGTCCGCGGACGGGGTTTACTTGGCCAGAACGGATTCCAGCGCGACGCTGGAAACAGTGGCGTCCTTGGCTGGGTAGTAAGCGTTTGAGATGTACTCCTGGAGCATGCGATGGGTGTTAAAGAAGGAGCCGTTGAGTGCAATGGTGGAACGCATGACGGTGCGCCACCGCTCAGGATCGCCGTAGTAAAGGGGAAGAATGGTCGACTCCAGCCGGTCGTAAAGACTCGCGACCTCATGTTCCTGGGTGTCGCTATCGGGAATAGCCCAGCCGGTCACTCCTTCGACCCAGCCCTCGACCCACCAGCCATCGAGGACACTGAGGCTGGGGACGCCGTTGAGCGCCGCCTTCATCCCGCTGGTGCCCGAGGCCTCGAATGGGCGGCGCGGCGTATTCAGCCACAGATCGACGCCCGAGGTGAGCATCGATGCGAGCTTCCATTCATAGTTTTCCAGATAGACGATTTTGAGCGCGTCCGACTCCAGTTTGGCAGCAACCTCGAAGATCTGCCGGATGAGCTTCTGGCCTGGTTCGTCATGGGGATGAGCTTTGCCGCTGAAGAGAATCTGCATGCCGCGGAACTTCTCCGCACAGCGCACCAGGCGCTCGGGATCCGATAGAAGCAGGTCGGCTCGCTTGTAGGTAGCCACGCGGCGGGCAAAGCCGATGGTGAAGACATTGCTGCGCAGCGTAATACCGGTCCTCTCCGCGACCGCTTCGATGAGGTTGCGCTTGGACTGTGCGTGCGCCTTCTCGATCTCCCGCAGGGGAACATCGATCACGTAGCGAAACTGAAAATTGTCTTTGCGCCAGCGCGGAACGTTGCGATCGAAGATTGCCTGCATTGGGGCAGCAGTCCAGGTGGCCGCGTGCACTCCATTGGTGATGGCATCAATGGAATAGTCGGGGAACATCTCGCGGGAAATCTTGCCGTGTTGCATGGCGACGCCGTTCACAAAGCGCGATGAAGCCAGCGCCACATAGGTCATGTTGAGCATGCCGTCGTGGCAGCCACCCATGCGTTCCAGCAGGTTTGCGACTTCCGGGCCAAGTATCCTGTAAGTCTGGTCTATGGTAAAGCGGTCGTGTCCAGCCGGTACCGGGGTGTGAGTGGTAAATACACAGCGGCTGCGCACTGCCTGCGTATCCCGCTCTTCAATGGCCCGGCTCATATCGCCATCCAACTGTCGTTCCATCAAGCCGACCGTCAACAGCGCAGCATGACCTTCATTCATGTGGTAAACGTTCACGTCGTAATTCAGGGCTTCGAGAATGCGCACGCCACCGATCCCCAAAACGGCTTCCTGGCGGAGACGGTAATCCGTATCGCCACCATAGAGATGATCGGTGAGCCTGCGATCGCGGGTGTCATTCTGAGGGAGATCCGTGTCCAGAAGGTAGATCGGGATGGTGTGCCCGGTGACTCCCTCGAGATCGTAGCGCCATGCCCGGACCATTACGGGGCGATCCTCGATAGTTACCTCGACCACGGCATTTTCCAGCACGAGGAATTTTTCCAGTGGCCAGGGTTGGTCCTCAGCTGTCTGAATTCCGTGCGCATCGAGATGTTGCTGGAAGTATCCCTTGCGATGGAGCAGCGTGACGGCGCAAAGTCCCAGCCCGAGATCGGCTGCGGACCGCATCGTGTCTCCGGCAAGCACACCGAGTCCCCCACTATAGGTTGGCATATCGGGGGCGATGGCGATTTCCATCGAGAAATACGCAACTATGCCCGCTCGCTCGGAGGCAGACATCGAAGAAAAATCGCGTTGCTGGTTCGAAAAATGCATCCTGCTTATCTCCTGTTTAGCCGGCACCGCCGGTGATGCTCCAGCCACACGCCTACGGCGCGTGCCCTTCGCGAGCTTTACCCGTAAAACCTCGACGAATTTTCCTGTTTAACCGCAGTGCTCTTATTCTAACCATCGACCGCCTGGCTTTTATCACGAATCGGGATGACACTTCCGTCGAGCCTTCTAGTGCTTCTGTGGGAGAACGTTTTCAGCATTTTCCTGTTCAGGCGGTGAATACTCGCAGGGCGTTTGCTTCATCAGGCCACAGTTACGCCGGCATGGCCCGTGGAAGGCATGGCCAGAACCTCACCCGTCACCTGGCTCAATCTGCCCCAGATTGCATCAAGCCAATCCAGGTGTTCCGGCTTCATGAGAACGGAACGCAGGCAGGTGACGCTGCTTTGCTGGTCCTGTTCTGGCCACGAGCCGGAAGGAAAAAATCGGCTGGGTAATTGGGCCAGTGCGAGATGAAGGTCTACGCGGGCAGCGGCGGTGAAAATTTCCTGCGCCAGGCGGGACGACGCGGCCACGGTACCGGCGCGGACCGCCCACACCAGAATGTCGAGCTCGGGCGGGAAGGGGGAAAGGAATCGCCCATCCGCGCAGATTTTTTCATGCAGAAGCATCGCCGCCTCGCGACTACTACGCAGCCCGTTAGCAAACTCACCGTCTGAGATGAGCGGCAGCAGGCGCTGCGTTGCCCACAATGCTACGGCTGCAGCGCCGGCGCGGGAGCACTCCAGGCTGATCTCACCCAAATGCAATTCATCCGAGGTGAAATAAGTATAGGGCGAGTCATGTTTATAGAAACGGCCTACGGCTGGATCGCGAAACAGGATGCAGCCACAGCCATACGGTTGCAGCCCATGCTTGTGCGGGTCGACCACAATGGAGTCCGCCTGCGCCACGCAGGCAAAGGCACGCGCTGCCTCCTCGCCGAGCGTGGAGACAAGCGTGAAATATCCGCCGTAGGCGGCGTCGAGATGAACGCGGAATGGATAAGCCCTGCGCAAGGCAAGCACTTTATGCAGCGGATCGACGGCGCCGGTAGCGGTCGTGCCCAGCGTCACCACCACCGTGCCGACGTCCCCCTTTCGGACTAAGGACTCCAGTGCCGTTACATCCATGCGGCCTGCAGGGTCAGTGCTCACGCTGGTGAAGGGCAAGCCGAGGACGGCGCTGATTCTGCCATGGGTGTAGTGAGCCTGCTCCGAAGCTACGATGCGCTTGCCTGGAGCAAGCTGGCCGGCGATCCAGAGCGCCTCGAGGTTGGCGAAGGTTCCGCCGCTGGTTAGATGTCCCAGATGATCCGTCCAACCAAACATGCGCGCGATTTCGCGCACCGCTTCGACCTCCATACGTGAGCTGGCGCGGCCGCCATCGAGGGCATGGTTGTTGGGATTGATGGCCATGGCGAGTGCATAGGCGGCGTGGGCCAGGGGATGCGGGGGCTTGAGCATCTGCCCTGCATAGAGTGGATGAAAGTAGGGATAGTTGTCCGCCATTCTCTCCGCGACCAGGCCCAGGACCGCAGCCATGGCATCGATGGCGGGTGCCGGCCCCGCCTGCGCCGGGAGGTGGCGAAACGATGCTTGGAGGTGTGGCAGGGCGCCGGCAAGCAGCCGCAGTGCAGTATCTTCAGGCATGGCAAGAGCATTTTAAATGCGCATAGTTGAGTTGCGATGGAAAGCTGACGGGGGTGGCCGGTAAAGAAAATTTCCGGCTCCGGCGGGCTCAGAGCTTCGGAGCTTGGTTTTGGCCCTTGCCCAGGGCTTCGAGCGCGTCGCAGGCAGCCTTCAGTCCATCCTCGTGGCGCAACTGCTCTCCGATCCTAGCCGCCCGCCGCCGCGTCGCGGCTTTCTCCAGCAGCAGTGTGATCTTGCGGGCAGCCAGTTCCGCCGTGTAACGCCGCCGTCGTATCACGCGGGCCACCCCCAGGCGGCGTACGCGGCGGGCATTGTCCGGTTGATCGTGGCTGTAGGGCATCACCAACATCGGTTTGCCGGCGATCAGCGCTTGCGCGGTTGTGCCCACGCCTCCTTGATGAATGATGACGGAAGCTCGGGGAAAGAGCCTGGAATAGGGCGCATAGTTGGCCACGCACACGTTCGGCGGAACGTTTTGGGGAATATTGCGTGGGTCGCTTCCTACCAGGAGCACGGCACGCTGGCCGCTCAACTCCGCGGCCAGCGCACTCTGCAGGTAAAAGTCGCCCGCATCCAAAACAGCTGCCGAGCCTAGGGTAAACACGAGCGGCGGCGGCCCCTGTTGCAGGAAGCTCTCAACTTCCGGGGGGAGATTCCGCTGGCCGGCGTCGCCGTCGTAAAAGACAAAGCCGGTCACTTTGGTGGAAGCGGGCCAGTCCGGTTGCGGCTCGCCCAGCAAGGGCGAGAACATGGCTAACACCAGGTACGGAGAGTGTTTGGCTTCAAAGATGGGATCGGGTCCGCGGCCCAGCCCGAGCTCGGCACGAAGCTTATAGATGGGCTCGGGCCAGCTGCGTGTTACCCAACGCGCAAATCGTGCAATCACCCTTCCCATGCCGGGCAGCGCCGGTTGCAGACGTGCCAGCATGGGATAAGGGGGCAACACGGGCGCATCATAGCGGGAAAAAAAAGACAACGGTGCGAGCACATGCGATGCCCACGGGATCCCGGTCACTTCGGCCACGATGGGTGCCTGGTAGACGAGCTCTCCGGCAAGCAGCAGATCGGCCCCGCCCTGGGCCTCGACCACTGCCAGCAGCTCCCGGTAGCTTTGGCGAATGGCGGGAAAAAGGATCTCGCGCAGGGTGCGCTCTGTTCCCTTGCGAATGTCCATCAACATGGCCACCAGCTGGTTGTCTTCGGGATCGAGGATAGGACCGACGGCAGCAAACTCCAGTCCCAGCGAAACGATTTTGGAACGAAAGAGTTCGGGAACCGCCAGCACCGGCACGTGGCCGCGCTGCTGCAACTCAAGCGCCAGAGCTATCAATGGATGGATATCGCCAAGCGTCCCGAAGCTGGAGAGAACAATGCGCATGCGCTGCTTCTGCAGTGTAAATGCGAGAGGTGAAACGAGCGCCATCGCGCAGCAGAAAAGAAACAGCAACCCTAGTACGAATTTTCAAAAACTTGGAAGCGCCGTTCCAGCTCGAACTGCTGCTTCGCCTTCTCGCTGGCCTTGAGCAGCGCTGCACATGCTCCGGAAGCCTGTTCGCGGTCGAGCTGGGTGCGGCAGGCGGAGCGCGCATGGGCGTAGCTCTCCCATGGGCCCAGCTGCTCCCACAGACTGTCGCCGGGCAGGAAGCTGTGTTCCAGCCCGGTGCGCACCATCTGCTTAAAGTCGTTGTAGGTCAGCGGGTAAGTCATCGCGGCGCGGACATACTCATGGGTCAGGTTGATACGGGAAACTCCCTCGTCATCGGTGGAGAGCGCGACCGGAACGTGGTACAGGCGGTATATGGGGAAAGGGTGGTCTGCGCCCTTCGTATTGAGGATCACGTCGTTGCTGGTGAGGTTGATCTCCACCATCACGCGCCGGGTGGCCATCTCCTTGAGCAGGTCGTAAGCATGCTCCTCATACATCACGTCCACACCGTGGCCTATACGTTCGGCATCCGCCTCATCGACCGCGGAGCGGATATGAAAGCGAATCCCATCTGGGGGCACCATTCCCGGCTCCAGTTCGCCTGCATGCAAGGTGATATGAACTCGCGGATAGAGGACGTGGAGGGCATGGACCATGCGCATTTGCATCGGATAGTTGGCCATGGCAACGCGCCCATCTTCCGGCTGGACCATGTTGATGCCGACGACGAGAGGATCGGCGGAGGCCAGCTCGAAGCCGCAGACCAGCTGCACGAAAACCTCTTGTGGGGACAAGGCGCGCAACACCTGGTAAAGGAAGCGGACCTGGAGATTGCAGGCCGGCGTTGCTCCGTTTGTGCCGCAATGCTCCAGCTCTCGGCGCACGCGCTCGCCATCGTCGAACTCCGCACGCTGCGCGGGCAGGTATTTCGCCAGGCCGGCATCGAGCAACCGCTGGCGCAAATGAGCGAAATCCGTCTGGGTGTCTATCGTGCCCAGGCTCTCGGCCAGAGCCGCAGTAGCCAGGCGGAAGTTGGGCGTATTCATGATTTCAAGGTACTGCTCATTTTGCGCGGCCGCCCGGGTGGCCAGCTCATCGACCCACTCGCCCACGTGGTTGGGATCCTCTACCGCCAGAAAGTGTTCGAAGGATGCGAAGAAGTGGTCGTGCCCCGACTCTTCGGTGGTGGGAACGAAGGTTCGCATGGAAAATGCGTTGATCAACTGGTCATAAAGGTGCTGGTTGTTGAGTGCGTCTGCTACCCGCTCGCCCTCTTCGCCACACACCGGTTGCGGAGGCAGACTGCGCGTGGTGGCCGCTGTCTTATAAAGCGTGAGGGACTTGGACTTGACACAGAGATTATCTTCTGCAGCCTCGCGGATGAAGCTTTCCGCGTACACAGCGCCGGCCAGGTGGGTGTGCAGATCGGCGCCCTTGGGCATATCGAACAAAAAGGCGTAGAGGGCGAGTGGTCCTTGCTGGCGGGCGTGCTCGAAGGCTTGCGCGGCACGGGCTTCACCATTCTGCACTGCGGCCTGGGGCTGCGCGATGGCGTACGGCGCCAGGCAAAACAGCAGCGTGGAGGCGGAAACTCGGAGGGCCCGGCAAATTGGAGCACAGCGTCGGGACATAGAGCGGGAAGGCAACCGGTGTATTCGAATTGTGAACTGCGACCCTGATTTCCTGTACGTGGCTCCATCCATGGCTGCGTGTGCGGCTTTCATTAAGGAAAGCCGCATGAGGTTCGCCAACGCCACAAGCTCCACAGGAAATCCGGGTGAGCGTCCAGTGTACGACATGCCGGGCTTACTGCCGCGTAGTGCGCCGAGGATTTGCAAGTGCGGAGTTTTGCGCACAGGGGAGTGATTGCTATACTGACGCTTGTTGCTTGTGCGCAGTTGCTGACCTGACCGGGCCCTCCGCCTGACGCTGCAGACTCAGACCCAACTTAAGCGGAAGCAGCATCCTTGGGTTCTCCGAGGCCAGATAGCTCAGTGGTAGAGCGCGGCCCTGAAAAGGCCGGCGTCGGCGGTTCGATCCCGTCTCTGGCCACCACTTAGGATCAGTAGCTTACGAGATATAGTCAAAGGCCTCCGGCACGCCGAAGGCTTTTGACGTTCTCGGTAATCATTTCATTTTCAGCAAGATGCGGGTTCGGCCACTTCTGGCCGAAAAAAGGCTGGCGTCGCTCATTCCTTGATTTTATCTGTGACATTCAACTCGACTTAGCGCGCTGCTGAAAGCTGGGTTTGAGCGTCCCACCAATTCACGACCATGAATGATGAGAAAATCTGTCTGATCGCCAGCATATAGCTGTACTGTACCCGTGACTGTGCGCGAATGCCCCCGAAGATCCCCATCGCGGCCGATACGGCGAACCTGAGTCCCAGCCAAGTCCCACTAGCAGGGTTGGAGTCGAGCGAATACACATTCGGCGCGGCCCCGTGTCCGGGCGCGCAGGTCAACAGCGCATGACCCCTCCGGTTGTCCAATACCGATATTTCGACTTGAATGTCGACGGAGTCTTAGGTTGAGCGATTTCATGCAGCGGCGAATCCCCGGCAGGCAACTTACCGAAGATCGCGGTTTTCAGGCACTTGACCGCGCAAACTGGGCTTCTGATTAAGCAATTGAATTCCGAAATAGGGGTGAGCGCTACGTAAACCGCATCTTGCCTAATGGCCGAGGATGAATGATTTTGTATGGATGAGACAGGCGGTAGCGGAAGTATGGGCGAAGTGGCTTGGGTTGGTTTCCGAGCAGAGGCAGAGCGGTCAGAGCGCGGCGAAGTTTTGTCTTGAACGCGGTATACGCGTATAGCGCTCACCGAATTTCACAGTACGATTTTCTCTCGGGAGCATATCCGAGACTTGCGATGCGGATCAGAATTTTCGGCGGTTTGGCTTACAACCCCGGAACTGTGGAGCTCCCTAGCCCTGGTTCTTATCTCCGCGGCGATGCGTGATCTCTGCCCGTGCCCGTTGAGCCGGCCCTGGCGTCCTCTGCTGTCGCGCCGCACTTAAATCCCGGATTTTGAGTTGGAGGGCACGTTATGCACTTAAATCGGATCTTCCGCACTTTCGGTGCACCCTCGAAACTGTAGCGCAGCGCCAACCCGTTGAGCATACGGGAGTAGCGTCCATCAATCCTCGAACTGCTGAGCCGGAAAAACGCGATCGGCCAAATGGCCTGTAGACTGTGCCGAGACTACTGGGGTACAAGGACTTGCGTCGTGTCGAGCCGCCCAGCCTGCACCGAAAGTGCGGAAGATCCGATTTAACTGCAGCGCGACAGAAGGAAAGCCATTAGACTCAGCTGCGTACTCGGAAAGAATTCGAATAACCGTTCGGGGAGAGTCGTCAGTGAAAAGATTCAAAGTTACCTTGTTCGGGCTGTTGGTTTCCGCAGGAATGGTGTCGGCCTTGGCCACGGCCGAACCCGCGCCGAATCAAAAGCCGGAAGACCGTCTGCCACTGCAGTCCGAGTTTCTGATGCAACTCACTGCGGAATTGGATCCGGCTCAGCTCATCGGTGATACGCCGCAGGGCGATCGCCGTATCATCCCGGTCATCGGCGGATCGTTCTCGGGGCCCCAGTTAAAAGGGCAGGTCCTCCCGGGTGGGGGCGGAGATTGGTTGCTGTTTCGTAAAGACGGCGCTGCGCAACTCGATGTACGCACGACGCTTCGAACCGACGATGGGGCGCTGATCTATGTCAGTTACCGGGGTGTGTCGGTCATCCCTCCGGACGTTCGGCAGCGGATCATGAGTGGCCAGGATGTCGACCCCGCGCGATATTACTTTCGCACCACGCCCTATTTTGAAACGGGGTCTGAGAAATATAGCTGGCTCAACAAGCTGGTGACGGTAGGTGTGGGCGAGAGGACGAAGTCGAGCGTCATCTACAGCGTTTACGCGATCAAGTAAGGGACACTTCACGAAACGGAACGCCGCGTACGCTAAGGCGAATTCAGTTCACCTAAACCTTTCGTAATCAGCAAGATCTAAGTGGAGAATGCGCCGTTCTTGGACTGGGCGCAATTCGTTGTCGCTTTCCGGCTGAACTTTGAGAACATTACATCGACTCTCTGCAAACGTACATAAATTTTCGTTTCGTGAGGTGTCCCCGTGAACTACGCTCTGGGACAATGGACGGAGCTGAACACCTTCTGCTCCGATGGCGGTGCCCATAAGCTCGCATCCAACCTGTGGTTCGTGTAGCGCTCACAAATAGGCAAACTTTCGCCGCGATTTCCTCACGTCGCTTCCCATGCGCCTGCAAAAGCGGGAATTCCTCTTGCGCGAGTCCTCACGTGGCGAGGTTTAGGCTTATGCACCCATCTGTCTAGCCAGATCGACCGCGCTTAGCGAGACGATGTCAAAGTCTCCAGGCGTGGCCCTATCTGGCACACCAGCCGATCCGTTGCCGAATTCGTCGGGGCGATATATAAAGCCCGTGCGAAGACCGTTTCTGCGGGCCGCCTGCAGGTCGGTGGAATGCGCCGCGCACATCATGACTTCCTCGGGCTTGAGTCCAAGGAAATAAGGAGCCGAAAGATACACCTCGTTATCCGGCTTGTAGTGTTTGACGAGTTCCGCACCTAGAATCGCGTCCCAGGGTAGGCCACCGAACCGGGCCAGGTTCGCCATGAGTGCGATGTTCCCGTTTGAAAGCGGAGCGATGACGTACTTCTTCTGCAAGCGCGTGAGTCCTTCCACTGAATCCGGCCACGGTTTGAGGCGCCGCCAAACAAAGCTCCAGGACACTATTTCCTGTTCCGTTAGGTCCTTAATCTTGAAGTCCTTTAGCAAATCCTCCAGAATTATTCGGTGGAGATCGTCGAGGCGAGTCCACGGAATCTCGTTCTTGCGAACTTTATTCATGGCCGGTCCATAGCCCATGCGCCAACGGTCGGCAAAGTCAGCCCAATTGATGTTGAGGCCTTTAACCCTACCCCAAGCCACGCCCTCCGCGATCACAGAGCCACGCCAGTCGACTATGGTTCCGAAGACATCAAATACGAGCGCCTTTACCGTTGTTGAGCCTTGTCTTAACTCCTGGGCCTTAATAACGGACTTCGATTCACCAAAAGAGATAACCGCTGCGCTTGAGCCAATGCCTTTGAGGAGCGTTCGGCGGTCGAAAGGCGACCTCATGTTGAATAACCTCCGGGGTCTCAGGTGAGAGCTGTAGGAAATTCCGCTTCCAGAGTATCGGAATTTAGTCGTAAAGCATTTGAGACACGGCGGCGCGGGCGGAAATTGACTGGATGACTCCCGAAGTACGGGCTGCCTGACATAATCCGGTAAGGGAAGGTTGGCCGACAACTTGGGAGTCTATTAGATCCGCTTAACTCAGAGCCTATTCTCGCGTTGAGCCTTGTCGTGAAGAAACTGGATGAGCAATTTACTCACTTCCTCCGGCCTGGAGAGCGCGCCAGATGTTTCTAGAGGACAAGATCGGCACCATCGAGCCCGGTAAGAAAGCTGACATTGCCGTCTGGGATCGCGACCTCTACTCTGTGCCCAGGGACCAGATCGAAGATATGAAGTGCCTGCTGACGCTGCTCGACGTATCAGTACCTTCGGAAGTCCAATCTAAAGCAACTAGATGCTGAACCTGGAAACTCCACCCCCGGGGGAACCGTCAAGCGATCGGCTTAGGGACGCAAAGATTCACCGTATCCCTTCCGATGACGTAACGATTTGATCCTCCCGGATGGACTCCTTCGCTCATCGAATCTAAGGTATATTGATGGCCCGCACCAAAGAATTCGACCCGGACGTCGTTCTAGAGATCGCTGTTGAGGTCTTTTGGCGGCTCGGATATGAGCACACCTCTTTGGACACACTCATGCGGGAGATGGGAATCTCAAAACAGAGCCTCTACGACACGTTCGGAGACAAGCGCTCGATCTACTTCCGTGCGATGAGCCACTATCGCGAGAAGACGAACGCGTCACTGAGGAATCTCTTTACAACCGAAAAGTTAGTTAGGAAGGGATTCGCCACGCTGTTCCAATCCATCATCCGCGAAAGCAAGGCACAGCATGAGCGTGGATGTTTATTGATGAATGCCAATTTGAGCCGCGCTGTCGACGACGTAGAAGTTAAGAAGTTTCTTCGCGACAACCAGAAAGATGTCGAACGGATCTTCAGGACGGCCTTTGTCGAGGCAAAGAAGCGCGGCGAGATCGGCCCAGAGAAGGACCCGGCTGCCTTGTCGAAGTTTTTCGTGGCCACGATCCAGGGCATGCGAGCGCTGGCCCGGCTCAACCATGATCGCAAGGAACTGGCGCATATCGCGGCCGTGGCGCTTGCCGCTCTGGACTGAAACCATCTGCAAAAAACAAGCTTATAAATCTTTTCGGATTGATGGCGCATATTAGACTCAGTAGTCTATTATGGCCTGACGCAATAGCTCTCGTGTCCGTTACTTCTGTCGGATCGGGAATCGCTACTTCCCTGCAAGGAGGATTCATGATTCGATGCATTCTCGCCGCAACCCTTTTCGTCGCTGGAGCGCTTTCCAGCAACGCTCAGCCATCCTTGCCCTCGAGCTTTCAGGCCAGAACCATTCACAGTCCGGCAGATGCAGAAATCTTTGTGCGCTCTGGGGGACACGGACCGGTCGTCGTACTCCTGCATGGATATGCCGAGAACAGCGATTCCTGGGCTCCGCTGGCCGAAGACCTCATGAAAGACCACACCGTGGTGGTTCCCGACCTGCGGGGTATCGGGCGCTCGTCAAAGCCAGCCGGAGGCTATGACAAGAAAACACAAGCCCAGGACATTCGCGCCGTAGTCACTGCGTTAGGCTACGACCGGACCTTCGTTGTGGCTCACGATATTGGGAACATGGTCGCCTATGCTTACGCAGCAACTTATCCCGACAAAGTCGAGCGTCTGGTCGTGATGGACGCTCCAATTCCCGGCATCGAGCCGTGGAACGAGATTCTGCAAACCCCAGGCGTATGGCACTTCAACTTTCATGGACCGGATGCAGAGCGGCTGGTGCAGGGACGCGAACGCATCTACTTTGACCGGATATGGAACGACTTCACTGGCGATCCAGGCAAGCCGGACGAAGCCACAAGAAATTTCTTCGCGGCTACCTATGCTCAGCCGGGAGGTATGAGAGCTGGCTTCGCTCAATTTGCCGCATTTCAGCAGGATGCCAAGGACAACAAAGTCTTCGAGCAAGTCAGACTGACCATGCCGGTGCTTGCTGTGGGCGGAGAAAAGTCCTTCGGTCCGCTGCAAGCGGTGATCATGCGCAACGTAGCGACCAACGTTCGGGAGGCAGTGGTCGCGGGATCAGGACATTGGTTGATGGAGGAGCGGCCCGTCGAGACGGTTGCTTTGATCCGCGGATTTCTCGACGCATCGCCTGAAGAACGTTTGACACCGGCAGAGTATGAGTTCCCTGCAAGAGGCAACCCAGGCACGGGAAGCTCCGGAGTCGCCGGCATTCAAACAGTGGTCCTGAAGGGCGATCCGAATCAGGCTGGGGTCTACACCATCATGCTTCGGGTTCCCCCGCATACCCAGATCGTAGCCCATTCTCATCGCGACGATCGTGTCGCAACGGTCATCTCCGGAACATGGCGCATCGGCTACGGAGACCGCTTCGACGAGTCGAAACTGAAAGCTCTTCCTGCAGGGAGCTACTATACGGAACCGCCAAACCAGACTCATTTTGCGGAAACCGGGGAGGAGCCTGTTGTCGTCCAGATTACCGGCTTTGGCCCTTCCTCGACGGATTACGTCGACCGCACAAGCGATCCCCGGAGTTCGCAAGGAACCAACCAATAGTCATCTCTGCACTATTGGTTGGTAGATCGGTTGATGGTGCGCGAGCATCACCCCGGTGGTGGCGGTGCCGGTTATTAACTGAACCTTGGCGACGTGGTCGTCATGCTCGAACAGGCGCTGACCGGAGGCGGAACGGTCCTGCCCCAAAATAGCACCGTTCCGCGTGACCGCCTTGCAATCCATCATGAGCGGGCTTGAACATCATAGCGGGCTCCGCAACCCGCTTTATCCTACTCGTCTATTGCTTCTCGAAGACTTCCGTGATTGGAGGATCCGTGGTTCCCGCAGTCCGGGCTACCATCGTCATCACTTTGCCATCCGGGGAAACGGTCCACGTCGAACTGTCGAAGGGCTTTCCGTTTTGCGTTCGCGTCATCTTGAAGCGGTGAGAGTTGACTCTGCTAATCATGAAGTATGCACCTGGGGGAATGCTTGGACCCTCCACTGTTCCCGGCTTCCCGTCGAAATTAGCCGTCGCCTTCAACTTGAAGTCGGGCTCGTCAAAGGTAAGACCATCGTCTCGGTCGCTGATCACGATTAGACTCGGCGAGCTGCCCTTGTATTCCCGATCTTTCCAGGTTCCCGCCAGGCCGCTGGTTCCCGCGATACGTACAAAGGTGGTTGTGTCATCGAAGCGTCCACCTCCGGGTTTGTCGCCGGTGGTGTGCTCAGTCAGGGTCTTCCCGTCTTTTGTCAGCGTCCAGGTGTTTGTGGAGTCGAGCCTGCCGTTGACCATGTCAGTTTCTTCCCAGGTCTGATCGTCTACCTTCTTCCATGAAGCGGTCCCAAAGCTGGTTTTGCTGGCCGTGCCATCAGGCTTGAACTCATAGGACTCGCTGCCGGCGGTGATACGCATTGCGTTTCCAGCGGGGGCGAATTTCACCGTGTCGCCGACCAGTTTGCTCTTGCTCAGGTTCAATTTCCACGTCCCCGCGAATGGGGTCTCGACCGCGAACGCAAGGCTCGCAGCACCGATGACTGCTGTCAAACAAAGTACATTCCGTAACAGTTTCATATTGTTCTCCTGGTAAATTCGTGTGCGTCTACTATCCCGAACATCCATTGGGTATTTCGTCCCTGTGCTGGATCAAGGGCTTCCCCGGGGGAAGCGCGATGATACTTCCGGTGGACTTGATGGGCTTTGCGCCAAACCAGCCCAGGATGGTGTTGATGACAGCGGCGACCACCCTTGGCATGCTGTAGCCAATACCCGCGCCGAGGGTCATCTCGAAGGTTCCCTGGGTGCAAATGGGCGTTCGACTCAAGATCGTTGTAGCAATCGACGACCCCTTGAGCGAAGTAATCGAGGAAGTAAGAGAGACATAGGGACCGGTCGCGAAACCAAAGGCGCCCACCCCCACGAGGAGACGCTGATTCACGGCAAAGACCATCGAGTTGATACCAACGGAAATTCCCGAGACCATTCCTGCAAGGTTTTGCTTTACCTCGGCCGTGGGCGCGCTAATGTGCCAGCCCTTGTTGTACTCGGCAAGAATTTCGCCTTTTAAGTCAATGCCCCCCGAGCCATGCAGAGTCGAGGTCTTGGCGCTGAAGGCGCTTTCCAGATTGATGGATTGGCTCAGGTTGATCGAAAGCGGAACGATGATACCGATCGGAACGGTGATATCGATTGGTATCAGGCCAATCTCGTGGATGTTGGCCTGGAATTCCGGCTTCGACCCGGCATCGAGGGTTACCGTAACTCCACCTGCTCCCACCAGTTGAAGATTGGCCTTGATGCCGCCGTCCGCGATCTCGGCGTCGAAAAGGACCTCCGGGCGATTCATATGCAAGACGACCGAAATCGAAACTTTGACGCCGTCTTTTTCCTGATACATTGTGATGCCCAGGCCGCCGCAACCCAAGCACGGGGACACCTGCATACCGTTGATCGGAATCATCGGCAAGCTGGGAAAGGGATACGGGATGTCCGAAGGCTTGAAGTTACCCAGGTTCCCCGGATAAGGAACCGACGGAGCACGCAGCGATGGGCCCGGGATGTTCGGAATCGCTCCGCTCTGCATGGGATGGAAATTGCTGCGCAGCAACCTTGGGTTGCCGAAGTGTGGAGTGCCCGACGCTCTCACCGTCGTCATGGGAGTCCATACTCCGGAATCGGAGACGACGTAATATTGCCCGACATGCCAGCCGCCGGAACCCCCGCGGAGCCCAGACTGAGCTTTTGGTGCAGCTGACTGCAGCATGTCTGAATTGACCGCCCCCGGATAGTCGGGCGCTACGTAGGCGATCGCCTGGCTAAGATCGAGGGGCTGGTGGTAGGAGAACTTGCCGCGCTTCACCAGGTCGGTGAGCTGCACCGGCCCGAGCAAGGCGGACACCTGGTCACCATTGCGTTCGACGGCGACCACTCTGCCGACCGCGCGCCCGGTGGCAAAGACAACCTTGCCCACTTGGATTTCGTTGACCTGCGGGGCGTTGGCATCGAAAGTCCACGAAAGACCATTCGAAGAGGCGGAGCGGATCGCCTGGTCGCCGTGCTCCATCAGGACAACGTCGTCCTGATACTCAACGCCCGGCCCCCGCTTCGGAGAAATGCCGAATTTCCGTTCGCTCTCCGTCATTTCGCTGAACCTTACGGGGTGGCCGACCAGGATCGGCCCGGGTGTCGAGCTGAAACCGGGCCATTGATTGGGTGTGGAAGGCCCGGAGATGTTGTCTCCCGACCGCCGTTGCCGGCAACCGATGGCAAGCAGAATGACAGCCGCGACCAGGACCGCTCGTATGAACCAGGATCTACGCATTCTGCCGCCTCTCAGGAAGTGCTCTTACTTGTGTGCCAGCGGAGACGCGACTACCTTATATCCCGCCGGAATCTGAAAACTATTCGTATCAACGGAAGATATAGAAAAGCCCGAGGTCTCGGTTTGGCTTTCCATGAGGACTCCGGCAGTGGCTGGGTCGACGTTCGTGGCGTTGCTCGGCGTCGATTTCGACGGAGCATGACCCAGGAGTGCCCCCATGCTGGAGCCGCCAAGCGCGCGGCCGAATGTGCCCAGGCGCGACACTTGGCTGCCTGCTTCCTGGGTCGCTGTGCCGACGGCCACCTCTTTACCCACATCGCCCGCGGCTGAGCCGTGGTTCTGCTCTTGGCTTTGCGGCAGGGGAGCGACAGAAGGCGCGGGCAGTGGCTGCCCATTCACCGTCATGCCTACCCGTGTCACCTGCAACACGGGAAAACCGCTCACCTTTGCGGATTCCTTCTTAAGCTCCTCCAATGCCTGGGCCCCCCCGGGCTCGGCAGCGATGAGCGAAGACATGGTCGAGGCATTCACATCCATCGACAGCTCCTTGGCCATGCGTTCGTTGAAGCGGCGCATCTCGTCCAAACCGGGTGCGTCCTTGATCAGCCACATTTCGCTAGTGGCCGCCATGCCTCCCTTGCCGCTGGCATCGCCGGTATTGGCGATCATGGTGATGGTCAGCAAAGTTTCATGGGCCGTTTCGCCGTCCAACTGGCGTGTCGCTCCGGTGCTGGAGATATGCGCATCGAAGGTCATCTGCGAAGCGTTTGCCGTCGACGGCTGTGAACCTTTCGCCTTGGCCGCGGCATTGGCCATGGCCTGCTCCATTTCCTGGAAAGTCATCACGGAATAGGTGCGCTTGTCGTGATCGATCATTGTGATCATTTGAGCGTCGAGATCAATGATCTCGGTCGAATGCGGATTGGAGCGCACCATGCGGTTACCGTGGATCAGGACGGTGGTCGTGGTGGGCGCAAGCGCCTGCTTGGCCTGCGAGCTGAAGGCGCCGGCCATTTTGGCCATCCCCATCATTGAGCCGCCCGTAACCTGGGTAGTTTCCTGGTAGCTGACGTCGGCCAGGGCGAAGGGTGGGAGCAGCAAGAAGCCGGTGAGAAGGGCGAAGCATGTTGTTTTCATAAGTGATCTCCTTTACGTAACCGTGGTCGTTATAGTCCTGCTTGTTTGGCCGCGAGCGCGCCGATCACCGGGAGCCGGGTCGTTTTGCCCTGGTAAGCGCTGAACATCAGGAAGGCCCACAAGGTAAAGCCACCCACCATGAGCAACAGATCGATGGGCACCTGCAGGATGAAGAAAAGCCCCTTGGTGATTGCGCCCAGTACCAGCCCGGCGACCATCCAGGCGATCCACAGTGCGGTCCAAGCCACGTTGAAGAAGATCGACTGAAAAGCATGGAAACGGACCACGCGATTGCTCTTATAGGGTTCGATGACCAGGAACAGAATCCCGGTGATGATGCCGGCCAGGTATGCCAGCGCTCCCGCGGCATTCGCCCCCAGGCCGGAATTCGCCTGGGGCCGAACCGAGCAGGTAGGACAAAAGGTTGCGCCGTCTGCATAGGCGGCTCCACATGTTTGGCAAAAACCCATAACGTTTTCCTCTCTGTGTGTGAAATCGAAGGGGCCCTTACATCCGGCTTG
>Ga0302324_100009117_pt1 | contig 20822 bp, 18 predicted proteins | sample Palsa_T0_1_FD_201949 | JGI IMG/M metagenome (GOLD analysis project Ga0302324, IMG submission 201949) | Peat permafrost microbial communities from Stordalen Mire near Abisko, Sweden - Palsa_T0_1 | ecosystem: Environmental > Terrestrial > Soil > Palsa > Peat permafrost | place: Sweden: Abisko...
GAACCGTCTTCAGGTAGGTATCCGCGTGATTGAACGAGCCCATCGGGGTTCCCGACTCGTACGCTCCTCCGGTCGCGATCAGGATCGTCGCCTTCTTGCCCTTCAGCAGCCCCTGAGGTCCACTGGCGCCATAGGAGAACGTACGCCCGCTACGCACTACCTGATCGATCCAAAGCTTCAGGGATGCCGGGATCGAGAAGTTATGCATCGCCACGCCGAAGACGTACTCATCGGCCTTGTCCAACTCGGCAATCAACTCCTCCGACGGTGCCAGCAACGCCGTCTGCTCTGGCGTCCGCGCATCCACCGGGGTAAATCCTGCGCCGATCCAGGCAGCGTCAATCGGCTTAGGTGTCTGCGCCGCCACGTCACGAACGATCACCACGCCATCCGGGTGAGCGGTCTTCCAGGTCTTGACGAACTCGCGCGTCAACTCGCGGCTGATGGAACCTTCCAGCGGGCTTGAATCCAAATGGAGTAGCGTAGACATAATGAATCTCCTTATCGACACGTGTAGCTTAAGCAACAAAAGTCGTAAAACTTAGACGACACACGTTGTTTTCCCGATTCTTTTTCTTCTTTGGTAGCCTCTAATGGAGCGAGCCTATGCCGATCTCCGATTGTGAAGTCCGCGACCCGCGCATCCGACGAACCCGGCAGCTCCTTCACGGAGCCCTCTTCACCCTTATGCAAACAAAGGGCTTCGACGAGATCTCCGTCCACGACATCACCGACACTGCCACCGTCAACCGCGCCACCTTCTACGACCACTACACCGACAAGTTCGCCCTTCTCGAAGCTACAGTCGCGGGCGGATTCCACGCGCTCCTGAACCAGCGCAACGTCCGCTTCGATGGCACCTGTCCCTCCGCTGCCGGCGCCATCATTCTGGCTGCCTGCGACTACCTCACCCAGGCCCACAGCAACTCAAGCGTCTGCAATCGCCAAAGCGCCTTCGATCCGCTCGTCGACGCAGCCATGACCACTGCCATCGGCCGCGTCATAGCAACTGGTATAGCAACCAGCAAGGGCCCCGCCGTCGCGCCGGAGATGATCGCCATGGCCGCAAGCTGGGCCATCTATGGCGCCGTCAAGCAGTGGTTCTATACGCCGAACCACCCGCCAGCAGAAGAGATCGTCCCATCCATCCTGCAGCTGGTGATGCCCATCCTCCAGCAAGCGAAGCCGACGCAGACTCTGCAGCCCGTCGCAACCATGTAATGGGCTTGAGGGCGCAGGCTCTCATCGTCGATTGGTCTTCTCCGACCCCAAATCGCAGAAAAACTGCGGCTACTGCACCATCCCAATCGTCTTCAACCAGACGTCCACCAAATCCGGCCACCCTGTCACCGGCAGACTCGTCCGCCGCAATCCATATCCATGCCCGCCGTTCGTATACAAATGCATCTCCGTAGCCACACCAGCATTCTTCAGCGCCATATAGTACTGAACCGCATTCTCCACATGCACCGTATCATCCTCCGCCTGCACCAGAAACGTCGGCGGCACATCTTTGCTCACGGGCACATCCGGTGTAAACGTGAGTCCTTTATCCGCCAGCGCCAGATACCCCGGATACACCACCACCGCAAAGTCCGGCCTGCAACTTAACTGATCTGCCGCATCCACCCGCGGATATAGCCGCGGCTCAAAGTGTGTACTTACCGCCGCTGCCAGATGCGCGCCCGCCGAAAACCCCAGCACCCCAACCTTATTCGAATCGATCTTCCACTCCGTCGCATGCGCCCGCACCATCCCCACGGCTCTCTGCGCATCCTGCAACGCCGCCGCCGACTTCGGATACGGTCCCGTCCCCGGCACTCTGTACTTCAGCAGCACACACGTAATCCCCCGCGACGTAAGCCAATCACAAACCTCCGTTCCCTCCAGATCGATCGCCAGAATGCTGTACCCACCACCCGGAAACACCACCACCGCCGCACCCGTATTCTTCCCCTTCGGCGAGTACAGCGTCAGCGTCGGCACAGACACGTTCCCCAGCCGCACCACCGCCCTTCCCGCCATCAGCGGGCTCGTCGCCGTCGAAGTATCCGCCTCAGGCCCGGTCGTCGTCTTTGGCCCCGGCGCGCCATTCGGCCACAGGGTCAACACCGTATGCCCCGGCCCCACCGGCCACCCGCTCTGCTGTGCCCACGCTCCAACACAAAAAACCGCCATCGCAACAGCCGCCAGAGTTCTACGCATCTTCATCTACTTCCTTCCGCGCAAACTCAATCACGCATCCGAGTCCATCTCGAAGCACCCGTCTAAGAGCGCCTCTTCGTCGCCATCCCAAAAAATCCAAACAGCAGGTGCAGCACGGCCAGCGCCAGCGCCCCAAGAAACGCCGCCTTGAACGTTGTTACCGCAAACCCCGGCACAAACTTGCTCGAGAACCACAGAATCACCGCATTGATCACTAGAAAAAATAACCCGAACGTAATAATCCCCAACGGCAGCGTAATGATCTTCAGCAGCAGACCCAGCGTCGCGTTGAACAGCCCAATCACAACCACCGCAATCAGTGCCGACACCACACTGCTGACGTTAAACCCCTCCACAAAGTGCGACACCAGCAGCAGAGCAACGGCATTCAAAATCCAGTGCAGAAACATACGAAGCATAGTCAAGTCCTCTCGTTCTCAAAAGCTGAAATCCGGATTCGCCAGCAGGCACACCGCCAGAAGAGCATACCCGACCAACGCCAGAATTACGTCGATTAAGTCATCGACGCAGTTGTGTTCTCTATATTTGAAGGCAAATGAACCATCCACGCGCCGTCCCAACGAGCTGCAGTTTAGGTCTCTGCGGACGTTGGATCGATCATGCGTCGCACCTGCGCGATAGAGTTCGCAGGAAACCCGCCCATCTCGGCATGTTGCCGAACCGTCGCCTCATCCGGCGCAATGTAGATGCAGTAGATCTTGTCGTCGGTAACGAACGACTCGACCCATTGGATCTGAGGTCCGATCGTCTTGATCACCGAACAGGACTTCTGTGAGATCCCGGTAATCTGTTCCAGTGTCAGCGATCCGGCCTCTGGAATAATTCGTTCGATTACAAACTTGGGCATACTAGCCTCCGCGAATGAGCAGCAGACTATCACAAGAAGCAACCGGCAGATGCGCCGCCGCCCTAAGCCCTGCTGCCAATACCTCCGATCCCATTCGCGCAAACATTTAGACTAGAAAACGTCCAATCATGAAGATCCTCACCAACTGGCTCCGCACCTACGTTCCCAACATCCCCGCTGACGATCACCAGTTAGCCGACGACCTCACCCTCCGCGGCATCGCCGTAGAAGGCGTCCACGACCTTGGCCCCAACAACGGCCACCTCTTCGAGATGGACATCACCACCAACCGCGTCGACGCCATGAACCACTACGGCATCGCCCGCGAAGCCGCGACAATCTACAACCTTCCACTCTCCCCGCTACTCGATGACAAAGATCATGTTGTCACTCCGAGCGGAGCGACGAATTCCCATATCTCGTCCGAAGCGCCCCAATCCTTCCCTGTCACCATCGAAGCCAAAGACCTCTGTGGCCGCTTCACCGCCCAGGTCCTTCGCAACGTCACCATCACCCCCAGCACTGGCGACATCAAAACGTACTTCGAAGCACTCGGCCAGAAACAGATCTCCAACGCCGTCGACGCCAGCAACTTCGTCCTCCTCGGCATGGGCCATCCCACCCACGCCTTCGACTTAGACAAACTCGATGGCGGCATCATCGTCCGCCTCGCCCACAAAGGCGAAAAATTAAAGTTGCTGGACGGTACCGACCGTATCCTAGAACCCGACGACCTCGTAGTAGCGGATGAAAAGAAGGCCCTCGCCTTAGCCGGAGTCATGGGCGGTTGGGACTCCATGATCACCCCCGAGACTAAAAATATCCTCGTCGAAGCTGCATGGTTCGATCAGGCCAGCATCCGCCGCTCCTCCCGCCGCCACGGCCTCCACACCGACGCCTCCCATCGCTTCGAGCGCGGGGCTGACTTCAACGCCTGCCCCACCGCCAACCACCTGGTCTCTCAACTCATCCTCCAAAACGGCGGCCACATCGAAGGCGCACTCATCGATGTCGTAGTCCCCGGGATCGCCGCTCGCACAGCCTCGCGTCCACCCATCACCCTCTCCGTCAAACAAGTGCAACGCCACCTCGGCACCACACTCGACGACACTCCCAGCCACTCCGCCCTCACGGCTGACCTGATCCGCCAATATCTAACCGCCCTCGGCTGCACCCTCACCAAAGCCACCAATCCTTCATCAACATCACCCGTTGAAGAAAACTTCGATGTACAACTCCCCTCATGGCGTCTCGACCTCGAGCGTGAGATCGATCTCATTGAAGAGATAGCACGCGTCTACGGCTACAACCGCTTCGCCAATACCCTCCCCACCCCCGGCATCGTCATCGCCCACCCCACCGCCGCAAAAGAGGCAGCGGTCCGCGCCCGCCTCTTCGCCCTCGGCTTCAGTGAATCCATCTCCAGCAGCTTCGCCGGCCACTCCGACAGCACCCTCTTCCACACCAACCCGCAGCAGGGCCACCTCCCCGTCCCGATGGAGAACCCTCTCTCCGAAGAAGCCTCTCTCCTGCGCCCGTCTCTCATTCCCGGTATGGTCACCATGCTTGCGCACAACCTGAACCGCGACGTAAAAGAGGTCCGTCTCTTCGAGCAGGGTCAGGTCTTCACCGCTACCCCACCCGCCGATGGCGCCTACATCGACGAGGTCCACGAGGCCGCGCAACTCTCCCTCGGTCTCACCACCACCCAGCCTCGAGCCACGCCTCTCCACACCGCGAACGACGTCCCTTTCTTCGAGCTCAAGGGCGCAATCGAATCCCTCCTCTCTCTCTTCACCGCACCCGGCGGCCCATCCGCCCTTGCCTTCAGTCCAGACGCTCCTGCATGGCTTCAATCCGGCCGCTCGGCTACAGCTCTGCTGAACAACCACCCCATAGCGCACTTCGGCGAACTCACACACTCGCAGCGCGACGCCCGCAAGCTCCGCCAACCCATCTACCTCGTTCAGCTCGATCTCGCGAAGCTCTACGAACTCCCTCTCAAAAAAGTCACCGCCCACGACCTCTCCCGCTTCCAGGCCGTCGAGCGTGACTTCTCCTTCACCTTTCCTGACACCATGCAGTGGCACACCATCGCCGCAGCCATCCACGCCCTCAGCATCTCCGAGCTCCAGCGCCTCACACCAACCGAGATCTTCCGCGATCCCAAAGGCAAGTCGGTTCCTCCAGCCCACTACGCCCTTCTGCTCAAGTGCGTCTTCCAATCGAGCGACCGCACCCTCCGCGAAGACGAACTCACCACCTGGTGGTCCACCATCATCGCCACGCTCACCAACCTCGGCGGCACCATTCGGGCTCCCGGCACCGAAGCAGATAAAAAAAGCTAAAATCTCTGGCTTGTTTTTGATCACCACAAAACCTGGTTGCTAACGCACCAGGTTAGCCACGCATCTCACCACAAATTGTCCATCCATTCACCACGTTCAAATCCACCATCCCCCCTCTAAAATCAGCTACTCCACCAGTAAAGAAATTTAACTGCAAATAAATGCGCATCCAGATAGATTCCACCCCGGTTTTCCCCAGTAAAATCCACGTCTTTGGCATCTATACTGAAAAAATATGAGTGCATCCACCATCAGCGTCGACGAGTTTCAGGCGCTTGAGCAAAAAGTCCTGCGCGCCGTCGAGATCGTCAAGCGCGAACGCGAAGCCCGTGCCACAGCCGAGACTGAAGTAGCCTCGCTTCGCGAACAACTCGCTGCCCAGCAGAGCGCCACCGAATCCGAACTCAACACCCTCAACAAAGAACGCGACGCCGTTCGCCTTCGCGTCGAAAAGATGCTCCAACAGATGGATGAGCTCCTCTAAAGCCGACGCAAAGGAGACATGATGGCACAGACCCTTGAAGCTCCCCCTGATGTGACCCGTGAAGCGACCGCGGAAGCTCCTCCGGTAGCTCGACAGAACGTTCAGGTCCCAACCGCAAACCTCTCCATCGCCGTTGAAATCTACGACCAGATCTACAACCTCCGCGGCCCCGACCCCGCCTACATCGAGCGTCTCGCCGCCATCGTCGACACCAAGATGCGCGCCGTCTCTGCCCACGGCAACACCGTCGATTCACTGCGCGTCGCCGTTCTCGCCGCCCTCAACATCGCCGACGAACTCTGCGCCGCGCGCCAGCGCCACGATCAACTAGCCAATCTCGACGGTGGTCTGCACACCTCGCAGCACTCCACCCGCTCGCGCGCCGACACCCTCGCCCACATGCTCGACGAGATCCTGGAAGACCGCAAGGTCGGCTAAGCAAAGATATAAAGGCAAGCTGAGTCGAAGAGATTTAGCTTGAACTTTCCTTCGGCGTCCAGGCTATCCCGCACTACTTCACCATCGACAGCGATGGCGTCCTCACCGCCGAGATGCTCGGCAAAGGCTCCAACGTCGAAGGCAAGCTAAAGAAACTAGTAGCCGCGCGAAGGCCGCCCAACCCATCCCAACCCACACCGAAGCCGGCAACTGAACCTCTCCCAGCTATCCCGCGCTGCCCCCGCATTTGCCAATCTAACGGCGGGAGTTTAGCATCCAACCTAGAAACCGGCCTGCAAAGCAGGTACGCGACCTACGCTGGTTGAACCAATATTCATTGAACAGGGGCCTGGCTCGTATACATGGTTCGGTGTGCTGTCCTCCAGTCAGGAACGCCTAAAGAACCACGGCAGGGTCCCGCCGTCTAAGACGGGTTCACCAGCGACTCGACGTACGGCCCAGCGGGTCGGTCTTCTGCTTCCCCCGCACTCTGTAACCCGACGTTCCCACCCACGACCCTGACGTGCATCCCTACCTCCTTCACTCCGGCCATCTTCTCCTTCCCACCTTCGGCGTCCTCGCTGCGGCTGGCCTCATGGGTGCGCTCACTCTCAGTCTTAGCACCGCCGCCACCGCCGGTCTCAATCCCGAAGCGCTCTGGAACGCCGGGCTCTTCACCATCCTCTCTGCCTTTGTCCTCTCGCGTCTACTTCTGGTTCTCAGCAACCTGCATAGCTTCCTCAGCTACCCCATCCTTCTGCTGATGGTGCCTTCGCTCACCGCCACTGGCCTTCTGCTCACCGCGATCGTCACGGCACTCTACCTCCGCCTGCGCCATCTCCCTCTTCTCCCCACGCTGGACGCCTGGGCTCCCTGCGCCACCCTTGTCTGGGCCTTCCTCGCCCTGGGCCACTTCGCCGAAGGCAGCGACGCCGGCCTCCCTACCACCCTCCCCTGGGGCGTCCGCATCCCTCCAGCCCCCTACCGCCTCCACCCGGTTGCGCTCTACGCCGCTATAGCAGCGATCCTCCTCACCCTCGTGCTCCTCCGCCACCTCGCACGCCGCCAGCGCCCCGGCGACACCTTCGTCCTCGCTCTTGCCGCCACCGGTACCATCCAGTTCCTCCTCACCTTCTTTCGCCAGCCCAACACCACCATCGACCCACCCGCCCTGTACATCCTCGATATCCTCGACCCAATCCAATGGATCTCCCTTGGCATGATCCTCACTGCTGGTCTTATCCTCCTGCAACCCCGAAAGCTGGTCTCCCATGCCGTCTAAAAATATGCTCCCCAAGGGCCAGCGTCGCCGCACCGTCCGTCCCGAGTACGTTGCCACTCGCGGAATCGACGAGCCCGCCCCACTCGCTATCCCCCTCATAGACTTTGACGAAGCAGAAGAAGACGCCGAGCCCGGCATCCGCACCTTCCTCGCCGACCCTGCCGCCGCCAACCTCCGCCTCGACCAGTACCTCGCCCAGGCCCTCCCCGACATCAGCCGGGCCCGCGTCCAGCTCCTCATCGAAGCCGGTCAGGTCCGCGTCGACGGCAACCCCGCCAAACCCAAGCAAAAGCTCCACGGTGGCGAGTCCATCGAAATCGAAGGGTCACCGCAACCTGCGCCCCTCCACGCCGTCGCCGAAGACATCCCCCTCGACATCCTGCACGAAGACAAGTACCTCGCCGTCGTCAACAAGCCCGCCGGCATGATGGTCCACGCCGGCTCCGGCGCCACCGACGACGCCCGCAACCGCGGCACCCTCGTCAACGCACTCTTATTCCACTTCAGTAAGCTCTCCGATGTCGGCGGCGACCTCCGCCCCGGCATCGTCCACCGCCTTGACAAGCAAACCAGCGGGATCCTCCTCGTCGCCAAAGACGACAGTACCCACCGCAAGCTAGGGGAGATGTTCTCCCAGCGCCAGGTCGCCAAAACCTATATCGCCCTCGTCCACGGCAACCTCGCGAAAGACAACGTCACCGTCAGCCTTCCCATTGGCCGCGACCTGGTCCGTCGCATCCGCATGACCACCCGCCGCTCCGCCGGGGAGGGGGTCCGCTCCGCCGTCTCCCACGTCAAAGTCCTCGAGCGCATCTCCAGCCCCTATGGCCTCTTCACCCTGGTCGAGGTTCGCATCGAGACCGGCCGCACCCACCAGATCCGCGTCCACATGCAATCCCTCGGCCACCCCGTCGTCGGTGACACCCTCTACGGCGCGCCTCATATCATCCGTGGCCTCGCCCACGAAGCTGACCTCGAGCTCAGTCTGGATCGCAACTTCCTCCATGCCACCCACCTCTCCTTCACCCACCCGCAAACTAATAAGCCCATGGATCTTGACGCCCCCCTCCCTGCCGAGTTGGATACGTTCCTCTCTGCAATTCGCGCGGGTTTACGCAGAGTTGAGTAGAATCATCCGAGTGACCGCAATCAGCCAATTCCACCGCACATCCGGGCTCAAAGCCGCTGCTCTCCTGCTCGCCCTCGCCTCCGCGTCCCTTTCGGCCCAAACCGCGACCCCGGGGAACTCTGAGTCACCCTCGCCCCTGCCACCGATCACGGGGGCGCCCCCTACGCTTCAGGCACCAGCCCAGACGCCGACCCAGTCTGTCTCCGAAACCCCCGCAACACCCTCCTCCGACCAACCCACCGCAACCATCAAGGTGCAGGTCAACGAAGTCAATCTCATCTTCACAGTCACCGATAAGAAAGGCCGCTTCGTTACCGGCCTCAATCGTCAGAACTTCGGTCTGCTCGACGACGGCCGCCCCCCTGAAGCCGTCATCCAGTTCAACCAGCAGACCAATCTCCCGCTCCGTGTGGGCATCATGCTCGACACCAGCAGCTCTATTCGTCAACGCTTCCAGTTCGAGCAGGACTCCGCCGTCGAGTTCCTCCTCCAGATCCTCCATCGCAACGACCGCGCCTTCGTCGAAGGCTTCGACATCCAGACCGATGTCGCCCAGGACTTCACCAACAATGTCGACCTCCTTAACCAGGGCATACGCAGACTCCGCCCCGGCGGCGGCACCGCCCTCTTCGATGCCCTCTACAAGACCTGTAAAGACCAGATGCTTCCTCTCCAGGAGACCGGAGCCGTCCGCCGCGCCCTCATCCTCGTCTCCGACGGCGACGACAACTACAGCCGCGCCCAGGAGTCGGACGCCATCAAGATGTGCCAGCGCGCCGACACCATCGTCTACTCCATTAGCACCAACGTCAGCCCCAGCAAAGACAAGGGGGACGACGTCCTTAAGGCCATCTCTGAAGCCACCGGCGGTAAGGCCTTCTATCCCACGAAGCTCGAAGACGTAGCCATCGGCTTTCGCAACATCGAAGAGGAGCTACGCAGCCAGTATCACCTCGTCTACCGCCCCGCGAACCTCAAGGCGGACGGCTCCTTCCGGACCATCTACCTCCAGGCCACCGACCGCCGCTACAACGTGCGCGCGCAAAAAGGCTACTTCGCCCCACACGCCCCACAGTAGCGCCCCCTTCTCCAAGTTCCATCCCTCTGCCTTTTACAATCAAGAACTATGCAGAGCTGCATTCAGGTTCGCGCATCGATGCCGGCAGATGCATCTGCAATCGCAGCCATCTACTCGCCACACGTACTTTATGGCATCGCATCGTTTGAAGTAGAGATGCCGAATGCAGAAGAGGTTCTTCGGCGCAGAGAAGCAATCCTTGAACTTGGCCTTCCGTACCTTGTCGCTGAGATCGACGGAGAAGTTGCCGGTTATACCTATGCCAGCCGCTTCCGTCCTCGTTCGGCATATCGCTTTACCGTAGAGAACTCTGTCTACGTCGCTGAACGATTTCAGAGGCAGGGTGTCGCACGCTTGCTGGTGCAACGGCTGATTGAGCTATGCTCGAACGCAGGCATGCGGGAGATGATTGCAGTGATTGCCGATCCGTCCATCAGCATCGCCTCCGTAGCACTCCATCGTTCGCTGGGCTTTGATGAGGTCGGTGTGCTTCGCGCGGTAGGCGAGAAGTTTGGGAGACCAGTCGATGTACTGCTGTTGCAGAGATCCTTACTTCAGAGAAAGGATGACAGCTCAGCGACTTCCGCGTAGTCGGATCTTGACCGTTCACGACCAATCTCCGTGGTACGGTCACGATCATGTGACATTCTGACCGCAAGGAAACAGTCTCGCGGATATAGATATTTCGCAGCAAAACGAGAATAATAAAGACCGCAGAGTAACTCCCGCCGCCAGCCCGTGTTGAATCGCATAGGGGACGATCGCCATGAAACTATATCTACGCTCCACGCTTCTCGCCATAGCACTTGTCTCTGCGCCTCTTACATTCGCCCAGCAGCCCCCAGGTGTCTCCGACAGCCTCGCCAACTTGGCTGACCAGCCCGCCAGCCGCACCTCTTTCAGCTTTGACCGCACCATGCTCCAGATCGCGCAGAACCTTCTGCTCTCGAACGGCATGGACGCCAACCGCGCCGCGGCGGCCCTCACCGGCATCTCCATCGACAACTACCGCTATCCCCGCCCGGCTTTCTACACCCCAGAGACCATGAGCGCCATCATCGCCTCTTATAACGCCGCAGGCTGGAAACATCTCGTCAACGCTAACCAGAACCCTGCCAACACCGCCCAACCCCACAGCACAGTCACCGACCTCTGGCTCCACTTTACTGGTCCCGACATCAACGGCATCACTGTCCTCACCCGCTCCCCCCGCGACATGAGCGTCATTCACATCACATGCGAGCTCCGCCCTCTTGATCTCGTCCACCTAAGCGGCCACTTCGGCATCCCCAAGGTCGATCCCAACGCCGTCATGGTCCCCGCCCCCAACGGCCGCTAAATCAAATTAGCCCTGCCGTTGCTGTGCGTTTCCATCGCATGTTCATTTGTCTGTCATCCCGCAGTGAGATCGTCAGCACTCGCAAGTCGTCTCCGACTAGCGCAAATTCGATGAACAGGTCTATTTCGTAGCACCGCCGTAGACGGTGGGTTCACCCAGGCTGCCAGCTTTCGGGAGGTGGCGGATGTAAAGAACCATGCGCCACATATCGTCATCGGAGAAGTCTCCCTTGGAGGGGGGCATGCCGGAGGGGTAGATGCCGTTCTCAATGATCCACTTCAGTTGACCGTCGGTGTATGCCTGGACGTCGGTGCTGGCGAGTGAAGGAACAGGTGGCGAGACCGACGCAGCGAAGGGGACTCCGGTGTTTTGACCATCGAGGCCGTGACACACCATGCAGTAGGAGGTGAATGTCTGCTTGCCATCGTCAATATTTTCAGGAGTCGCCGGAACGGGATTGAGGTCCTTCTTGCCGTGAATCGTAATGTGATGCTTGATCCAGTAGGCGACTTTGGTCTCTGCAGACGATGGTGGTCTAGCGCTGCATCCCAGAAGTGCGCTTCCGAAGACGGACATCAAAATCAGGGGCGAGCGGTAGACGAGTCTCATTCTTGCTTATTGGATCACATGGACGGTCATGGACATGCCGCAATATAGTGCGCAGTCTGCTTTGAAGTCGTCTACCTGAGCGGGCGTGAAGAGACGTTGTTGAACTCGCCAGCCGTCACGCGCCTGACGTCACCACTCTCGCTGAACTGGACAATCGCGACTGAGATCGATCTGTAGAACGGGAAGACTCTGGTATTGTTAAGCCCAACTCCGGAAGCAGTATTACAAGTTTAGTTTTGGGCTTTCCACGATAGACCTTCGAACGCCGAAGGTATTCCATGATGCGGAGGGCAAACGTGTCGAATTCTGATCTGACGTCAATGTTCTTCATACTTCTACTTCTTGTCGGGCTGGCTCAACTGCTCGGCTACTTCTTCGTGAAGATCCGGCAGCCTAAAGTAGTTGGCGAAATTCTCGCTGGTGTTGTATTGGGCCCGGCACTCATCGGCCGATTGCCGTTCGCGTCGGGACTTGCGGCAGCCATGAAGCATCAGGACAGCACGCTAAGTTTCTTTTATTGGCTTGGGTTGCTCCTGCTTATGTTTCTGTCTGGGGCGGAGGCCCGCCAGTTGTTCGGCCGTGAGGAGCGCCGCGAAGTTGGCTGGCTCACAATTGTGGGCACGGGCATACCTTTCGTTCTGGGGCTTGTGTTTGGTCCGCGTCTCATCACTCCCGCACTTGCCGGACCTAAAGGCAATACCCTCTCGCTGACCATCATTCTCGCCGTCGGCGTCGCTGTAACATCGGTTCCCGTTGTTTCGAAAATATTCTCCGATTTGAAGATACTTCACACTCGATTCGCACGCCTGGTTCTAGGAGTTGCCGTACTCGAAGACATTGTGTTGTGGCTCGCGCTCGCTGTGGCAACGTCAGTAGCTGGCAATACAGCACTCAAGTCGAAGGAGATGGTGATTCATCTTGTGAGCACGGTTGCATTCTTCGGACTGGGGCTTACGATCGTTCCCCGCATCATCAAGCGTGCCAATAAGTCACGATTCAATATAGTCGCGATACACTCGCCCGCAGCCTATACGATTGTTGTACTTCTTGCATATTGCGTGATTGCTGGAGCGCTCGATGTAAGCATGGTCTTCGCCGCGTTTCTTGCTGGCTTCGCCGTCGTTCACAAGAAGCGCAAACTGTTCGCGGAATCGCTCGACGCCATAAGCAAGGTTTCGTTCGCCTTCTTTATCCCTGTCTATTTTGCAATTGTAGGATTGAAACTCAACCTGGTTCGCGGCGTGTCGTGGTGGATGATGGCGGCCTTCATCATGGGAAGCTGTGTCATCAAAGTCATCTCCGTAGCGGTTGCAGGCCGCTTCGCTGGGTTCCGCGGGCTGGATCTGGTCAATCTCGCCATCACAACGAATGCACGTGGTGGACCGGGCATTGTGTTAGCCAGCGTTGCTTTTGATGCCGGGATTATCAGTTCAAAGTTTTATACGACGCTTGTAATCGCTGCCGTACTTACCTCTCAGGTGGCGGGTGCGTGGTTGGATTTCGTGTTGCGCAAAGGTTGGCCTTTGCTGAAATCAGATGCGGCTGAAGCGTCAGCTAAGGATGTAGTCGAGCAGACGCCATCGATTGCGTGAAGTCACAGTTGCGTTCGCTCTCTATTCGAACGGCAACGCGCCAAGATCGATCCGGAGCCAACTCATGCCCGTCCGGCAAACTCCCGATTCTCCGTCGACACTTTGACCTTTTCCCCTTCTTTGATGAAAGGGGGAACGCGGATCTCCAAACCGGTCTCCAGCCTCGCTAGCTTGGTCCCGCTGCCGCTCGAGGAGTCGCCTCGCGCCGCTGGTTCCGCGTAGACAACATTCAACTCAACAAACATTGGCAGTTGTATGCCGATGGGATTGCCGTTGTATTGGTGCAACTGGATCAACGTGCCCTCGATCAAGAGGTCCAGGGCATTCCCCATCGTCTCCTCATCGAGAGTGAGCGTTTCGTAGCTTTCCTGGTCTAGAAAATGAGAACCATTGCCATCACTGTATAGATAGGAGGCCGGGACTAATTGAAGATCTGGTTCCTTGAACTTGTCATTCGCCTTAAATGTCTTTTCAAAGACCGCGCTGGTAAGAAGGTTGCGCATCTTTAATCGCACCAACGTCTGGCCACCACGAGCGGTTGGGGTTGTAATGTCTGAATCCAGACAGGCGAACGGCGTGTTTTCAAACTCAAACAAAGTCTTACGCTTGATATTAATAGCTTCGATCAATACGGCCATGAATTCCTCAAAAACAGGTAGTCATCGAAAAAGATGCGACCTGATCATTTCTTTACTCAGTATAAGTCGAAGATCTCATCTGTAAGATGACGGCTGTACCGACTTTAGTGAACTACCTCGAAATGAATTCGCTGCTGATACCCTTATCGCTCCCGTTCGTCCAGTGGATGACAACCAGGCATGAAGCAATACCTGCTCCCGCTGGTGACCATCTTGAGAGCAAGGATACCGACAGCACGGCAGAGAATGTAGCATTACTTAAATTGCAATCACAAATTTCGATAAATCACAGAATCCTGCTTAGAGCAAAAATTGCTCGAGATGATGTGTTTAATCGGCAGATGGTTGCCGTAAGGTACTAGACGGAAGAACTTCCACGGAGGACTTTTGAAAAGTCATGCTTTTTACCTGACAGCTACCCTGCTGTCTCTCGTTTCTTGGATTCGAGTGCCATGTAAAGCAGAGCAGATACCAAAGGCTGCATGGCGGAGGCCTATCGGACTTCCGCTCGAGAATCCCGGAGTGAAGAGAGTTGCCAGCGATATCGATGACGGTTACTGGCAAGGGGCGCCCGTTGGAGGCTTCGGCGCTGGAACATTCTCGCGAACGTATCGTGGCGACTTCGCGCGTTGGCATATCAAGGCGGGCGTCCATAAATATGAGACCAGCTACGCTAACGAATTTGCCATGTTCCAAAAGTCGGAGGGGGATGCTGCAGGCACTGCGCGCGTGTTGCTGACGGATCATCCGCATCATGGCGAACTTTCAAGTTGGGGGTGGGACTATCCGGTCGGCGCTGGAGAGTATGGAGCTCTCTATCCCAAGTCTTGGTACGACTATAAGTGGAACAAGTTTCCCGCGCATGTAGTGCTGGAGCAATTTTCTCCTGTTCTCCCAAACAACTATCGAGAATCTAGTTATCCAGTTGCTGTATACCGTTGGCACGCTGACAATCCCACGAACAAAACTGTTACCGTGTCCGTGCTTCTTTCCTGGACAAATATGTCGGGATGGTTTCGAACATTTACGCACAATTTCAATGGCGCGCCAAACCAGGGAAACTATGACCAGTATGTAAGCGGACCCACGACGTCGTCGGAAGGGATGAAAGGCATTGTCTTTGATCGCAAGCGGTCCGGGGTATCGCCTAACGAATGGGATGGACAGTTTGCCATTGCAGCTTTGGAGTCGCCGGGTGTAGAGGTGACATATCAGACTACGTTTCAAGCGACAGGAGATGGACGCGCGGTCTGGTCTCATTTTTCCGAGGACGGGCGCCTTGCCAATGACAAGACCACTTGGGTGAGCGATAGTGAGAAGCTAGCGGGGGCCATTGCTGTACGGTTCACCTTGAAACCGGGCGAAAAGAAGATTGTTCCTATGGTGATCTCCTGGGATTTCCCGGTAGTGCAGTTCGGTGAAGGGCGCGAGTGGAACCGCCACTACACTGATTTCTATGGCACTGACGGTCGCAATGCATGGAAGATCGCTCGCGATGGACTGCTACATGCAACTGACTGGAGCGAGACCATCGATGCCTGGCAGGCTCCGACCGTGAACGATGAAAGCAAACCACTGTGGTATCGAGGCATGCTGTTCAATGAGCTTTATACCTTGACCGACGGAGGAACCTTCTGGGGACGTCCGGTTGGATCCGATCCCAAGTTACCGTCCTCATTTGCGTTGCTCGAGTGCTTCGATTATGCCTACTATGCGACGCTTGATGTTCGTTTCTACGCATCATTGCCTCTGTTGAAGTTCTGGCCCGACATTGATAAGCGCGTTCTTCGGGAGTTTGCGGATACGGTTCCGAAGGAGTGGCCGGAGAAAGGTCTTTGGGTTTGGAAGACGGAACAGACCGGTGAACCCAATCTGCACAAGCGAAAAAAGATTGGCGCGGTGCCTCACGATTTGGGCGTGCCGGAGGGCGATCCATTTGTTGCGGTAAATGAACCTGGTTGGCAGGACACAAACGACTGGAAAGATCTCAATTCCAAATTCGTGTTGATGATCTACCGCGACTACGTGCTTACGGGACGCAAGGATACTGCGTTCTTGCGCGAGACATGGCCGGCGGTGAAGAGTGCAATTGAATACTTGCGCCAATTCGATCATGGAGGAGGCGTTCCCGAAAATAGCGGTTACCCTGATCAGACGTATGACTCCTGGACTGTGCGCGGCGTGAGCGCGTACTCTGGTGGGCTTTGGCTAGGAGCTCTGCGAGCCGGAGAAGAAACGGCACGCATTCTTGGCGACAAGCACTCGTCAGAGGAGTATCACAACCTGTTCCTGAAAGCTCAAGAAACTTACATCAGCAAGTTATGGAATGGAGAGTACTTTCGCTACGATACGGAGAGCAGTAACAAGGATGCAATCCAAACAGACCAACTTGCAGGCCAATGGTACGCGCACATGCTGGGTCTGGGAGATCTCGTTCCCCGTGAGATGCAGATGTCCGCGCTCAGAAAAATTTATGCGTTCAACGTCATGAAGTTTGGCGACGGCAAGATGGGTGCAGCAAATGGGATGTCTGCGGATGGATCCATACTCGACAACGAGCAGGGGAAGGAGGTTTGGGCAGGGACGACCCTCGGTTATGCTGCACTCCTAAATAGCGAAGGGATGACTGATGAGAGCTATAAAACTGTGTGGGGACTCTACCATGTTATCTATGAAAGCAAAGGTTATTGGTTCAGGACGCCAGAGGCATGGGATATTACGGGAAACTTCCGAGCTTCCATGTATATGCGCCCAGCAGGCATCTGGGCCATGGAGATGACACCACGCGTTCCATAGAAAGGGAGGATCGAATGCCACAGTATCACTTCCAGCATATTTCTTGTAATGTCGATTCCGCCTTGTAGGATATTTTTTAATCCAACCGGTGTCGCCCATGACAAGCTGCTGATGATATCGGTACGGTGTACTTCTTCTGGCTGAGGATTGAGTAGTTCGTTTGCCGTCGCTGCTAGTCCCACGCCGGCAATCAAAACATTTAAATTTACTGGTACGTGACGGCTGGACGGCCCCATTTTGCTCGTGGGTGCCTGAAGCCAATCGGGGCATCCAGCCATCATCTGCACAGATATTCACTGAGCGTTCGGAGTTATAAACGCTGCATCAGAGCATAACGGTGGACCATCGATGGGGTTGCATCTGGCGACAGCTCCGTTCGGAAGGCTAACCGAATAGCCTGTCCATTCCGAGGGTTCTGACGCGGGGTAGTCCGTGCTCAGGAGCTGCGCCCCACTGGCCAACGCGGTATCGCGACGACCAGTCTCGTTGGTTCGTGCCTCCTTTGTGTCCGCGTCGGTCCGTGTACGTACAAGATAGCCTTTGCGAACAAGAGCGGCGATAGCTTCCTGGGTTCCATCGTTTTCTTCGGTGAAGGCACAGTCGGGCTGGCCGGGTTCGGCATTGGTGAAGATGACTCGTCCGCTGAGAGAGGGGTGTCCCTGAAGGTAAACCGGTCCAACAGGCCGCTGATCCATAAGGAACACAACCTTACCCTGCGCAGTTGCCAGCGTCGGCCAATTGTTGTGCAAGACAGCCTCCTCGAGCGTCTTATATCTTCCACGCACCACGTCCGGCGTAATCAGCTCACTCTTTGGAAACACCGAATGAATCTCTGCATCAAGGGCGTCGAAGGTGGAAGACATAAATTTTTCTGTACTGACTGCATGGTATTGCGGTGGCAGATCGGTCTGCTTTGTCTCAATGAGAATGTAAATTGGAAGATGTTTTGGATGCGCCTGTGACCACTCGCGGACGATCTTAAGACACGCGACGAACGGCTGGCAGGTGCTGCGATAATCAAGATCCTGCACATGCATCACCTTGAAACCGGGCTTGCTCATCAATCCTTCGGGATCGAAATCCGGGTCCTTCGGTAAACCAGCAGCGACGACGGACTCCACTCCTGCTGGATGAGCGTAACGTCCACCAGCGGTATCCGCGTAGATGTCCAGTTCTATTTGACGCACACCGGAGTTCAGTTGCTGATCAAGAGGGCGATGCCGGTATTCGAATGCCTGGTACAGTTTGGGATTTTTCGCCATGACAAGCTTCGCCTCACTCGGTGCAAAGCCTGCGTGATAGCTGTTGTGCGAGCCGATGACCTGGATCTGATTCATCTTCACGGAATCATTAGACGATGCCTGTCCGCTGGCGAAGGGCTGTAGGCCGAGGGATAGAATAGTTGCGCATAGAGCAATAGATCGATTCGACATCACTGAAATGAACTCCATAGAAAATTTTGTTGGTCCTGATTTAATCCACCCGCCAGCAAGCACTCTGCTACCACGTTGTGAAGTTCTTCGCTGAACGAGCCACCTAGAAGGCCAGACGCAGAGCCAACTGCACTTGACGCGACGGATAGACAACCGCTGAACTATAAGCGCCGAAGCTTCCACCATCGGTGATCGCACTGTCGGGATACTGGTAGTTGGTCGCATTGAAGACGTTGAAGGCTTCCACGCGGAATTCGAGCTTGCTCGCATCCGACCACAACGGCACGGACTTATGCAGAGCGAAATCCATCTGGGCGAAGGCAGGTCCTCTCAGGCTATTGCGTCCCGAGTTGCCAAAGTATTGGCTCGGCGTGGGCACGGTCACCTGACTCGCGACCAGTGTTCCAGTAAGAGTACTGGCTCCCTTTGTCCAACTCGACTTCGGAGCATATACCGCCTTTGCCGTGCTCACCAGGTTTGGACGTACCGAATAGGCTGCGCTGGTGCTGGAGACCACAACCTGAGAGGTTGGAGCGTAAGTCAGATTGATCGGCAGACCGCTTGTGACCACATTGATCGCCGAAGCCTGCCAACCGCCCAGAGTTGCTTGCTGCCACGCTGGAGCACTCTGGCCGAACATCCGTCCCCTGCCGAAGGGCAGGTCTGCGATGACGGACAGGGTGTCGTTGAAGGGCTGGTCGTAGCTGGATGGGCCGCGATCTGCCGCCGGATTGTAGAGATTGACGACGGCCGAGTCGCCACCGAAGGTCTCAAGGTCAGCCGACGCATTGTTGAACGCTCTCGACCAGGTAAAGGAGTTGATCAGGTAGATCCCGTTGCTATACCGCCGCTCGAGCTTCGTCTGCAGTGAGTTATAGATGAGGTAGCCCTGCGGGAGTGCCGTCAGGATGTTGGTAAAGTTTGCAATTGGCCGCCGAGCCTGCTGAGAGAGACAGTCAGCAGCGTTTGTGTCGCACGCTACCGGCTCAGTCGAACCCTGGTTGAAGTCAGTGAGCACTGGAATGTGGACTCCATGGCTGCCCACATAGGAGACCTCGAGTGTCGTATTCTTCATCAGCTCTCGTTGCACGGTCAGATGAAACGCCTGGATGTAAGCCGCCTCGAAGTTGCGTGGGATATACCTCGTCTGTGCAGCCAGCGTCGAGAAGTTCTGCGCCGAAGCGAAGTCGGTCTGGTAACCAGACTGCGTAGTACGAAAGCAGGTGCTGGGGTTCTGCGTCAGCGAGCTGCAGAGTGGTTGGGTTGCGCCAGCCACTAGAGTGGGTGGGGTCTGGTTGATCGTCGCATCCACGATGTACGGACCGTTGTAGCCCAAGGTGCTCTCACCCCCAAAGCGGAAGTAGTGCATGTACCCAATGCCATACCCACCACGAACAACAGTCTTCTCATTCAGCTGATAGGCAAAACCAAAGCGGGGCGCCAGATCCTTCTTATCAAGATTGATGAGCGATCTGTTATAGAGAGAACCGCTGGAGGCCTGGACGAGCGTGTTGTTCGTCGGATTAAAGTTCGCGAGGTGGTTGTTCAGCTCCCAGTTCGGCGTTACCAACTCATAGCGCAGGCCAAGATTGAAGGTCAGCTTGTTGTTGAACTTGAAGTCGTCCTGCACGTAGCCCATATACCAGCGGCGCTCGTACTGGATCGTCGCAAGGTTATTCAACTGATAGCTGTTGCGCGCGCCAACCAGAAAGTCGGCCAGGTTATACGCCTGTTCGTGCAGGATGTCGGGCTTTGTCGGACTACTGGGGTTCGCGGCGGTGCCATTCGCGGTGCCCGGAGTGGCGCGACTAAACTGGCCCGCGTAGAAGTCTTCTCCATCCTGCGGGTGGAAGTCTGAGATAGCCTCGTTGAGGTAGCCATACTCAGCGCCAACCTTGAAGCTGTTACGGTTTTTAAGAAAGCCGTAGTTTACTTTGGGATTGGCCACATAGGGGCTGGTGAACTGCGGATTCGTGGTCTGCCGTCCGAACTGCGAGAACCCGGTCACGGCCTGGCTGTTCAGGCCACCATTGACGCTTGGGTCGCTCGGGATGTTGGGGATGTTGAAGTCCGCCAAGAGATTGTCGGCACCGATGTTGACGGGCGCTTTGCCGCTCTGCGTCCACGTGAGTCCCAGCCGAAGCTGCAGAATCGAATTCGACGTAGGTGAGAAGTTATAGCCGCCGGCTATCTGCCGCGTATACGCGTACAGAGTTCCGTTGCTGTTTCCTCCAGCCAGCCCTGGAATATTCGGCGCCAGGAAGACGACTGACGAGCTTTGGCTGTAGCGCGCAAAAGCGGTCGACCGTGGGCTGATGTACGCATCCACACGGACATCGCCCTTATTTCCATGGTTAGTGTTAGCAGGTGTCGACGTAAAATTCTGGCCGCCCGGTGAGACGGGTGTATTGGGTGCCGCGTCTGCCTGCAGGATGCTCAACACCTTTGCCGCAAACGGGCTCTGGTCGGCGGCAGGGACTACGCCGTCCATATACTTAGCGCCCGTGATCGGGTTGATGAGCGGAATTGGATTGCCGGCCGCGTCTGTGAAGACTCCCCTCGCCTGTGAAGACGTCGGAAACA
>Ga0302324_100009118_pt1 | contig 20821 bp, 13 predicted proteins | sample Palsa_T0_1_FD_201949 | JGI IMG/M metagenome (GOLD analysis project Ga0302324, IMG submission 201949) | Peat permafrost microbial communities from Stordalen Mire near Abisko, Sweden - Palsa_T0_1 | ecosystem: Environmental > Terrestrial > Soil > Palsa > Peat permafrost | place: Sweden: Abisko...
CACGATCAGATCGAGAAAGAAGGCTGGCAGCGCACGACAGAACAACTAGCCCGGCAGGCGGGGTCAAATCCTCGATGCCGCCACGGGGTCAAAAGCTCGCGGCCGTTTCCAGTGCTATGACCTCGCCGGGTCACACAAGCTTGTAACGTCGGAATCTCCTCACAAACTCACGCGAAATGGGCGTCGCGACCGCGCCACCGAGCGCCTGATATAGGTATGTTCGTAAAGGCAGCGTTCGAGTTAAGACGTTGAACGTTGTGACGTTTGTGACGTAAGTAATTTGCATTTGCGCCGTACTATGGCTTTGCGGGTTGTGGCGTTCTTTAGAAGAGCGCGTTGTTTGCTTGTCCCTCTCTTTAGTTCGGAGCGAATATCACAACCATGCGAATCCAAAGAATTCTTGCGCCGCTTATTTGTTCGGTGCTCTTCACATTCGGTATGACACCCGCGTTTGCGAAACCGCTCGTCGCGCTCACGCTCGTCGGCGTCATTGCTGAAAAAGATGCTGCCGGCAAAAGCATCATGGTTCCGGTCGAATCGGTTCAGCCTAAGCCAGGCGACGCGATTCACTACACGATTACCGCCTCGAACACCGGCAGCGACGCCGCTCGCGCATTCGTTTCACAAGGCCGCATTCCGGCTGGGACAGCCTACGAAGCCGGCAGCAGCACGATCGCGGCACCGGGGCACATCGAGTTTTCGCTCGATGCCGGAAAAACATGGTCGGCAAAGCCGATGGTGGCCGTGAAGAACGCCGACGGCACGACGGTTATGAAACCGGCCGATCCGGCTGCGTACACGAACATCCGCTGGGCCAGCGGTAAAGAACTCGCCGCGCATGCTTCGGCTGCGTACTCCTACGTGGTCATCGTCAAGTGACGAAGTTACGCGCATACAGCGCCGCACTTTTGTCGGCGACGCTACTGATTTCGACCCTCGGTCCTGCGCTTGCTGCAACGCAGACGCCGGCCGGCACGAGCATCACGAACCAAGCATCCGCCACATATACGGATAACAACGGCAACGCGCTTGCCGCGGTATCGAATACCGTAACGACCGTTGTGCAAAACGCGCCGTCGTTGACCGATACGAACGGTGGCAACCAAACCGTTGCTCCCAGCCAAGCGGTCGCGCAAATCTTCACGCTCACGAACACCGGTAACAGCCCGGGTTCGTTCAATCTCTCAGCGGCCTCGATTGCCGGCGGTTCGGCCACGGTAACGAATTACGTCGCAACCGTTCCCGGTCAAAGCGCGCAGACGTTCACGACGTTCGGTGCCTTGCAAACCTACCTTGCGGCCGTGGCACAAGTTGTTGCTGCCGGTGCGGCTGCCATCGTGCAGATCAACTACAACGTCGGCGCTTCGGCGGCCGCCACCACGATAACCGGAACGGTCACTTCGACGATCGTCGATCCGGCCGTTGGTGCTGCCCCGACTGCGACATCGACCGTCGCTACAAGCAGCGAAATCGATACCGTCGCAAACGACGGCCGGCTGGATGTCGCGAAGTCGTCGGTGCAAAACGCCGTCACCGGCATCATCACCTACACGGTAGCAGCGAACAACGGCGGCTCGTTCACGGCGCATTACGTGCAAGCCCTGAGCAACGCTGCCTTCGGCTTCGGTTCGCTCACGACGACCGGCACAATCGGCGGCATCCTGATCGCCGACAAAATCCCAACCTACGTCAACGGCAACCCCGCCCTGTCGGGCGCGCCGTCGGTTTCGTTCACCCGCGGCTCGAACGGCTTCCCCTCCGACGCATCGGAAACGGCGCAAGCCGTCTGCTCGACATCGACCGACGGCGCCAGCGCCTGGTCGACAACGTGTAACGCTGCATCCAAGTGGATCGGCATCTTGATCTCGGGCGGATCGCAGAGCAACACGCAAACCGGTGGCGATGGCCTTTTGGCAAACGCCGTCGGCTCGCAAGCGACCGGCGGACTCAACGGCGGCCCGAAAGTTACTGCCGCCGCCGTTACCCTGACGTTCGCGATCACGCCGCCAACGGGCGCGCAATCCGCTAACGCCAACTCCATTACGAACGTCGCGAACAGTGTGTTCACGAACAACGGTTCGACCCCGCAAATCATCGGCTCGGGCACCGCGACCACTGACGCACCGGGCGCAACGGCGGCCGTGGTGACGGACATCGCGAATACCACCGGCAACACGGGCGCAGGCCCGGCCGGCACATCGCAAGCGATCTCGAACGCTGCGCTCTCCGCCTTTGCCGTCTTCACCGGTCCGTTCGGTTCGGCAACGGCACTCGGCGACGTCACCAATAGCGGCACCGCGACGGTGAACAACGACTTCACCGACATCGCGTTTAAAGACGCAGCTGCGCCACCGACCACAACGTCGACCGATCCGACGGCGATCGTCGGCAACGTGACGGCGAATCCGATTACGTTCTGGGTGCGCAACGACATGCAGAACACGGGCAACAAAGACGACAATATTACCCTTGCCGTTGTCACCCCCAATGTCACGGGCTGGTCGTCACAACTCGTAACTGCCAATGGCAGCGTAACTGCGCTCAACGGCGCAACGGCTGCGGGCCCGGGCGCGACGTCATCGACGTCGACTCCGATCGCCCTCGCTTCGGGCGCAACGACGACCTATTGGACGAAATATACGGCTCCGGCCGGCACTGCGGCCTTCACGCCGTTCGATGCTAAACTCACCGCAACGGGATCGCCCAACGGCGCGGTCGTCAACTCCAACGATACGCACAATGAACTCTACAACGGTTTCATTGCGCTGACGAAGGAAGCCACGATCGAATCCGACGGCTGCCCGGCGACAACGACCGGTACTTTCGGCGCCAACGGCGGTAACGTCGGCGGGGGCACGACCAAAGTGTGTCCGGGCGGTGTGATCCGTTACGACATCTTCTTCAAGAACGTAGCCAAGGGTAACACGGGAACCGGCGCAACGTTGCCGGCAAGCGCCGTGCTTTCATCGGCGGCCGGTACGTTCACAACGCTCGATGACGGAACGACTTCGGGTAGCTGGTTCGCAACGATTCCGACGACGTCAACCTTCGTGACGTCCGGCGCCAATGCCGTGCCAACGCTCGTCGTCAACGCCGTGGCGAACACGAATTCGGTCTGCACGTATTCGTACGGCAGTCCGGCGGCGGGTCCGACCACGACGTTCACGGCTCCGGTGTTCAGCGTAACGCCGTCCAACGGTCCCTCGAAGATCAGCTGCGTCATCGGCGGAGGCGCGTTCGTGGTGAATCCGGGCGATACCGGTACGCTGACCTTCCGCGTTACCGCGCGTCTTCAGTAGCACCTGATCGCGCACTCGGAATGACACTGGCCGGCTTGCGCCGCCTGGTCGTTCTCCTCGTCATCGTCTGGTGCTCCGTCCTTGTGACGGGGCGCCAGGCCGACGCGGGGCTCGTGGGCGGAACCACGATCTCCAATGTCGCCTCGGCGACCTTTTCTTCGTCGACGGGTCTTGTCGAAGTCATTTCTTCGAATGCCGTCACAACCGTGATCGCCTCGATCGGTGCCATCACCGTCTCCCCCAAACAAGCTGCACCGAATGCCGCGACGGATTCCTTTCCGGCGGGCAGCGCGGTCGTGCGCACATTTACGATCGGTAACTCTTCAAATGTGTCGGATGCGTACACGCTGACCGCACTCACCGCGGGCGCCGGCCGCATTACGTCCATCGTATTCGTTACGCCAACGGGCAACATTCCTGTAACGATCGGATCGACGGTATCGCCGGTCGTTGCGCCGGGAGGATCGATTCAAGTCGTCGTCACGCTTGCGACAACAGGCGTTCCGGTCGGTACCCAAATCGCCTTCGACGTCAGCAGCCGAACGACGGTAACGACGACGGCAAACGGCTTGCAAACCGATAGCGGAAAACTGTGGGCCGTCGCTGCGGCTGGACCCGGCTTTGCCGGTATGGGTGGCGCGGCGATCGAAAAATACGTTCAAAGTGCGGTGGCCACGGCATCTGCTCCGGGATCGACGGTCACCTACAAGATCATGTTCAAGAACAGCGGCGGATCGCAAGCAACCAACACCGTTATGACGGACGCGGTTCCCGCCGGTGTGCACGCGCAAGTCGCGACCGTTGAAATCAACGGTGTCCTCGCCGGCGCCAAAGCCACGCTTGACGGACAAAAACTTTCCGTTGCAATCGGCAGCATCGCGGCCGGCAGCCCAATGGTCGTTTCGTTTGACGCAATCGTTGACATGCAGTCGGCGACCGGCGCATCGTTCGTGAACGTAGCTGCGATATCAGCCGACGGCATTGCTGCGATCCCAACGACGCCGGCCGTCGTGCTCATTGGTTTCTCGAACATCGTGTACGACGGACTTGACGGCCAGAAACATCCCGTAGCGGGCGCCGTCGTTTCGTTGGTCGACGACAAGACCGGCGCACTGCTAACGCTCGCGGCGCCGATTGCGGCGACCGTGCCGGCCGGCAGCACGAATGTCAATACGGCGAACGCCAACCCGTTTACGACCGGCGCTGACGGCGTGTACGCGTTCTATTTTACCGCCGCGCAACTGGGACCGTCGGCGACCGCGCGATCGGCGAAAGCGACGACGCAGGGCGTTTCGGGCGTCGACTTGATGATCGCCGCGCCGAACTACACCAAGCGCCGTATCGGCGTTTCGATCGCGCAGTCGGCGATGTCGCCCGAGCTTTACGACGCGACGCTGACATCAAAAGACGGCATGCCGCTGGCAGCTGCCGGCGGCTTCACGCTGGTGCAAACGGGCGTGTCGATCAACGACGTGTTCGGCATTCTCGGTAACGTGCCGCTCTTCGTGCCGCGTCCGGTCAGCATCACCAAGACGGCGGATCGTACGACCGTATCCGCCGGCGATCGCATCGTGTTCACCCTGCAATACGCCAACTCCGGAAACGCACTCGGCGCCACCTCGATCGTCGACACGCTGCCCGCCGGCCTCGCATACGCGCCGGGCACCGGTCGTGTCGACGGTGCACGCGTCGAGCCGGCCGTGAGCGGCCGGACGATGACGTGGCCGTTCCCGTCGCTCGACTCGACCACGCACACGATCGGCTACGCGACCGTTGTGATTCCCGGCGTGCAAGAGAATTCGATTCTCACGAACGTTGCGACGATTAGCGCGCTGCCCGTCAACAGCACGATTCCGATCGTTGCGACCGCGCGGGCGGAAGTAACAGTTGTTGCCGGCTTGCTGTCCGAGCGCCTCGTCATCACCGGGCGCGTCTATCTCGACATCGACGCATCCGGCCGCTTTCACCGCGGCGATTCCGGCGTCGTCGGCGTGCGTATCTATCTTGAAGACGGCGAGTCGGTCACGACTGACAAAAACGGCCGCTACTCGTTCCCCGGAGTTCGCCCCGGCATGCATGCACTGCGGGTCGATTCGAGTACGGTTCCGGCATCGGCGGCGCTCTTCGGGCGCAGCGGCGATGACGATCGCTCGGCGCAACGGCTGGTGCACGGCATCATGGATTCAAATCTTATTCAGGATGTCAATTTCGCGCTGCACCCCGTGGTGAAGGCGTAGTGTCACAGCGTTTACGCGCGCGCTTCTTGCGAGCCGGCGCCGCTTTCACCCTGTTCGGCATATTTTTTTCAACGGTCGTCCCGCAAGAAGTGAGCGAACGGCGTCAATCGGCTTTCGCCGACGAAATCGCCGCGCCCGCGGCCTCTGCGACACCACTTGCCGCGCCGTCTCCGCAAGACGCCACGCCGGACCCGTCTGTGACGCTCGTGCCCAAGGTGACGTTTGGCGATCTCAAAAATCTGCAAGGCACGGCGACCGGCGCACTGAGCGCTTCGATTGTTTCGCCCCTCGAAGGCGGCGCGTCCGACAGCCTGGCTACGAAACTTGAAGTCGATACGGTTGAAGGCGCGGTCTTGCGTGTCGCCGTCAATGGCGAACCCGTCGACGATACCCATCTCGGCAGTTTGACGACCGATTCCAAAGCGCACACCGCGCACTACATCTACTACGGCATACCGCTGCACGCGGGGCCGAATACGATCGCCGTCACGCCGCTAGGTGCGAACAATACGGCCGGCGTGATTGCCGTTCGTACGGTGTACGGCCCCGGCCGGCCGGCTTCGTTCGAGCAACACTTGCTCGCGCCGCTCGTGGCCGACGGACGCACGCCCAGCACACTTGAAATCACCGCGCTCGATGCGTGGGGGCATCACGCGCAACCGGGCTCGGTCATCAAGGTTGCGATCGTAAGTGGTGACGTTACATTCGGCGCGAGCATACAAACACCGAAAGCAACGCCCGCGCCGGGCGTGGCGACTGCCCCTCCGACATCGGGCGCCGATGCCGGCGGCGGAGCGCCGCTGGGCCCGTCGCTCGATCTCGCCGTGCCGTCCGGCGGTTCGATCGGTATTCCGCTTATGCCGGGGCTCCGCCCAGGCCAAGTCACCTTTCACATCACCAGCGGTGAAGCGATCAGCGATGCATCCTATTACGCGGCGGCTAACGTGCGCAAACCGTTTGTGAACGGACTTATCACCGTTGGTACAGGTAGCGTGCCGACGGCACCGCAAGATCAAGCGGGCGTACCGAACGGACCCAATAGCCGTAAGGGCCGCATCGCGGTATACGGCACGGGCGCCGTCGGAAAAACGGGTTTAGCAACGGTATCCTACGACACCGCCGACCGGCTCGACGCATCATCGGCCACCGGCCCGTTTGTCGATGACCCTTCGACGCGCCCGTACGACACGTACGGCGATTCGAGCGTTGCACGCGACGACGCGCTTTCGCGCGATCATCTCTTCGCGCGCTACGACCGCGGCCAGAGCCACGTGCTGTGGGGAGAATTCCAAGCATCGACGAGCGGACCGAATTCGGTCGGCGGTTTTGCGCAGCTCGTCGACGGCCTACAAGTCGAGATCGCCAACCAAGGGCGCCGCCTTTCGGGTTTTACGGCGCGCAACGATGTTGCCTATGGGCGCCTCGTTATTGCGCCATCCGGTCTTTCAGCGCTTGCGCAGCCGCTGCAACCGAACATCGTCGTCGGTTCGGAAAATGTTACGCTGATTGCCCTTGACCGGCGCACGGGCGTCATCGTTACGCAGACGCCGCTCACGCGCAACGTCGACTACGAAATCGACTACATCTCCGGACAAATCCGGTTCATTACGATCCCGCTGCCATTCGACGACGCGCTGAACCCGCAGCAGATTCTCGTGCGCTATGAATACGGCGGCCCCGGCGTGCATGCACAAACGACCGGCGGACGTTTTGAAACGACGCTCGGCCGGGGAGTTTCCGGCGTGAAATTCGGGGCCGGGTACGTCAACGACACCAACGGTGTGGCCGGCTACTCGCTCTTGACGCAAGAGGTCGGCAGTACGTTCACCGGCGGATCGTGGTCGCTCGCGCATGCGGCAAGCGCCGGCAATATCAGCGATCCGTCGCTCGATAATATCGGCGGCAACGGCGGTCAGGCATTCAAGGGCTCATTCACGCGTACCGAGGGCGCAAACAAAGTCGACTTGTCGTTTGAAGACACGACGAGCGGCTATGCCAATCCGTTCGGCGGGTTATCGTCGCCAGGGCTGCTCGACTACCGCGGCTCGATCGCGCGCACGTTTCGCACGGCACAACTCACGCTGAGCTTCGATCATCAGCGCAATGATTATTTGGGATCGGACAACTCGCAATCCGACGCATCGCTCAAGTTGCGCAAGGCAGTGGGCAAACGCTTCTCGCTGACGACCGGCATCGCATATCTTTCAACCTCGGCCGGTACGGCATTCGTGCCGCTCCCCGGCGAAACGCCCGACCCACTCGCCACGCCGGTGCCGATTGTCGCCGGCCGGTCGCTGCAAGGGACGCTCGGCGCCGATTGGAAAATCGGCCCGTCGCTATCGCTGTCGGCGCTGCGGACGCAAGACCTGGGTGCAAGCACGGTCGCGTCGTCACCGAGCGAAACGCTCGCGCAAGCGACACTTGACTTTGGTGCGAAGGGGCGCGCGTATATTCGCGAGCTGTTCTCGGCTGCGCCGACGCAGTCGTTCGCATCCTCAACGGCCGGCTTCGCGTCCGCATCTGCCGCAACCCATATCACAACGTTCGGTTTCGAGCGGTCGATCGGTCACGCGACGACGCTCGATGACGAATATGAGATCGATAGCGGCGGGTCGGGCACGACGTTCCACGCCATCAGCGGCGTGAAGGAGACGTTTGCCTTCGGCAAACATCTGCGTGGCGACTTTTCGGTACAAGATGCGACGGGCGATGCGCAAAGCGGCTTTACCACGTATTCGGGAAGTCTCGACTATCGTCCGAGCGACCGGCTCAAGGTTGCAGCATCCGTACAAGACCGAACGGGCTCGGGATCGGGATTGACACTCTTCGCCGCCGCGTCCGGCGCGATCAACGACGATCTTTCGATCTTCGGGAACGTCAATCGCTCGACCGGCGCGGGTGTTGCGTCAAGCGACGATCGCATTGGCCTTGCTTGGCGTCCCTCGCAAAGCGAGCGCGGCGTTACATTGTTCGGCTATCGCAGCACCTCGGGCTTAAGTGCGCTGGGCGGACAATCCGGCGTGCTCTCGATCGACCAGTTGTACCGGCCGACGAACCGTCTCGAACTCGCCGGCCGCTACGCCTACAAACTCGACGGCGACTCGTACTTTGCGGCAAAGACCGGACTTGTCGGCCTGCGCGCGACGCAGAAGATCGGCGATCGGTTTGATATCGGCGGCGAAGTGAGCACGCTGACGACGGCGAACGTGCCGTCCGCTTCGGCGCGCGGGCTCTCGATTGAAGCCGGGATGCGCGTAACCGGATCGTTGCGGGCGGCAGTTGGGTATAACATTCGCAGCGTGGCGGATCCGACACTGTCGAACGCCCCGTCGAAAGCCGGCTTATATGTCACCATGACCTCGCTTGTCGATCGTATCGTCGGCTGGGGTGCAAAGCGCTAGTGCGCCGCTTGCTTGCGATCTTCTGCACGGCGGCCTTGACCGTTGGTATGGTCGCAGCACAAGTCGCGCTCCCGGCGCGCGCGGGCGGACTCTGCGCGAACCCGTCGTCGCGTCAATCCGGCACGATCAGCGGTATCGTAAACACCTACTTTGCGGGCACGGGAACGTCGGCGGCGGGAACGACGACGCTCACTCTCGGCGCGTCGATCGGCGCTGCGACGCCGATTGCTGCGCAAGATTTGCTGCTCGTCATTCAGATGCAAGATGCGACGATCAATTCGAGCAACTCGTCGGCGTATGGTGACGGGTCGACCGGCGCAGGTTCGCTGGACGACCAGACCTCGGGTTACTACGAATACGTCGTAGCGATGAGTGCGGTCGGCACGGGCGGCGGAACGCTTACAATTGCAGGCACCGGTGCAAGCGCGGGCTTGATCAATACGTATCACACGGCCGCGGCGGGGGGAAGCCAAGGTCAGCAGACGTTTCAGGTCATTCGCGTACCGCAGTATTCGAGTGCAACAGTAAGTATTTCCGGTACGGGCACGTCGGCAACACCGTGGAACGGCAGCGCGGGCGGTGTGTTTGCACTCGACGTGCAGGGCGCGCTGACAATCACCGGAACCATCAACGTCGACGGCGACGGTTTTCGTGGCGGTGGCGTACAAAAATTAGGCGGATCCGGCGCGGCTGAACCCGCGGCGCCGCAACCGAAGAATGCGGATTTTGTCGTTCCGCAAACTGCGAACTATCATGGTGTGAAGGGTGAAGGCACGGTCGGCACGCCGTACGCCGTCTACAACGGCACCGCCGTTACGACCGGCGCAGATGCGTTGCCGGGCGGAAGTTTTGCACGCGGTGCGCCGGGTAATGCGGGCGGCGGCGGCAGCGACGCCGATCCTGCCAAGAACGATCAGAACACCGGCGGCGGTGGTGGTGCGGGCGCAGGCGCGGGCGGACGCGGCGGTAATAACTGGAGCCCGTCTTCAACCGGCAGCGCGGCCGACAATGCGGGCACCGAAAGTGCGACCGAAGGGCTGTGGCAAACCGGCGGCCTCGGCGGCAAACCGGTTGCAAGCTTGGGAGTGACGCGCTGGACGCTCGGCGGCGGCGGCGGCGCGGGTTCGAACAATGACGGAACGAACGGACCAACCGGTTCGAGCGGTGGCGTGGGCGGCGGCGTCGTCCTCATTCGCACGGGCACAGCGTCCGGCGGAACGATCAGCGCTTCCGGTACAACCGGCACCGCGCCCATCAACGATGGCGGCGGCGGCGGCGGCGGCGGTGGAACGATCTTCGTTACCGCAACGGGCAACATTACGGCGTCGGCAAACGCGCACGGCGGTCTTGGAACGACCGCGAACGCGACGAACGGCAGCAACACGCAAGACCATGGACCGGGTGGCGGCGGCGGCGGCGGCATGATCGTCACCACGTCAGCGGCGCTAACGAGCAGCGTCACGGCCGGCGCGAACGGAACGACGACGACCAATGCGAATCCGTTCGGCGCGATAGCCGGTTCGGCGGGCATCGTCGTGCAAACGCAAACGACCGCGATTCCCGGCGTCGATTCGGGCGGCGAGTGTGCCGCGACGAGCGGTGCGACCTGGACGATCGGTCCCAACGCATATCCGACGGCAACCGGCAGCTACGATGGTGCGGTCACGGCCAACAATCAAAACGATTTTTCGGCGATCAACATCGAGCCGAAGAGTACGTCGGTCGGACTCAATTCCGACGGCTCCGCGCAAGTCGTGAGCACGCAACTCGTTGCAGCATCCGCGCCGTGCATCGCCCATTCGGCGACGGTGACTGCGGGCAACTATTCGCTCACCGTCACTGCACCGCTGGGCTGGCAGGTCGGCATTTATACCGACAGCGCGTGCACGGCATTTTTCGGCGGAGCGACCGTCGGCCAGCAGTCAACGGGAAATCAAGCGGGCATCGCCGCCGGAACGTACGTGATATACACGCAATATACGACGGCGAGCAGTATTTCCATTACGCCGTTCGGGCGCTACGATGCGACGTTATCGCTCTATAAAACGGGCGCGACCACACCGAATAATGAAACACACGACGAACTGTATTACGGCTTCGTTCGGATTTTCAAGAGCTTCGTCGTAACGACATCGACGTGCAAGAGTGGCTCGGGTGCATGTCCGGGATCCACGCTCACCTATACGATTGCGTATTCGAACATGGTCGTAAACGCATCGTCGGAATCGACGCTCACGACGCCCATTCCCTATCCCTATGCCTCTGGGCTGATCGTCAGCGACGACGGAACGGCCGTCAACAATTGGGCCGCGAATAGTAACGGCCTCGTGGCGGCGCCCGCTGATACGACCGGCGCCACGACGTATACCTACAAAAAGGCGGGTGTCACGACGGTGACGGCAGCCGCGGCGACGCAGTTTTCAGCGACGATCGGCGGAAGCGGCTTTACCCTCGTGCCCGTCGGCATCGCGGGAGCCGGCAAAGGTACAAGCGGGACGATCACTTTCTCGGTCATCATCAAGTAGCGGCGGTCACGTCGCGGGCGGTTCGCCTTGCGCGATGGCGCGTCGCAGAGCATCGCGCACCTTCATTAGGGCGGGAGACAGCTGCGTCGACTGCTGCGCGAACGCTTCGAGCCCGGTCAGGGCGTCGCGGGCCGCGGCTTTGTCGATCTCGACAAACAGCGTCGCGGCGAGTTCCACGTCCAGGCGTTCGAGCGCGCGCTTGGCCATGTTGGCTTGACCGAACGAATAGGCGTGGTGGCTGGCGTTACCGAGCAATTTCAGCTCGGATTCAAGCCAGGCGCGGTAGTCGGCAAGCAAGGCGTCCTCCTCTGGTTCGCATAACTGCGAGGGTCGTGTCCAGCGCGTTTGTAGCCGTTGTTAAGGTCGCCGACGTCGCCGCCGGGTCGGCCACGACGGTTGTTGTCGCGGGCCGTGAGGTCGCGCTCTTCAACATCGACGGCACGTTCTACGCGATCGAGAACACCTGCCCCCATCAAGGGGGTCCGCTGGCCGAGGGCTATATCGACGGCACGACGGTGACGTGTCCGTGGCATGCTTGGACGTTCAAACTCACCGACGGCAAGATGACGCTCGGTGCTTTTTCATTCGTCTACACCTACGATGTGCGTATTGAGGGAGAATGGGTGACGGTTTCGAGCGAACCGCGCCTGCCGTAGCTAACGCTCGCGCGCTGCTGCCAAATCGCGGAGCGTTTGTGCGCCGCTTGCAAATTGTGCGACACGTAGCCCGGTGACATATTCATCAACCAGTGCATGTGTTGCGGCCTCGGACTGGGTCGCGGCTTCGAGAAACGGCAGCGCGACGCCGCAAAGGTCCGCACCGATCGCGATTGCTTTTGCGATGTCGACGCCGGAGCGAATGCCGCCGCTTGCAACGAGCGTGACATTCGGAAATGCTCCACGGATTGCGAGCGTTGCCGCAGCCGTCGATGAGCCCCAATCGGCAAACGCTTCGGCGATGCGTTCGCGACCGTTGTCGCCCGACCGCTTGCCTTCGACGCGCGCCCACGACGTGCCGCCCGCGCCCGCAACGTCGATCGCGGCAATACCCGCACCCAGTAAGCGCGTCGCCGTTACGACGGAGATGCCGGAGCCGACGCCTTTGGCCAAAACCGGCACGCCGATCGTTGCGCACAACGTTTCGATCTTTGCCAACAAGCCGCGAAAGTTGGTATCGCCGCCGGGCTGCAGTGCTTCTTGTAACGGATTGAGATGCAGATAGAGCGCGTTTGCTTCTAAGGCATCGACCAGCCGCCGCGCGTCCGTGGTGGTAATGCCGTAGTTGAGTTGAACGGCGCCGAGATTCGCAAACAGCAAAATGTCGGGCGCGACGTCACGCACGCGATAGGTTGCCAGCAGGTCATCGTTTTCCAGCGCAGCCCGGCCGCTCCCCAAAGCAAGCGCGATGCCGCCGGCTGCGGCAGCCGTCGCCAGGCGCCGGTTGATGTCGCGAGCGCGCGTCGTGCCGCCGGTCATCGATGAGATCAGCAACGGCGCACGCAGTCGCCGTCCCAGAAATGTCGTCGAGCAATCGACGTCGGCGAGCGCGAAATCGGGCAGCGCTTCGTGCCGCAGGCGGATAGCGGCGAAGCCTGCGTCGAGCTTCGAGGCAACGTCATCTTCGAGGCAGATATCGAGGTGGCGCGACTTGCGCGACTCGGTGTCCATTGCCAGGAACCTTCGGGCCCGAGAGGTCCGACCGCCTGCGGCGGTAACATGAGGCGGCGTGGAACATGCCTATGACGGAGCCACCGGAACGGCGGGGGGCACCGAATTCGGCGCCGCGCTGCGCGGCCTTGCGCGCGAAAAAGAACTCGATTCCGCCGGGCTCGCAGACGCCGCTAAGATTGACGCGGGATACGTAGAAGCAGTCTTTGCCGGGACCCAGCGGGTTTCGACCGCCGTGCTCGCGGCGTTTGCGCGCGCGCTGCGGCTGCGCGCCATTGAGTTCATGCAGAAAACACAGCTGTTGTCGCTCGACGTATACGCATTCGGTTTAGACCCGCTGTTCTTTTTACCTGACGGCCCCATCCGCTACGACGCGCGCATCTACATGCGCGAGATCAATCCGCGGCACGCCGTGCCTGAAGGCGATATGACCAAACGCAATCCCGTACTCAAAACACTCACCGACGATACCGTCCTCGATGCGCACGGAAAAATGGAGGTCGAATTGACGTACTTGCTTCACGCGGCGGCGCAGTCGACGGGCGGAGCGCTATGACACGTGCTCGCGCGTATCTCGGTCCGGCGCTGCTTGTACTTGCGCTGCTCGTCGCGGCCTGCGGCGGCGGCGGCTCCGGACCGACGACGACGACGGTGGTGGCCACGGGAACGACGGCGCCGGTTTTTACCGGTACGACGTATATTGCGCTGGGAGATGACGCGACCGTCGCAATCGGTTCCGGCGGCTGCGGCATTGCGATCCCGTCGGTGAATTGCCCGACGAATACGGTATCAACTGCCGGCTCGCTTCGCACAAATATCAACGGGATTGCCGTCAACGGTTACGCGCAATTGCTGGCGATCCAGATCAACACGCTGCACTCGACGCAACCCTTCTTTTTTATTCCGCTCGGCGTTACGGGCGCGCTCGTCGGTAGCGAGCCGGTTCCGGCAGCACCGATTCCGAACGACATCGTGACGAATGCCGATCAGGTTGCGCAGCTTCCGTCGGCGATCAGCAGCGCGCGTGCGCGCACGAACCGCGTCGTCATCAGCGTGTTCGCCGGCATCAACGACGTCGCGGATGCCTATTTCACGCAGCAGTGTACGGCAACGCCGAACGGGACCGGCGCGAGCGTCCAGAATCCGTGCGGCGCCTCGGGTACAACGCTGCCTGTCGGCGGCAACCCAAAAACCGGTAGCCTCTACAATGGTTACCTCAATCTGTTCTCAGCCGTCGTATCATCCGCGCCCGACGCCGTGCTGGTGATCGGCGTACCCGATCTGAGTCAATTCCCGTTGTTTTCTGCGAGCCTCACGACCGCACAGAAGAACACGCTCAGCGCCGATTCTGCTCTCGCCAATACGGCGCTCCAGGCCGCGGCAACGGCTGCCGGCTTAAAATTCGCTTTCACCGATCTCGTCCAGGCCGGGCTAGCCCAGCCGACGAGCTTCTACGCCACGAGCGCGTTTTCGCTCGACCACTTCCACTACACGGAACCCGGCTACGCCGCAGTCGACGGGTCGGCATTTGCGGCGTTCACGGCGTTCTATCCGACCTTTTAAGGGCGCGGGCGGGCCGGGCGCCCGCCCGCTTTTGGGCTTTTGAAGCCCGATAAGGGCCCGAGGCCCGCGGCACGGAAAGCACCGGAATGGATATCGAAGGGAAGCGAGTCGCCGCGCTGGTCGGCGACGGATTCGAAGAATCCGAGTTACTCGAACCGCGCCGGGCACTCGAAGAGGCCGGCGCAATCGTCACGATCGTCGGCGTCGACGAAAAGTCGCTGACGAAAATTCGCGGCAAAAAGGGCCTCGATGAGGGCCAGAGCGTCAAAGCCGAAGAGCTGGTTGCGGACGTGACCGCCGATGACTTCGACGCGTTGCTCATCCCCGGCGGCCAATCGCCGGATCACATCCGCACGAACAAAGACGTGCAGCGCTTCGTCAAGGAGTTCGACGCTTCGAAGAAGCCGATGTTCGTCATTTGTCACGGCCCGCAAGTGTTGATCTCTGCGCAAATCGTGCGCGGCCGCACGCTCACCGGGTACGCATCCATCGCGGACGACATTCGTAACGCCGGTGGTTTGTATCGCGATCAACCCGTCGTTACCGACGGTAACTGGGTCACGTCACGCAATCCGCAAGACATCCCGATGTTCAATCGCGGCATCATCGAAAAACTCGCGAGCATCGCGGCGGTGCAAGTCTAACACCGATCTCGGAACGAAAAAATGACGGCGAAAGCCGTCGTTTTTTATTCCACGATTTCTAAACGCGAATTCGGGCGTTCGGGGCGGCCGACTTTGTGGCATTCGCGCCAGGTACCGTTTTCGTCGATTGCGACGATGTCGGCGGTGAAGTCGTAGCGGCCGGCGCCTTCGACGAATGCGCTGCCGACGGCGTAGGCGTCGGCGGGTACGCCTTCGGTTTCGAATTGGCGGATTTTTTCGGCGTTAAAGCCGCCGCTGACGACGATGCGAACTTTTGGGTAGCCGGCGGCGTCGAGGCCTGCGCGTACGTTGCGTACTAATTTTGGTATGACGCCGGTCGGTTTGAATGTTTCCATTTGGGGGACGACCGAGGCGTCTACGAGGGTGCCTGAGGTGTCGAGGCGGACGCCCCAGAGGCGGTCGCCTAGAGCGCGTGCGACGGCGACTGATGTGCCGACGCAGTCGTTGTCGAAGTCGACGAGTGAGATGACGTTGACCGATGCGTCGATGTGTTCGGCGAATTTTTGTGTCGCGAGTACGGTGTTGCCGCCGTAGGCGGCGATGAGGGCGTGGGGGACGGTGCCCATGCCGCGCGATCCCCACCATTCGGCGTTTGCATCGGTCGAAACGCCGAGTGCACCGGAGATGTAGGCGGCGTAGCCGTCGCCGGTTTGTACGAGATGGTGATCGAAGCGCGCTGGGAAGTAGAGGACTTCTTTGCCGCCCGCAGCGTCGATGATGCGGCGTGCATTTGTTGCGATTCGGGTGCGACGTGAGAGAACGCCGAGGTAGCATGTCTCGAGGTGGGCGAAGCGGGCATAGTCGCCTTCGATCGTCAGCACCGTTTCGTAGGGTTCAATTGTGTCGCCGTCGTGGAGTGCGCGGACCTCTAGCTCGTTCCAGCCGTCGATCCATTGGCCGCGTTTACCGCGGTAGCCCGAGCATAGTTTGAGAATGCCGATCGCTTCGTCGATGCCGCACAAGACGGACGACGACCGTTGGAACACTTGCATCCGCACCCGCGGATGGTGGCCGTCGGCTTCGAGGATATCGCGTGCACGGTTGAAGTAGGTATCCGAATAGTAGCCGTCGCGCATTTTTTCCACGGGCAGGTTGAGAATTGCCGGGTCGAGCCGGCGCCGATGCGTGCGCAACATGGGACGCATCTTCTCATCTGTGGAATGGATTCCCCATGCCCGGCGCGTCGAACTCGGAAATTGCCAAGGTCCTCGCTGAGATCCGCGCCCTCATGGAGTTTGCGGGCGAGCCGTTTTTTAAATTCATGGCATACGAGCGCGCGGCCGAGACGCTCGAGAATGCGGCCCCGGTTGCCGAGCTCATCACCGGCGGCCGATTGCAAGAGTTGCCCGGGGTCGGCAAAACGATCGCCGGACGAATCGAGGAAATCTGCCGGTCGGGGACGTGCGCGTACCTCGAAGAGTTGCGCCAAACATATCCGCCCACGCTCGTCGAGTTGCTCGGCGTCTCGGGCGTCGGGATGAAAACGGCACAGCAGTTGTTCGGGCAGCTCGGGATAGCTTCGCTGAACGATCTTGAAAAGGCGATCGATGCCGGAGCGTTAATCGGCATGCCGCGCCTTGGCCCAAAGACGATCGAAAATGTCAAGCGGGGCGTGCTTTCTTACAAAGGCCGCCAGAAGCGAACGCCGCTCGGCAAGGCGTTACCGATTGCAAAAGATATCATTGCATATCTTGCTGCAAACACGTCCGCTGCCGATTTGGTATTTGCGGGCAGCCTACGGCGTGCTGAGCCAACGGTCGGCGACATTGATATTGTTTGCACGTCGCAAGACCCCGAAGCCGTCATCGGCGCGTTTACGCGGTATGAAAAAGCAGAAGCCGTGCTCGGCGAAGGCGCGACGAAGGCAAGCATTTGGTTAGCCGGCGGCTTGCAGATCGACTTGCGCGTTTTGCCGGCGAACGTTTACGGCAATCTCTTGCAGCATTTTACGGGCAGCCGCGAACATAACATTCAGCTGCGCGAATTGGCGGTGCGAAAAAATCTGCGGGTCAGCGAGAACGGCATCGTCGATCTCACCGACGGGCGCACGATTACGTGTCGAACCGAAGAAGAAGTGTACGCTGCCATCGGCCTGCCGTATATCCCGCCCGAAATGCGTTTGGGCATCGGCGAAATCGACGCTGCGCGCGACGGCACGTTACCGGCGGTCGTGTCGCTGGGCGACATTCGCGGTGACTTTCACATGCATTGCACCTCGAGTGACGGTCGCAATGCGCTCGAAGTGATGATTGCAGCGGCCGCCGCGCGCGGCTACGCCTATCACTCGATCAGCGACCATTCCTGGGGCCGCGGTGCGCTCGGCGTCAGTCCGGAAGATTTGGTCGCCCAGCGCGAGCACGTGCGCGCGCTCGGGGACCGCTTCGGCATTCGCACGCTCTGCTCGAGCGAGGTCGACATCCTCGTTGACGGCACTATGGATTTTCCCGACGAAATGCTCGCGAGCTTCGACATCGTCGTCGGCAGCGTACACTCAGCGACGAATATTTCGCGCGACGACATGACGCGCCGGCTGATTCGTGCCTGCGAGAATCCGTACGTGAACATTATCGGCCATCCGACCGGCCGTCATATTGGGTCGTTCGACGGCTACGAGTTCGATTTTGATGCCGTGTTTGCTGCCGCGGCCCGCACCGGTACCGCGCTCGAAATCGACGGGCAGCCGAACCGCCTCGACTTACCAAGCGCCTTAGCGCGCCGTGCCCACGAATTCGGGGTGACGTTCGCCTGCGATTCCGATGCGCATGCCGCCGATCAACTCGTCAACATGGAGTACGCGGTAGGGCAAGCGCGGCGCGCGTGGCTCGAGCCCGCGGAAATTCTGAATGCCCGCGACCTCGACGGCGTCCTCGCGTTCGTCAAGGCGAAACGCGCCCGCGTCGAACGTTAAGCGGGGTCCCCGGCCCAGCCGAAGCGAAGCGCGCTTATGCAACCGATGGCAAAAACGTTCAACCGAGCGCCGCTGGCCGCCAACGAAGAGCGACGGCTCGCTACCCTTCGTCAATACCAACTCCTCGACACGCCGGCCGAAGAGCTATTCGATGCGTTCACGCGCTTGGCATCACAAATCTGCAGGACGCCGATTGCGCTCATTAGCCTCACCGATGAAGATCGCCAGTGGTTTAAGTCCAATGTTGGTTTGCCGGGCGTGACGCAGACGTCGCGCGAGATTGCTTTTTGCGCGCATACGATTCTTGAAGACGGGATCTTCGAGATCCCCGACGCGCGCGCGGACGAACGTTTCGCCAATAATCCGCTGGTACTCGAAGATCCAAATATTCGCTTCTACGCCGGCGCGCCGCTCGTCACCACGAACGGCGACGCACTGGGCACGCTGTGCGTGATGGACCGCGAGCCGCATACGTTGTCGATCGAGCAGCGTACGGCGCTGCGCGCAATCGCCGATGCCCTACTCGATCAAATCGAAGCGCGGCGCGCCACGTTGCGCCTGTTCGACAGTTCACAAACGGAACTCTATCATTTCGATTTGACGACGCAACGTGTTGTCTTTGCAAGCGAAGCGGCCCGTCGCAATCTCGGCTACGATTTGCCGGAGCTGTGCGACTTACCGATCGCAATGCTGCTGCCGGCCCTCGCCAAGAGTGGCCGGCTTGAGGAACGCCTCGCAGCTCTGCAGGCGGACCCGCAGCAGCACGCGACGGTGCAAACCGTTGCGCGCCGGAAAAACGGCACCACGTATCCGATCGAACTGCGCATCGAACTGATCTATTCGCGTGCCGGCACCATTGCTTTGGCGTTCGGCACGGACCTTACCGAGTCAAAATCGGCGAAGGAGCGGATTGAGCTGCTGTCCGCTGCGATGGAAGCGGCACAAGACGCAGTGATCATCTCGGTTCCGGGGGGAACGGCCGACGTGCCGTCACGGGTGGTGTACGTCAATGCGGCATACCTCAAGCAGAAAGGCGTAACGCTCGAAGAAGTGATCGGCCAGCCGACCGATCTCTTTTTTGGGCCCAAGACGGACCTTTTGAAACTTGCCTCGATGCGCGATGCTCTTTTGCGCGGCGAAGAGTCGCGCATCGAGTACGTTACGTACCGTAAAGATGGCTCGCTCTATTATGTTGAATCGGCCGCGCGTCCGTTAATCGGTGCGAATGGCGAGACGACGCACTTCGTCGTTTTGCAGCGCGATGTGACAGATTCCGTGCTGCGCGGTATGACGCTCGAATTGCAGAACGAGCGGCTGACGACGCTGACGTCGATTGCCCGCGGACTGTTTGCGGCGCTCGAACCCGAGGCGCTCGTTGAATCTCTGCTCGGCGGCGTGCGCGAACTGAGCGCAGGTTCCGGCCGCCTGTTGGCAGTGCACGCCGACGGATCGCTCTGCGAAACAGCGGACCTGACGATTGCACCCGATGCGTTGTGCGAAAAAGACGATCTGCTGGTGCACGGCGCGACAGCCAGCGAGCTCCCGATGGTCAGCGAGGATTCGCGCCGCGCGGCCATCCGTATCCTCGGACCCTCAGGCACTGCAGCATTCGTGCTGGATGTTCGATCCGGCGAAGAACCGTTTGGAACGCCCGATATCTTTGCGATCGGCCTGCTCGGCCAGTATTTTGCGGTCGCCGTTCGGAACGTCGAACTGTACGGAGAGCTCGCTTCCCGGCGCACCGCCGTCATCGAACTCAACCAGGTCAAGAATGATCTCATTGCGATGCTCGCGCACGACTTCAAGGGCCCCCTCACGACGATCGTCGGCTTTGCCGACGTGCTGGCCGAAGATCCCCAATTCGATGCTGAGGCGCGGCAATTCTTGGGGATGATCAGTTCAAGTGCCTTGCGTTTGGCGAGCCTGGCAACCGATACGCTGGCCCTTTCGCGTTTGGAACAAAATGAACTCTCACTTGACCTGACTCGCGTCGATTTGGCGGCCCTCGTTCGCGATATCACGCGCGTCTTTAGCGTGACGCGCCCGATCGAAGTGCGGGCCGACGACGAGGCGTTGTTCGTGACGGGCGATGCCGGTCGCTTGCGACAAGTATTTGAGAACCTGATCGGCAACGCGATTAAGTATTCGCCCGGCGGAGAAGCCATCGAGGTGTCGCTGCGCGAGAAGCGCGGCGGCGTCGAAGTTTCCGTGCGCGACCGCGGCATCGGTATCCCCAAGTCCGACATGGGCAAGTTGTTTGGTCGTTTTGCACGCGCGCACAACGCACGTGAGGCGGGTATCAGCGGCACGGGTTTCGGATTGTATCTTGCGCGCACGATCGTCGACATGCATGGCGGACGGATCGCCGTCGAATCGCGCGAAGGCGCGGGTTCGACGTTCCGCGTGTTTTTGCCGACGATGCCGCCGCCGCAGCGTACGGCTAACCCGCGCGTGTTGCTGCTCGACCCCGATGGTGATACGCGTTCGTATGTCGGTCACACGTTGCGCGCCGACGGCTATCCCGTTTACGTCGTGAGCGAAGAGGCGGATGTCCTG